>Ga0209311_1002321_pt1 | contig 13840 bp, 11 predicted proteins | sample AD_UKC045_MetaG_FD_184417 | JGI IMG/M metagenome (GOLD analysis project Ga0209311, IMG submission 184417) | Active sludge microbial communities of municipal wastewater-treating anaerobic digesters from USA - AD_UKC045_MetaG (SPAdes) (version 2) | ecosystem: Engineered > Bioreactor > Anaerobic >... | reverse complement strand
GTTTGCGGCAGCGCTGATCTGGTTGAGCGAGCGTGACCTGGCGCGTGCAGCTGAGGACCGCCTGGCGGGCGCTGCGCGGATTGTCAGCGCGGATGTGCGCAACACGGTTCAGTCGACGATCGACCGGTTGCGTCGGATTGACGAGGCGCTGGGGCCTGACCCGGCCTTGTTCGAGCCGCAGCCAGCCGCTCCGGGGGAGGGGTTGACCCAGCTTTATGATGCAGGCGGCGCGGCCATTCAGCGCGACGGCGCCCGCGGCGCCAGTATCGCCGACAATGAAGCGTTTGCTGCTCTGGCCAATGGCGACCCGTGGACGATCACGCCGCTGATGGGGCAGGCCGGCGGCTTGCGCTACTTCGGCATTGCGCGCCGTCTTGAGCGCAACGGACAGTTTGCCGGGGCGATCAATGCGCTGATTCCCGCTGACGAATTTTCGGATGTGTGGGGCGAGGTTGCGCTTGGCGCGGATTCGACGATCGCCGTCGTCAGGGACGATGGCTGGCTCGTCACACGCTATCCCGTGCCCTCTCAAGGCTTGAACCTGTCGACCAATGAGTTGTTCACGACGCACCTGCCGAATGCGGCGGAGGGGTCGTTTTCATCGCCTGCGTCTCCGCTCGACGGGATTGCGCGCACGGTGGCGTATGTTTCGCTGAAGGATCTCGGTCTCGTCGTGACGGCGAGCCGCGCGAAGTCTGAAACGACGGAGGCGTTCTGGAATCGCGTGCAATCGACGGCGATGGTTGCTGCGCCGGTGTTCATCGCGATGATCGCGCTGTGCGGCTGGGCGATCATGCTGCTGCTGCGCCACGAGCGGTCGCGCGCGGAGCTGCAGGCGGCGCTGGAGCAGAACAGGGTGCTGTTCCAGGAGATCCATCACCGGGTGAAGAACAACCTGCAGCAGGTGTCAGCCATGGTGAAGCTGCAGCAGGCGCCGCAGGCGATGAAGGATGATCTCACCCGCCGCATCGCTGCGATGTCTGCGGTGCACCAGCATATCTATGAGAGCGACCAGTTCGGCGTGCTGGATGCGGAGGCGTATCTCGCCAAGCTGCTGGCGGGCCTGCGCGAGAGTGCGCCGCCGAAGGTGGATCTCGACTGGCGCCTCGCGCCGTTGCAGCTCTCGCCGGATGAAGCGCTGCCGTTGGGTCTCATTGTGAATGAGGTGATCCTCAACGCCTTCAAGCACGGCTTCCCGAATGGTCGCGCGGGCCGCGTGACGGTTACGCTGGAGCGGCCGCTGAAGGGCAACGAAGCCGTGCTCGCCATCACCGACAACGGCGTCGGCATGTCGGAGACGCCATCAGGCGGTATGGGCCTCGGCACCCGCCTGATCGCCGGGCTGACATCGCAACTGCAAGGCAAGCAAGCGATTACGCGCGATAGTGGCGTGAAGTTCGAGCTGACCTTCCCGGTGGAGCGGTAGGCGCTGGCAGTGCGCATGACTGCCAGTCAGCGCGAAAAAGGGCCGGTCTGGACCAGTCCCGGAATCAGATACCGATCGCTTTGAGCCGCGCGACGGAAAATTGCCTCGCCGCATATTCGCCCTGCCCACTCATAGGCCGGTGACCGGCACTCGAGCTTACTTCTTGTTGACGATCAATTTTGCTGCATCCGTTGCAGCGGCCACGGCAAGCGCTTGGCCCCCCATGTCCTTGCCTCCATTCGTGACGGCGAGCACGCCGGAACCTGAAGCAGGAAACAGAGCAACGACCGCGAACCACGCCCCGTCCGATCCTTCATGATAATATACAGGGCCGGGAAGCCCGGCGATGCTATTGCGCACGAACCAGCCCATTGAAGCTGGGGCGCCAGGCGGAGGTGATTGCGTCACTGAATAGGTCTGGGGTTTCAGCAGGGCGCCCTTGCCGTTCGCGCCCTGCAACTGATCTATGCAGAAGCGAGCCCAGTCATCGAGAGACAGATATATGTTTCCCGCGGGCGCGAAAAAGTCGGGGTTCACATCGCGAGGAACTGCGATTCTTCCCTGCCTGTGGCCAGCGGGCTGTCCTATCGGGGGGCGTCCAAAGCCAGCCGAGGTCATTCCCAAGGGCGTGAACACCTCATCTCGCATCAGGGATTCATAGGGTTCCTTGCTTGCTGTCTCGGCCATGAAAGCGGCGATCAGGAACCCAGTGTTTGAATAGCTGAATCTGCCGGCGCGTCCGACGGGCGCGTCCTGCAACGCGCGAGCGATGTACGCCCTCCGCCGCTCGGACAAGCTGGCTGAGCTTTCGTCATAGAAGAGCGAATTGAGGGCTTTCTCGTCTCTGATGTTCTCCGGAAGACCGGATGTGTGAGTCAGCAATTGCAGCAGTGTAATCGCCCGATACTCAGGCCGCAGGTTGCCAGCCATATCGGGCAAGACGCCGTCGATCGTTGACTCCCAGGAGAGGACGCCACGGTCCACAAGCCGAGCGATCATCACGGCCGTCATCGCCTTGCCATCAGAGCCGATATTCCAGACATCGCCTGGAGAAACGGGTGTGGGGTCGCTCAGGCTGCGTACCCCGTAGACGGCTTCGTCGACGATTCCGTAGTCCTGAATGATCAGTAGCCCCGCCCCGGGGGCCTTCTTTCCTGCGGCAGCCTTGGAGAGGATCGCATCGAGGTCATCTGCGAAGGCGGGCGCCGCGAAGACGCCGAGGCAAATCGCAAGCAGAACCACCAATCGTGAAATCATTCACGCCTCCCCAGCTTACCGAGCCGAAATGTCAGCTCGCAAATATGTCGTCTCTGGGGCGCCGTTTCCGTGCTCTCTGGATCGGAATGTCCGTTGTCGGCTCAATTCCCGCAAACAAAACGGCCGCCGGAGTGATCCGGCGGCCGTTTCGGTTTCAGGTTGGTGTAGCGATTACTCGCCGTCGGTCTGGGGCTTGTCGCCACCTTCGCCGCCGCCTTCGCGACGCGGGCCGCGGTCACGACCGCCGCCGCCGCCACGACCACCGCGACCACGATCGCCATCGCGACGCGGACGATCACCGCGCGGCGGACGGTCGCCCGACGGGCCATCATCCACAACGCCTTCGATCGCTTCGCCAGTTTCCTGGTTCACGGCTTTCATCGAGAGACGGACTTTGCCGCGATCGTCGAAGCCGAGGAGTTTCACCTTCACGGTGTCGCCTTCCTTGACGACAGCCGAGGGGGACTCAACGCGTTCCGCGGCGAGTTGCGAGACGTGCACGAGGCCGTCTTTCGCGCCGAAGAAGTTCACGAACGCGCCGAACTCCATGACCTTCACGACCTTGCCTTCGTAGATCGCGCCGATTTCCGGGTCAGCCGTCAGGCCGTGGATCCACTTCTGGGCAGCCTCGAGGCTTTCTTTCTCGACAGCGGCGATCTTCACCGTGCCGTCGTCCTCGACATTGATCTTCGCGCCCGTCTTCTCGACGATCTCGCGGATGACCTTGCCGCCCGTGCCGATGACGTCACGGATCTTGTCGACCGGGATCTTCATCGAGATCATCTTCGGAGCGTTCTCGGAGACTTCGGTGCGTGCACCGTCCATCGCCTTGTTCATCTCTTCGAGGATGTGGAGGCGGCCGCCGTTCGCCTGAGCGAGAGCCGTCTTCATGATGTCGAACGTGACCGAGTCGATCTTCAGGTCCATCTGGAGCGAGGTGACGCCCGCTTCCGTGCCGGCGACCTTGAAGTCCATGTCGCCGAGGTGATCTTCATCACCCAGGATGTCGGACAGGATGGCGATGCCTTCTTCGTCCTTGATGAGGCCCATGGCGATGCCCGACACCGGACGGGTGATCGGAACGCCTGCGTCCATCATGGCGAGCGATGCGCCGCAGACCGACGCCATCGACGAGGAGCCGTTCGACTCCATGATCTCTGACACGATGCGGAGCGTGTAGGGGAAGTCCTCGCCTTTCGGGAGGACGGCCTTCACAGCGCGCCAGGCCAGCTTGCCGTGGCCGATTTCGCGACGGCCCGGGGAGCCGCCACGGCCGGTTTCACCGACGGAGTAGGGAGGGAAGTTGTAGTGGAGAAGGAACTTCTCCTTCTTCGTGCCGCCGAGGCCGTCGACATACTGTTCGTCTTCAGCGGTGCCGAGCGTGGCGACGCAGAGCGCCTGCGTTTCACCACGGGTGAACAGCGCGGAGCCGTGCGTGCGCGGCAGGACGCCGACTTGCGACGTGATCGCGCGGACCTGGTCGGTCTTGCGGCCGTCGATGCGCGAGCCGGTGCGGATGATGTCGCCGCGGACAACCTTGGCTTCAGCTTCCTTGAAGACTTCCTTGAACACGAGCGGCTCTGCGCCGTTCGGGTTGGCTTCGGTTTTCACGAGAGCGGTCTTGGCCTTCTCGCGAGCAGCGTTCACGGCTTCGTGGCGATCGCCCTTGTCCTTGATCTTGTAGGCGGCGGAGAGATCCGCGCCGACGACATCCTGGATCGACTTGAGAAGCGCGGAGTTGTCCGGGCTTTCGAAGGCGAAGGGTTCTTTCGCGGCTTTTTCGGCCAGCTGGATGATCGCGTCGATGATCGGCTGGAACGACTCGTGGCCGGCCTTGACGGCGCCGAGCATGATTTCTTCCGAAAGCTCTTTGGCTTCCGATTCAACCATCATCACGCCTTCGGTGGTGCCGGCGACGACGAGATCGAGCTGGAAGTCTTCCATCTGATCAGCGGTCGGGTTGATGATGTAGGCGCCGTCCTTGTAGCCGACGCGGGCAGCGGCGATCGGGCCGTTGAACGGTGCGCCGGAGATGACGAGAGCGGCGGACGCGGCAACCATGCCGACGATATCCGGATCGTTTTCCTGGTCGTACGACAGCACGGTGATCGTGACCTGGACTTCGTTCTTGAAGCCGTCAGCGAACAGCGGGCGGATCGGGCGGTCGATCAGGCGCGAGGTGAGGGTTTCTTTTTCGGTCGGACGGCCTTCACGCTTGAAGTAGCCTCCGGGAACGCGGCCAGCCGCGTAGTAACGCTCAAGGTAGTTCACGGTGAGGGGGAAGAAGTCCTGGCCCTCTTTGGCTTTGCGCGCATAGACGACGGCGGCAAGAACGCTCGTCTCGCCATAGGTCGCCAGCACAGCGCCGTCAGCCTGACGCGCGATGCGTCCAGTTTCCAGCGTGAGCGGACGGCCCGCCCAGTCGATCGTAACGCGTTTGATGTCAAACATCTTTATTGTCTCTTTCCATACGAAAACCGCCGGCCCCGGTGGGCCGGCGGGGATTTTAGAACCGCAATCTAGCGGCGGAGCTCGAGCTCCTTGATGATGGCCTGGTAGCGGCCCTCATCCCTCGACTTGAGATAGTCGAGCAGTCGGCGACGTTGCGAGACCATCTTGAGAAGGCCGCGACGCGAGTGGTTGTCTTTCTTGTGGTCTTTGAAGTGCTCGGTGAGGTGGGAAATGCGGTACGACAGAATCGCAACCTGCACTTCGGGCGAACCCGTATCACCTTCGGTCCGGGCAAATTTCTTGATCAGGGAGGCTTTCACCTCCGGTGCGATCGACATCGGGTTTCTCCTTGGGCCGTGTGGCCAGTCTATTGGTTGAACACGCGAACCGGCATGAATCTGCCGGCCCGGACTTCACCCAGGGCAACGCCAAGCTGTTCTTCGCCCACCTTTTCAGTGGCCAGACAAATGCGGGATGCATCCTCCCCGTTCACTTGACGAGGACGGCGCATCTCCCGAAACGCCTCGACCTGATGGGGCAGAAGTACGATTTCTCGGCCCTGCCTGAGCCTGGACGCCTCTTCCCCGGTGATGGCCAGCGCCGGGATGTCGTCCAGCGCGGTCTCGAGTGGGACAAGGTGGTCGTCCAGCGCGGCCTTATCGCTCATTTGCTGCAGGATTGGAAGCTGAATTGCCGCGTCCTCGGCAAAAGCGCCCACGCGGGTGCGGCGCAGCGCTGCAACATGCCCTTCAGCCCCCAGTTTCTGGGCCAAATCGCGCACCAAAGCCCTGATATAGAAGCCTTTTCCGCAGGTGACGCCGATCACTGCAAGGTCGTCTGACGGGCAGTCCACGAGGGCGGCTTTATAGAGCACGACGGTGCGGGGCTGGAGCTCGACTTCCTCGCCATCGCGGGCGAGGTCGTAGGCGCGCTCGCCGTTAACCTTGATGGCCGAGTAGATCGGCGGGGTCTGCTGGATTTCGCCGATGAAGCCGGTGAGGGCTTCGGCGATGGCCTCGCGGGTGGGGCGGACGTCGGATGTGCTGGTGATTTCGCCTTCGCGGTCCTGCGTGGTGGTCGAGGAACCCCAGCGGATGGTGAAGACGTAGTCCTTGTCGGCCTCCATGACGTAGCCGACCGTCTTGGTGGCTTCGCCGAAGGCGAGCGGGAGAATGCCTGAGGCGAGCGGATCGAGCGTGCCGCCATGGCCGGCCTTCTGGGCATTGAACACGCGGCGGCAGATGCCGACCGCCTGGGTCGAGGTCACGCCTTCAGGTTTGTCGAGAATGAGCCAGCCATGGACGGGCTCGCCCTTCTTCTTACGGGCCATTGTTCTGCCTCCAGGCGTCGCCGCGGGATGGGACCGCAGACACGTCGAGTTATCGGGAGCGCGGGAGTAGGGGGATGAGGGGTGGGGGTCAAGCCACTCCCTGAACTAGCGGGATGCGAGCTAGTGCGCTGCGCGTTCTTCCACGAGGCCATCCGCGAGGCGGAGGACGGCTTCGATGTCGCCGCGGAGTTTGAGCAGGGTTTCTCGGTTGTCTTCCGGCTTGGTGAAGCTGGGTGGTTCGAACAGCGGGCGGCCTTCGGCCTTGGGCGCGGCGACGGTGACGCGCGAGCCGCTGCACAGCAGGGTCGGGCGGCCGAAGTCTCCGCGTTCGCCGAGTTTCAGCAGGCGTTCTGTCAGCGCTGGGTTGAGCAGGGCGCGGGCGGCTTCCGGATTGGTCGAATAGACATCGTAGGCTTGTTCAAAGCCCGGTTCTGCGATCTCGACGCGTTGCTTGCCATCGGTTGTCGAAGTGCGCGGGGCAGCATCTGACAGGGCGGCGGTGGTTGCGCCGGTGTCGCGGCGGAGGTCGATGTCGATCAGAAGGCCATCGAAGACCGGGGCTTTCTGCTTCTCGTCCGGGCTCATCAGCTTGAGCTCGACGATGTTGATCGGCAGGCCGCGATAGGTGCCGGCCAGTTCGTTGGTTGCGCGCACTTCGCCGTAGGACTGGAAGACGTGCTCGTCCTTGAGGCGCGCAAGATCGGGCATCACGGCATTGCGCCAGGTGATCTCGCCGAAGGACGCGGCGAGGCGCGGCATGACGCGTTCACGATAGACTTTCTGGTATTCGCGCGATTGCTCCTGGATCGACCAGATATAGCCGACGAGGCCGCCAAAGATCATGACGAGCGCGAAGTCGAGTGCGCCGCCGGGTGCGCCTGCCAGGGCGAGCAGGGTCCACAGGCAGAGGCCGACTCCGGCGCAGGCGGGGATGCGCCAGGCCGAAAGCTCGACCACCTGCTGGAAAATGTCGCGGCGATAGGCTTCGAGGTCGGTAAGGATGGCGCGCATCTCGCCGCCGGGTTCGTCGTTCGAGGTGATGGGCGTCATCTGTGGTGCGCGGGGCTCGGACAGTTTGAGTGCGATGCTTCCGCCGATGGCGGCAATCAGAAGAGCCACGAGGAAGCCGCCGAAGATCGAAGTGGCGAAGCCGATCAGGCCGGGTGCGCGTGCGTTCGCGGCCACGGCGATGCCGATCCACGCGATCGCGGCGAGGCCGATATAGGCGATGAAGACCACGCGGCCGATCTGCGCTGCGGGCGCATCGCCGGAAGCGGGAGCTTTTCGAGAAAAATCATGTGCGGACTGCATCGTCATCGCTTCGAAATATAGACTGTCATCCGCGCCTTGCGAACGGCCAGAGGGGTCACAACCCCGATCCTGAACAAGATGAAACGAACGCATTCCGTGCAGAACTGCCCGCTGCACAGCGAGTTCCGGTCGCTTGCCCTGCGTCATGCCCGGAATCGCTTCCGCATTACCAATTTGTGTGGCGCATGCGTTCCGAACTGAGAGCTCACGGGCCGGTTGGCATTCGCGTCACAAGCCTTATAGCTTTTTCGTAATCTGATCGGGGTCATCCATGAAAACGACCGTACTTGCCTGTTTGAGCCTCGCGGCCATCGCGACGGCGACACTCGCCATCCAGGCGCCGCAGAGCGCGGCGTTGCCTGTTGCGAGCGACAATGCGCCGACCGACTATTCGAAATGGAGCCCGGCTGCGCTGCAGGCCGAGCTTGATCGCCGCGCGGTGGTCGAGCGCAAGGTGCTGATGCCGATGCGCGATGGCGTGAGCCTGTCGACCGACATCTATCGTCCGAAGGACACGACGGGCCCGGTGCCCACGATCTTCGTGCGCACGCCGTACAACATGAACACGCTGACGGGCGGCACGCTGCGCCAGGTCGTTGAAGCGATCGATCGCGGTTATGCCTATGTCGGCCAGAACGAGCGGGGACGTTACTTCTCCGAAGGCAAGTTCGAGATCCTCGGCTATCCGCGCAACGATGGCTATGACGCGCTGACGTGGATTGCGGATCAGTCGTGGTCGAACAAGAAGGTCGGCACGCTCGGTTGCTCGTCGACGGCGGAATGGCAGCTGCAGCTTGCGGCGACGAACCATCCGGCGCACGCGGCGATGGTGCCGATGGCGTCGGGCGCAGGCATTGGCCGCGTTGGCGAGTTCCACGAGCAGGGCAACTGGTATCGTGGCGGCGTGCCGCGCACGCTGTTCACCATCTGGCTCTATGGCGTCGACAATCCGCTGCGTGCGCAGATCCCGGAAGGTCTGCCGGCCGATGTGCGCCAGTACCTGTCGCAATACAGCGACCTCAATCCGAAGAAGCCTGAAGTCACCTGGGCCAAGCAGGTCTGGCATCTGCCGTATGCCGAGATGCTGACGTCGCTGGGCGAGCCCAAAGGCACGAATGAAGAACTGATCGCGCGCAACCTTCCGGATGATCCGGCGTGGTTCAAGGGCGGTCTGTACCACGATAACGAGAAGTGGGGCGTGCCCGCTCTCTGGTACAATTCGTGGTACGACGTTTCGATCGGGCCGAACCTGGCGCTCTACAATCACGCCACAAAAGCCGGCGTTGATGCGGAAGCACGCGATAACCAGTACGCCATCGTCGGGCCGTCGGTGCACTGTGCCTTTGCTTCGCTCGGGCCGAACTTCAAGTCGGGCGATCGCGAGCTGGGCGACGCCACGATGGACGTGAATGGCGAGGTCTGGAAGTTCTTCGACCGCTTCCTCAAGACCAAGCCGGAAGCCTTCCCGTCAACGACGCCGAAGATCCGCTACTATTCGATGGGCGACAACGCCTGGAAGACGTCACAGCAATGGCCGCCGAAGGAAGCGAAAGAGACACGGCTCTATCTGCGCTCGGGCGGCAAGGCGAACTCGGTGTTTGGCGATGGCAAGCTGTCGTTCTCTGCACCGGGCAATGAGCCGGCAGACAGCTTCGCTTACGATCCGAAGAACCCGGTGCAGACGATTGGCGGCGGCGACTGCTGCAATGGCGGCGTTGTTGTTCCGGGCGCCTTCGACCAACGCCCGGTCGAGGTTCGTCATGACGTGCTGGTCTATACGTCGGACGTGCTGAAGGAGCCTGTGACGGTTGCTGGCTTCGTTGACGCGATCCTGCATGTTTCGTCGGATGCGAAGGACACGGACTTTGCCGTGAAGCTTGTCGACGTGGCGCCTGATGGTTCGGCCTATATTCTCGATGACACGATCCTGCGCTCGCGCTTCCGCGAGGGCTACGACAAGGAAGTGTTCATGGAGAAGGGCAAGACCTACAAGCTCGACTTCACGCCGATGTCCACGGCCAACACCTTCCTGCCGGGGCATCGCATCCGCGTCGAGGTGACGTCGTCCTCCTTCCCGAAATACGGCCGCAACCTGAATACGGGCGGGCGCAACGAGTTCGAGAAGGATGGCGTGATCGCCAACAACGTTGTGCGGCACACGTCGAGCCAGCCGAGCTATATCGTTCTTCCGATCGTGAAGTAGGCGAGGGCGCACGTGAGACTTGATACGCTTGAGCGGTTCCTTGCGGGACTGGCGGTTCTGATGTCGGCAGCGGCATTGGGCGCGGCCTACCTGTTCGAATTCCGCGGCTACTATTCCGCGTTCGATCGGTTGCAGCGTTCGATCGGCTTCGTGCTGGGGCCGTGGGTTGTTGCGGCTGCCGTGACGGGTCTGGTCTGGATCGGCGGCAATCTGCTGAAGTTTCGCGTGCCGATGGCGGAGGTGTTCTTCCTGCTGATCTGCGGGGCCTCTGCGGTGTCGATCCTCGAAGCGTTGCGCTAGGGCGCTGCGGACTGGACAATAATATGGCGGCGCAGGTGACTGCGCCGCCGTTTGTCGTTTTGGGCCGAAGCCTCGGGCTGATTGTGCGTTAGCTGGGGCTTGCCAGCGGGCGCGGGGACTGGCCTTGTCGGCAAAACACGAGGGGCTGCATGTTGAAATGGCTGAGCATCATCACGGTGCTCGCTCTGGCTGCGGGTATCGCGGTTGGAGCGCTGGTTGGGTCGTCGGGCAATGAGGGCCTGATCAGCTTCACCACCGAGGTCGAGTATATCGGCACGTTGTGGCTGAACCTTTTGCGGATGACGGTGGTTCCGCTGGTGTTTGCGCTGCTGGTGACGGGCGTTGCGTCGGTCGCCAATGCGGCGTCGACCGGGCGGCTCGCGGCGCGGTCGCTGGGCGTGTTCGCGGTGCTGCTGGTGGCGGCGACGACATTCGCGTGTCTTGTGTTTCCAGCATTCCTTGCGATCTGGCCGGTCGATCCCAGCGCCGCCACCTCAATCATGCAGCGCGCGGGACAAGCGGCGGTTGTGCCCGCGTCTCCGCCGACGATCGGGGCGTGGCTGGCGGCGCTGGCGCCGGGAAATCCGGTTGCTGCGGCTGCCGAAGGGGCGATCCTGCCGCTGGTGGTGTTCGCAATGTTCTTCGGCTTTGCAGCGACGCGCCTGCCTGCAGCGCAGCGTGAGCCGATGGTGGCTTTCTTCAAGGCGGTGGCTGACACGATGATCATCATCGTGCGCTGGGTTCTGCTGGCGGCACCGCTTGGCGTGTTTGCGCTGGCGCTGGGGGTTGGCCTCACGGCGGGCGTCGGCATTGTCGGCCTGATTGCGCAGTACATTGTAATCGTCTCGGCGGTGACGGCGGGGATCGTGCCGCTGGCCTTTCTGTTTGCGGTTGTGTGGGGCAGGGTCAGTATTTCAAAGTTCCTCACCGCGACCGCGCCCGTGCTGGCTGTCGCGATTTCGAGCCGGTCGTCGCTGGCGTCCCTGCCGCTGATGGTGGAGCGGTCGCGTGATGCGCTGGATGTGCCGGCGCGTGTTGCGAACATTGTGCTGCCGCTGGCGGTGGCGGTGTTCCGCATGACCAGCCCGGTCGCCAATCTGGGCGTCGTGTTCTTCTGCGCGGCCGTGATGGGCGTGGACCTTACGCCGGACAAGATCATCATCGGCGGCTTTGTCGCGATTGCGATCTCGATTGGATCGGTTGGTCTGCCGGGCGAGATATCCTTCATTGCCAGCGTCGCGCCGATCTCGATGGCGATGGGCGTGCCGATCGAGCTGTTGGGCATTCTGGTGGCGGTGGAGTCCGTGCCGGATATCTTCCGCACGGTGGGCAATGTGTCGGGCGATCTGGCTGCGACGGTTATTGCGGCGAAGGGTCAGCCGGCAGATCCGCCAGACCTCGCCAGCTCATCCGCGGCTCCGGCCGCCTGACCACGCGGCTGGCCGCCAGCACTTCGCCGATCGCCGCGGCGACGACTTCCGGCCGGTGGAAGAAGAAGGCGTGGTTCGAGTCCGGCACGATCTGAAGCCGCCCGCGGCTCGACCAGGTTGCGAGATCGGCTTGCAGTTGGCGCCAGATGATCTCGGCCTTGGGCGTGTCGGCGCCGGCGGCGAGACCATCCGTGGAAAGCAGATCAGCGTCGTGATCGTCTGCGCGCTTGCGGGCCTGGGTCTGTTCCGGCAGTTCGCGCGCCAGCACGACGACAGGCCAGTTCTGCAGATCGCGATAGCGGCCGGCGACTTCCATCGTCTTCGAGCGCTGGCGGGCTTCGCGCGCATTTGCGTCGGCTGACTTCGGATAGAACGCTTTTACCTGTTCCGAGATCGACGGATCAGCGGGGTAAGTGGAGAGGCGCATCACGCCGGTCCATTTGAAAGCGAGGCCGAGTTCCTGCGCGGGCGAGACGTATTCGCCGGTGGGCAGCCCCGCCTTGCGGAAGCGATCCTCCTGATCGGGGTGAGAGGAATCCGCGAACACCATGCCGGCGACTTCGCTGCGATAGAGGCCGGCGAAGATCAGGTTGTAGAGCCCGCCGCGTGAATGGGCGACGAGGACGTAGGGTGGCGTCTCGCCAGCTGCTTCGAGGGCTGCGTGTAGATCGTGTGCGACTTCTTCGGGATCGAAAGCCTTGTTTGTCGGGTCGCTCCACAGGATGCCGGCGCGGCTGTAGGCGCAGGCGCGGGCATTGGCGGAGACCTTCTCCATTACGGGGTTCCAGCCCAGCGAGCCCATCACGTCGCCGCCTGACTGGAAGACGACGGTTGGGCCGCCTTCACCGCGGCAGTCGATCTGGATGCGCCGCCCCTCGCCGACATCGACCAGCTTGCCTTCGACCGGGTACTGGCGAACGGCGTCGGCTTCGAAGAAGGTTTCACAGGCGGACAAGGCAGGCATGCACGCGAGCGCGACGGCGATCAGTTTCGCGTGGGCCCAGCTCTGCTTGCACGATCCAGTCTGCATCACCTGCATTTTGTAGGCGCAGAGATGCGGGGCGCTACATCACAAATGGGTAAGAGAGCGCCAAATGAGCCGGGCAGACCCATAGCCGGTCAGGTCCATAAACGAAAACGCCGCCACGGTTCCCCGCGGCGGCGCTTGTATCAGGCCGTGAGGCCCAATCAGATCGTCTGACTTACTTGATCAGGATTTCGAGGTCGCCGACGGCCGGGTCGGTGATCTTGAACTTGTCGCCCGACTTCTTGCCGGCGGGGTATTCCACGCAGGCGTTGTCCTGGCCCACGGCGGCAGCCGTGATGCAGAGCTTCGAGCCATCGACCTTGTAGGTGCCTTCGTACTGGCCATCGAAGCCCGAGAAGGTGCCATCCGGCTTGTAGGCGACGTCGCCCGTCATGCTCATCTGGGCGACGGTGATCGTCACGCCTTTGGAGATGACTTCAGTCAGCGTGTCGGAAGGAGGCGCGGTTTGCGCCAGTGCCGGCATCGCAATGGCGGCAGCCACGAGGGTCATCAGTTTCAGTTTCATTGTCGTTCCCTATCCCAGTTTCTGTATGCCAATCCGGCAACGATTGAAGCGCCCCGGGCTCGTCCCCGCAAGGGGCGGATGTGCAGACGCCGCCGGGGAAAGCCACCTGCGGCGCCTTAAAAATCAGTCACGCTTGTACGATGCGGCGCTATTCGCGGATCGTCACTTTGAGCGGGCCCATGTCCGAGCTGATCTCGAACGAGTCGCCCGACTTCTTGCCTTCAGGATATTCGGTGCATTGATCGACGATGCCGAAGGCTTCGACCGTGATGCAGAGCTTGTTGCCGTCCGTTTTGTAGGCGCCTTCGAACTGGCCATCGAAGCCAGAGAACGTGCCGTCCGCCTTGTATTCGATGTCGCCGGCCTGACCCATGACTTCCATGGTGACGCCTTTTTCGACGACGGCCTTCACCGTGTCGGAGGGCGGGGCGGTCTGGGCCAGGACGGGGGCTGCGAACAGCGCAGCGGCCATGGCCCCAGTCAGGGCGCCGGTCAGGGCGAATGTCGTGAGTGTTTTCATGGTATAGCCTCCCAGCAGAAACGCGGAAGTTCCCTACCATCGAACGGCCTGCTGGGAGG
>Ga0209311_1002320_pt1 | contig 13841 bp, 28 predicted proteins | sample AD_UKC045_MetaG_FD_184417 | JGI IMG/M metagenome (GOLD analysis project Ga0209311, IMG submission 184417) | Active sludge microbial communities of municipal wastewater-treating anaerobic digesters from USA - AD_UKC045_MetaG (SPAdes) (version 2) | ecosystem: Engineered > Bioreactor > Anaerobic >... | reverse complement strand
CATTTTCAATTTGAGCTTGTTCCATATCTAACAATGCAAGTTCTGCACTCTTGTAAATCATAAAGTTACAATTATAAATCAAACTATTGCAAATTTCTTGTGATAATTTATGTTCAATATTCTTTTTTCTTATTTTCCGTTGTGATTTTGGAATGCCTAAAATAGACTCGATTTTAGTGTAAAAGTTTTCATTTTGTATTTTGTCTGCACCACCAGCCATTCCACTTGCATCACCAGTAACGATTAAATACGGTCGTGTTATTAGTCCACTATCTAAGTATTTGCGCTTAAATGTATTGCAAACTGCTTCAAGTGGTGATTTACCTTGCATTGTGTTTTCATCACAAAGTATCAAATCAATAACAGCTATTTCTTTTTGGTGAACGCAACCGATAACTAATGTACTTGGTGTCTTGTTGAAGTCAAATGATAGATATAATTGTGTGTTGTCTGGTAGTTGATAGCGTTCATCTGTAAAGTGAATATTTCTTCTTAATGCGTAAAAGAACGGGTTTTTTATGTCAACCACGCCCCAAAGTCCTTTTATGTCAACAAGTATTTTATTTTGATTGCCTATTGAATTTAAAGTTAATGATTCTAAATATTTATCTCTGTCTATAAAATCATTATTTGCATAGTTTGAATGGTTTAAATAAACATCTTTAAAATCTACTCTTATCTTGTACGCATTTACTTCTTCAAAAAAATATGTACGCAACCATGATGTTTCTGATACTGGATTAAATGAGATTATAAACTGATAATTAGGATTGAGTGGAGTTCTTAATAGCGCATTTAGTGTTGTAAAGTCGTCTTGAGTGCCTTTATTGATTTCGTCCCACCAAATTATCGTAGGGTCTGATAGTCCTTTTGTATTTTCTGCATTATCCATTCCTAACGCAGTAAATTCAGTTCCTGTTATATTGTTTTTGAATCCGTAGTTTGTTCTATTTATTGTAAAATACTCAATTAAATTAGTAGCTTTTAAGATTTTTATAATATCCTTAAATTGGTTTTTACGAATATCACCAAATACCTTATTAACATAAACAATATGATTATACTTGCTAATAAAAGAAATTGCAATTAGTTTTAAAATAATGTGATGTGTTTTCCCACTTCCACGACCGCCAAAAAGTATCTGATAACGGTTTTTAGATTTTAGAAAATCGGAAAAATGATTACTATACCATTCTCTTTTTACTTTGAATTTTTGCATATTTTAATCTTCAATAAACAAATCTTCTACTCCCTTTAATATAGTAATATCTTGTTTTGTAGATTTATCCCATCCATCCATTTTAGCCAATCTTTCAACAGTAGAATTAAACGCCATAATATCAGCTGGTTTTTTTTCTTCACTTTTAACAAGTTGGTTATACATCAATTTAGCGACGTTTGATACCATTTCTATTGCTTTCTCTCTTTGTAATATATTTGTATTACTTTCCTTTTTTATTGCATCTATTACACTATTATCACGCTCTATTCGTAATTTTTCCTTATAATCTTGTATATATTTTTTTATTGTAGGATTTTGTAGGATTTTGGAGGACTCTACTCTTGCACTTTCTGTTTTAGACTTTGGATAAGCAATTTGATAACAACGTATTGCATCTTCAGTTAAACCATTTGTTAGTTTATATTTATCTGCAAATAATAGATGTTTTTTATTAGTTATCATTAAGTCTATTTAAAAATTTATCTGATGTTACAATTGTATCATCTCCATTTATTCCGATTGATTCTAAAAATTCTGCTTTATCGTCATAACTTCTAAATGTAATTGTAAAGTGTGTTGACTGTTGGTTTTCGTTTATACCACCTTTAATATCTTTTTTTAAACTTTTCATATTTGCTTTTCTCTCATCATATGAAAGTTCTTCTATGTCTTTTTTTATTTCATCATTTCTGCCAAACTCAAAATCAGGAACTAACGCTTCGATTATTTCTATATCTTGCTCATCAATACCAGCATTATCAATATCAATTTCATTTATCAATATTGCCATTAACTCAAAGTCTGTTTCACCTTGTTGTTTCTTATTGTTTAGATAAATATTTTGTTCTTTCTCGGTTTTTAAATCTAACTCAACACATTCCACTTTTAATTCATAATCTGTTTCTATTGTTCCATCATATCCATTTATTAAATCTAATGTTTCAACTCTTTTATGTCCACCTACTAAATTAGATGTAGTTTTATTCCATATAATCCCACCCATAAAACCTACTTTCTTAAAGTTTTTCTTTAAGCTATCAATTACCTTCTTATCCTTTTTTCTTGGATTATATGCAGCGAATTGTATTTTACTTCTATTTATAAAAATAGTTTCAGATTGTTTCATTTAATGTATAGTTTTTATGGTTAAATAATTTTATTTCAGTATGAGGAAATTGTGCTATTACTTTTTTTAAATCATTTGGGTATTTTTGTTCTAAATAATAAAGAAATTCAGGTGTTGAAATATCGCACCCACTGCTCGGTTTTAAAGTTCCATAATTAAACGGTGTTATTAGGTTATTTTCTTTAATGTAATTCAATACATCACTATTCTTTAAATCCATTAATGGATATACTTTTTGTGTTTTATACATAATGCCATTTTCTGTTGAATTTAACATTAAACGCCTTGTAATTCCATCTATTTTTTTAAATCCATAAATTGACCAATTTATATTTATTTTCTTTCTTATTTTTTCATCTATCTTAGAAATAGTTGTTTTACTTTGTAAAGTATCTTTTTTTATTCCTAAATAACCATACTTTATAAATGAATAAATAGCGTAGTGTGGTGTTTGTATAAATTCAATATTTGGGTATTTCTTTTTAGTCCAATTTATATATCTATTCTCATATTCTAAATCTTTAACTAAATACATGAATACACAATACACTTTTTTAAAGTTTTTAGAACATAAATCAGCTAACATAATACTGTCTTTTCCAGTTCCACTATGAAATAGAATAACATTATCTGTTTTTTCTTTAAGTGTATTTATTATTTTTAAATAGTGCATATTAAAAAAGCGGTGTTATTCGCACCGCCTTTGTTTTTTAGTAGTTAAAATAAACAGTGTCTCCAGCGTCATCAACAAAACTACCTTCTTCAAAACAAAAATCAGACTTTGTCATAATTTTAATTTTAGTTGTTAACAATACTACCTAAGCTAATCTCTATTGCAAATTGACCTTCAACAGCTTTAAAGTTATCTTCAGGTATTTCTATATTTCGGCTAAATTTTACTAATCTTATTTGCTTAACCTCAATTATTAATTTTTCTGCATCTTTAGAGTATCCATTTACAAATGTGATTGTTTTTATATCTGAATTACCTTCTAACTTGCCATCTAATTCTCTTTTTTTAAATAATAATTTTTTGTTATAAACAGACGGTTCTCTCCATTCTGTTTTTTTTGTACCAGCTTTTATTGCATCTAAATTAGATTTCTTTATTTTTAAAAATACGTTCATTTAAGCAAATATAACTCTTTTTTTTTTTTAAACAATTGATTTATATCAATTTTTAGCCATTACCAATATTTTAATGAAATGTGAATAAATACATAACTTATAGCTAAATAAAGAAAAATCTAAATATTATCTCAAATTTACTCATTGCCTTTAATTTATCCATTTACTTTTGCATGTCTTATACCTATATTAATATTCGATATGTTTTTATAAGTAGTTCCGTATTGATTTGCTAATTCTTTATGAGTTGTTGTTTTTTCTGATAATTTACGCTTTATTTCTATTACTTCATTTATACTTAACCTTTTCGATTTAGATATAAATCTACCTTTTAAGTTATCAGACTGTGTAATATATCTAAGGTTTTCTGCTCTATTATCTGTTTTTATTCCGTTTATATGGTCAACGAATGGCAAATTATTTTGGTTTTCACAAAACATATCTGCTATTAGTCTATTAACTCTTAGTGTTTTCCATCCATTACTTCCTTTTGCATTACATTTATAATAACCAGTATCGCTTATGTGTTGTTTTTTTATTTCAAACGTTAAAGCATTTCTAACATTTCCTAAATTAGATACTTGTATTGAGTTATAAACTTTATGTGTTTTCCAAATTTCCATTTTCATTTACTTTGGTGTACAAATTATATCTAATTGGCTATCATTCAAACCTTGCTCTTTATAAATATTTCTGTAAATATAGTTATTTTCTTGCAACCATGCAAATATATCGTTTCTTGATATTCCTTGACGTGCTAAGGTTGCGTCGTTAATCTCGATAACCATAATAGGTTTAAATTTGGTAATTGTTTCTTTAGCACCTATTAACGCTTTTAATTCAAAGCCCTCGCAATCCATCAAAATAAAATCACAGCTATCTAATTCGTAAAAATCTAAATACCTAACAGATATTAAAAAAGGTGCACAACCATTATTTTCTTCAATATATGCCATGCCAACATTGTCGCTATCATTATTTATTGTGCAATTAGAAATTTTATCAGATATTGCTATATTGTGTAATTCTACATTCGGATATTTTGCTAAATTGTATTCTAAACATTCAAACGCTTCTCCGTTTGGTTCAAAACATATTATCTTACTTGCAATGTCTTTAAAAGCATAAGCATAACAACCTATATTTGCACCGATGTTGATTAAAGTTCCGTTTTTTGGAAAGTAAGGTAGATAGGTAGGGAGTGCGTTAATATCAAAATCTAACCTATTGTGTTCTACAACCCACTTACTAAGGTGTGTATCACGTTCTATTATTGCTATTCCGTTGTGTATTTTCATATTGTATTTTCTATTTCTTTACGTTCTATTTCTGTAAGATTTGACCATGACCAATACTGTTTAGATTTATTTTCTGGCAAGTATTCAGGAACTCCATTTGTAACATCAACAATCGAATAGTCATCTGGTTGCATCTTTTCAGCATAGAAACCTAATGCGTTGAACTCGCTAAATTGTCTATATGGTTGACTCATCACATAGTTTTCAATATCTGGAAATGAATCATTAAACATTTCAAGAGTTGATTTATGAAATATTTGTGGCGCAAATCTCATATATTCAAACTCTATATTTTCTTTAAATAGCTTTTCTGTTGGTTTTTTCCAGCATATAGCTTCACCGACATAATTATAATCTGCTTTTAGTATAATTGGTTTATTTTCGTGGAAATAATCTAAAATATTCGCATTTGGTTTAAAAATTACATCTGAATCAACAAACAAAATATAGTCACCTTTACAATATTTATGCGCTTGCATCTTGTCCGACTGTTGCGCAAGGTAATCGTCCTTTTGTATCTTGGTTGTAATTACCTTTTCTTGCGTTAAATCAGATAATAATGTTTCTTGTCCTGTTGGAATTGCTATTACTATTTCATCCCATCCAAGTAAGTTCTTATGAATAGATTGTAGGCAATAGTTCAGCCATTTTATATCACGGTGGTAAGTGCGAATAAATATAGATATGCTCATGCCGTAATTTTGTTTAATGCGTTTTGGTATGCATTAGATGCTTTTTTCCAAATTTCCATATTAATAATACTTTATTTCTCTTTTAATGTGTTTAAATGCCATTGCACTATCTGTGTGTGGATTTCCAGTTAAGTTCAGTTCTTTTGAAAATATCTTAGCTGTATTTTTCCATTTATTTACATCGTACTGAAGTTCATGTTTTCTATGGAATAAATTAGATTTATTCGGACTTTTCAAAGTGTAATTCAATCGCATTGCAACCATTGGTATCAAGTAATCCCAATGGCATTGCCCGACTACCAATTCAGTTTTTGGAAATTCACTACAAAACTGCTTAGTTAAATAGAACGCATCGTATCCACTATCAAACTTTCTAAATTCTGAATAGTTGTAAATATAATCATTTCTTGTAAGCAATTCAATTTCACAATTTCGATCTGTAATCTCAATCTTTTTAAGTATCTCAATATCTGAATTGATTATTAATGCGCTTTCATTTTCTTTAATCCAGTTTGTAAAAGCGTTTAATTTTACATAATCTTTGCCAAATTCAATTCCGATTAAATCAGTTTCTATAAATTCAACATTGAAAATATCTTTTAATTTTTCAATATCGTTTTTAGAATTTATACTTTTTATTTCATAACCTAAGTTAATCCACGACTTTAAAGCACGTTGTTGATTTTCTATGTTAGTTGATGAAAATGTAGTTAAAAGTATCATTCAATCCATTTATTAATTGAGTAAGCACCGTTGATGTTTTCTAACATATATATCTCACCTTTGTTTAGATTTATTTTTACGCTATTATAAGGTAACTTTAGATAGATTAGTTCTTTATTTTCAGCAATAAACACCAATGAACTGTTTTTGCGTTGGAAATATTCTGCTTTAATTTGCATGTTATTTTAAATGACTTTCACATGGAGTTAAAAATACACTAAAATCCAAAGGTTTGCAAATATAATCTTCTTCTTTTTTCTCTACACACGTTGTATTATCAGCTATAACACATACAATTATTTCATCTGGCAATTCTAACTTATCCGATATTGCCTTTAAATAGAATTTATTATCTTGATAGCAAATTCTATCCGCAGTTACTTCTTTAAAAAGTTTACCACTATGGTACAATTCATATATTGGCATACTCAAATATAGTAAATTAGATTCAAAAAACGAAATAAATTAAGTAAAAGTATTAAAATAGTTGATTTAAGTCAAGAAATTGCAATAAAATGAAAATAATAATTAAAAACACTTGCGTAATTGAATTAAATAGTATATCTTTACACTATCAAATAAAAATTAAAATTAAAAACAATGAAAAAAGTAATCGCAATCGCACCAACATCTTATCAATTAAAGTCAGTAAGAAACTTCGGTTCAGAAGTTACATCTTTAAAAAATGGTTCACACGTTTTTGAAAAATTCTTTGAAACTGAAAAAAAAGCTAAAGAATATTTAATCGTAAGAGCCGAGTTGTATTTTGAAGAAGAATCTAAATTAGAAAATGCAATTGAAGAAATCGAAAAATACGGTTCAGTTAGATTAGATGCTGTTAAAGGTAGCATCGAAGATGTGCCTATGAAAACAGTTTACACATTATATTATGACAACGGTAGTTCTGTTAGATATATAGATGAAGAAGATTCTAAAACAGGAACACACGATGAATATTCAGCTAAATATTTTGATACAAAAGAAGAAGCACAAGCATTTGCCGATGAAAGAGGTTATATATGTGGAGTTTCAGAATTAGAAATTGAATCATAATGGACTTACAAAAATTTCAAAACAAAAAGTAAAGTAGAAAAATATACGTTAGGTTGAATAAATATATAGTTACTTAAATTAATAACATGCAAGAAAAAGAAGATAAACGTAAGTACAACGGTGCAAAAAAAGGTTCTAAAAAAACTAAACTCAAATACGGTGAGCCACTAAAGAAATGCACAATGGAATTTCCAACTTCTAAAGTACAAGAAATAAAAACAGAAATTAGAAAAACAATTTTAATAAAATACATAAAATGAAAGAATACATTATCTACAGCGAGGGTTCGACTATTCGATTAGGAAAAGTAAAAGCACGAAATAGACAAAGTGCAGAAAACAAAGGACGTAAACTTTACAGAATAAATGTCTGGAGTCGTGAATCTATAACAATTAAAATAAATTAAAATGAAAGTAAAATTTAATGTTGAATCAGATTTACTAAGTATATCATTAGTTCCTAAATCTGAAATCTTGAAGCATGTAGCTGAACTTATAAAAGATGGTGACGTTTTCGAGGTAAGCAAACCTAACAATTCTAACGAGATACTATTCACTTTGAAAAAGAATGAAAAGATTGATTTAAATCAAATAGTGTAAATTTACTATAATTATTTTATACTTTTCTTTGTGTTTGTTAAATTATTTACTATCTTTGAACTATGAAAGTATCAGAAATCGCAATCGCACTAATCAAATCAAAAAAGAATTTGAAAAACGAACTTTTGCTTATAAATGGCGTAACTCGACAAACATTAATAGAAAATTGGTGTAAAAACTTTACCGACTCAAATCCGTTGTTGTTACCAAAAAACATCAACTGTATAAAAAAACACGCTAATATAACAGATGACAGCGTACTTATTACTAACTACGAATTAAACGAATCAGATGTACAACGATAGCAGAATACAACTGTACAGAGATAATCAGTTATCTAATCATTTAATTGATATAGTTGATGAAAGTCCGATACTTTACAAATGTGCTGGGTGTTGTGAACAATTTGAAGAAAGCGAAGTTAAACCATTTAAAATGCACGATTTGCACGATAACAAAGAATTGAACTATTGCCTTGAATGCATCGAATATTATAAATCAGAAAATCTTTAATCATGGAAAATATAATAATGCAAATGGAAATCATTACTGCTAAAATGGAATTAATAAAGGACTTTTTATCTGAATTAAATGTCCATACTTATTTATATAGAAAATATCAAATGATATATGATGAACTATTTGTAAAGTTTACTGAACTTTCGATACAAGTGAATGAACAATTAAACAAAAATAAATGAAACGTTCAAACTTACCAACACTTTGCTTTAAACACATCAAAAAATATAGACGTATGCAATTAGTGTTCAATGGAAATGATGGAGATTATACAATTTTAATTAGCCATTCAAAGCATAAAATAATTCAAATGTACAAACGGTTGTACATGATAGGTAACTACTTAAAAGTAACACAATGAAAAAACGAAATTTATACGATAGTCAAGGTAACTGTATTAACTGTGATAAAAAACATGAATCGGTCAATAAAAAGTTCAGAGAATACAAACAACCAATTAACTATAATCTATTGTTTTGGTTGTTGCTAATAGCTATGCTATTAGTTATTATAGTGTGCTTGTAGGGGGCATATTATTAGGGTTTTGATGTTAGCTTGTTGTGAAACATGCATTGAGGGAGCAGTTAGTTAGTTAGAATGTGTTTTTGCTCCCTCGCTTTTTTTCACTTTTAAAAAACTACACAATGAAAGAAAATTTAATTTTAACAGCACTTTGTTTGATAATTGGATACATTACAATAGTTATTTTCAAAGTTAACAACAAAGGTTTCAAATTTAGAAACAAACCAGACTTTAAGAAAAAGAAATAGTCAAAGCAGACTTTAAATGCAGAGTTCTTTAACCGCCACCATTTACTTAGTTAGTTTTTTTCATAATGTTTTTATTTTAGGTGGCGGTTTTTTTTAATCATTTAAACTTTATAAATATGGAAATTGGACAAAAGTTAAGCAATGCTGAAATATTAGAGCGTATTAGCAATTTAGAAAATAGTATATCTTCAATGACAAAAGATTTGTGTTTTTTAAAACAGAATGTAATTAATAAGAAATCATTTGTAAATGAAACTACATTGAATTTATTTATTTACAAATTAATTAATAAAATAGGTTATGACTTTACACTTAGAAGCAATGAAAGGAATGTAGTGATAGTTAGACAAATTGTATCTTATTTACTTTATACTAATTTTTCTGATATACTTTCATATAAACAAATCGGTAAATTATTTGAAAAAGAACATGGAGTTAGAGGTCAAGACCATTCAACTATTTTACATGCTGTAAAAGTTGCAAGAGATTTAAGAAGTAACGGTGATTCACTCTATGAAACTTACAACGATATAATCGAACCAATTTTTAATAACCACTTTTTAAATCTCAACAAATAATGCTAATTGAATATTTTGACATAATAGAAAAGAAAATACAATATCTAATTGAAGTTAGAAGCACTTTAAAAATTGGAGATAGAAATTATGAAGAACACTTGAAAACGATAAACAACAACATTCATAATTTACAAATAGAACAAGATAATCTTTTTTTTAACAAATAAAACAACAACAACATGTCAACTGAAAAAACTTACATCAATGGAGTCTTCTTAAAAAGAAAACAATTCGACAATGGTGGCGACTTAATTAACGCATCTATCAACGTTGATGCATTTATTGCAGAATTGCAAAAACACAGAAACGCAAAAGGATATTGCAACGTGGTTATCCAAAATCGAAAAGAAGCAGACAAGAACGGAAATAACATGTATATCACATTAGATACATTTGTGCCGAAAAATAATGATAATTCAAATTTAGTTTTTTAACCTATAAAATAAAATCATGAAAGAATTAATTAAAATTCAAAACGAATTAAAAGTACCAAAAGGAAATCTTAATAAATTCGGCAATTACAAATACCGTTCTGCTGAAGATATTTTAGAAGCTGTAAAACCAGTGCTATTAAAATACGATGCAACCGTTTATTTATCAGATGAAATAGTTTTAATTGGCACTAAGATATTTCTTAAAGCAACTGCATGTTTAACTATTGGTGAAAAACAGATTTGTGTAAATGGATTTGCAGAAACAAGCGAACACAAAGGGATGAGTGCAGAACAAACAACTGGTACTGCTTCAAGTTATGCAAGAAAATACGCTTTAAATGGATTATTTTTAATAGATGAAACCGAACAAGATGCAGATAGCAAAGATAGTACTGATAAAAAGGATATACTTACAGCATCACAAAAAATTGAAAATTGCACATCTTTAGACGATTTGGGAACTGTTTGGAACTCACTTACAAAAGATGAACAAAAACAATTTGTAGCTTTAAAAGATGCTAAAAAATTAAAATTATCTAAAAAATAATCTATCATGCAAGAGATACAAGTAAACGAGATAACTAAACTAACACCTACTAAGACAAATGTCTTAGTAGTAGCAAACGAGATGACAGAACCTATTTTAAATGGCGAAGTTGATGCTATTGAATTTATTGTTAGATGTCAATTTGCTATTGATTGTTTAACTCAAGCTATGAAAACTACTAAAGATTATTCTTTAAATTCTTTAAAACAAAGTACAAATATTTTAGGTGCAAAAGTAGAAATAGCAGAAACTGGGACTAAATACGATTATTCATCTAATGAAATTTGGAAATCAATCGAAGCAGAATTAGCACCTATTTTAGCACGAAAAAAAGACATTGAAGATAAGATTAAAATGGCTACTAAAATCAATTCTGATATTTTGCAAGGTGATGAAATAATTGCAAGTCCAGTAACAAAAGAAAGTACAACATCAATTAAAATTACATTAGCAAAATGAAACTATCAATAGAAGAAATAACCACGCAACTAAGCCACATAAACACGCTTATTAGTCAAGAAATAAGTGAAAGTGATTATCCAACTATGCTTAGTTATTTGAACGAATTAAGCGCATGGCAAGGCAATAGCGGTAAGTGTGTTGCGGATGCTGAATGGTACTATCATGCAGAACTTGAAAAGGTATTTGATGAACTCGATAAAAAAGGAAATTTAAAAGACGTTCCAGCAACTGTATTGAATAATCTTGCAAAGGCAAAATGTAAAGAGTTTATTTATTTATTGAAATTAGCAGAACGTTACAATCGTGGTATTGTTCACAGATGCGATTCTATAAGAAGTATTTTATCATTTGCTAAAGCTGAAATGAGTAACAGATAATGGAAATAATCAAACTACGAATTAAAGAACAGATAGTTAATATTTCAGTTCCTAAATCGACTTCATTAGAAGATTCGAGAATGCGAACTAAAACTATCAATAAGTATAAAAGAATTTTAAACAAATTAATTAAATAAAAATGAAAAAAACGCAACAAAACGCAATTCTTAAAGCACTATTAGCTGGTGAAGTTATTTCTGCTTTAACATCTTTAAAAGATTTCGGTTCTTTACGATTAGGTGCAAGAGTATTTGATATTCAAAAGAAATACGATATTATACTTAATCGTAAAAACTTAACAGGTAAAACAAGGTACGGAACTACCTACACAGTTGTACAATACTGGATGTCTGGAAAAGATATTAAAAAAATTAGTAAAAAACTTGCATTATAACAAATAAATAGCTATCTTTGAATTGCGGTTTTGTAGGCATACAAGTAAAAGGTTTAACGACTTCCTTACCGCTAATTTTTTTTAAAGTCGTATTAAAAAAAGTTCGTTATGAGTCGTGAATACTTTGATTATAATAGTGAATTAGAAAAAATTATAATAGGTTCTATTTTAATAGAATCAACTGCTTTTGCAAGAATAAAAGGACTTGTTGAAAGTGAAATGTTTTACAATAAATTATTTCAAGATGTATTTTCAGTAATTTATGATATGTTTGATAAGTCAATTCCTATTGATTTAGTAACTGTTACTCATAAATGCTATGATTTAAAATTAAATGAAAAGCACGAATTGTTAGCATTTAATATTTCAAAAACTATTAATCAAGTTGCATCTACTGCACATTTAGAATACCATTCTTTAACTATTCGTGAACTTTATTTAAAAAGACTTTTATCGGAAATACGCACATCTATTAATTTAGATAATGATACTTTAAATGAAGTTCAAGTAATTGAAGAAAAGCTAAAAAAAGCACGTCAAATAAAGGTTACAAACGACTGGGAATCATTTAAGGATATTATAATGAACATTAGAATAAATCTTGAAAATCCTTTAGAAGATGGAATACATATCGGAATACCTGAATTTGACAATATAGCTGGTGGTTTACAAAATGCAGAGGTTTGTGTAATTGGCGCACGTCCAAGCGTAGGTAAGACAGCTTTTGCATGTCAAGTTGCAATTTCAATAGCTACAAGTGGTAAAAATGTTGGTATTATTTCGCTTGAAATGTCAAATACTAAACTTTCAACTCGAATTTTATCTCAAATAAGCGGAATTGAATACTGGAAAATTGATAGACATTTATTAAATAATTCAACAGAATTAGATAAAATAAATACCACTATTGAAAACAATTATAATTTACCAATTTCATTCAGTGAAAAAACAGGAGTTACTGTTAGTGATATTCGTGCAAAAGCATTGAAAGCTAAACATAATAAAAACCTTGACATTCTTTTTATTGATTATTTAGGTTTAATAGAACCTGAAAAGGCAAACAATCGAGAACAGGAAATATCTAAAATAAGCAGAGGTTTAAAATTATTAGCTATGGAATTGAATATACCGATTGTGATTTTAGCACAATTAAACCGAGAAACAGAAACAACTAAAAGTAAACCTAAATTATCAAATCTTAGAGATAGCGGAAGTATTGAGCAAGATGCTGATATTGTAATGTTTATTCATAGTGATTTTAAAGCTGGTATTTTAAACGATATAAATGGAAATAGTACTGAACATCACAGAGATATTATAGTAGCAAAATATCGCAACGGTTTCACCAAAAATATCGAATTAGGTTGGCAAGGTGATAGAATGAAATTTATACCAAAGGAAAATGTTGTTTATGATGTTGTAAATACTAATGTTAAACAAGATGAATTTAATATATTTTAATTATGGCTGAAAATAAAAAATCTTTTATGTTGTATGTAGATTTAATACATACTGTCAAGAAACTTGATAAATCAAAAGTTGGTGAATTATTTATACATATACTTGAATACGTTAATGACTTAAATCCAGTAACAAATGATTTAATTATTGAAATAGCATTTGAGCCAATAAAACAACAGTTAAAACGTGATTTAAGAAAATACGAAGATACTTGTAAGAAAAATAAAGAAATAGCTGAAAAGAGATGGAATAAAGTACCAAACGATACCAAAAGTACCACTGGTACAATTACGATACCAAAAGTACCAAACGATACCAAAAGTACCGATAATGATAATGATAATGATAATGATAATGATAATGATATTTATTTAAATATAGAGAATTTTCAGAAATTTAGAAATTTAGAATTTGAAAAGTTAGATAGTGTACTAAAAAATAAATTAAAGTTTTTTGGA
>Ga0209311_1002314_pt1 | contig 13859 bp, 15 predicted proteins | sample AD_UKC045_MetaG_FD_184417 | JGI IMG/M metagenome (GOLD analysis project Ga0209311, IMG submission 184417) | Active sludge microbial communities of municipal wastewater-treating anaerobic digesters from USA - AD_UKC045_MetaG (SPAdes) (version 2) | ecosystem: Engineered > Bioreactor > Anaerobic >... | reverse complement strand
ACGGCGCAGGCGCATCCGGATTGTTGAGGCGACGAGGTGCACGAGCTCGACGAAAGCGCGCAGCATCGCTGTCAGCCAGAGCTGAGGAAGCGATGGGGATCGTACCCCGTTTGCGTGGTTTCGTGCACGTGTCATGGGGAGGATAATACCCCGGCCCGGGGCGCCGTAGAGTCTGGGGCGCTCAATCCCCCAAACTTTCGCACTAACGCGCTGAGTTTGTTTGGGGTGCGCGGAATTTGTCCTACGGAATTGTCCCGCTCTATCCCCCAATTCCAGCATTGTAGGGTGCATCAACGATGCACCGCACCGCCGGCGCATGCCACGGTGCATCGTTGATGCACCCTACGGACCCTTCAAATCGCTGGGTTTGGGGGCAAACCGCCTCTTTTGACTTCGGGCGGAGCGCGCTAGACCCGCGCGGATAGAGAGGACTTTCCATGCACGATATTCGCGCCATCCGTGACAATCCCGACGCTTATGCGGCGGCGCTTTCGCGTCGGCCGACGGTGGATGGGGCGTCGGTGGTGGCGGAGATCCTGGCGCTGGATGCCGAAGTGCGGCGCGTGCTGCTGGTGAAGGAGCAGGCCGAGGCGGCGCGTAACGCCAAGTCCAAGGAGATCGGCAAGGCCAAGGCTTCGAAGGACGAAGCGCTGGCGGCCAAGCTGATGGAGGAGGTCGCGGAGGCTAAGCGCACGATCGAGGAGTCGGGTGCGGCAGAGGCCGTGGCGGTTTCGAAGCGTGACGATGTGCTGGCGCGTTTGCCGAACGTGCCGTTCGCGGATGTGCCGGTGGGCGATGACGAGCATGGCAACAAGGTTGTGCGCACGGTGGGGACGCCGCGCGCGTTCAACTTCAAGCCGAAGGACCATGCGGACATCGGCGAAGCGATGAAAATGATGGACTTCGAAGCGGCGGCGCGGATGAGCGGCGCGCGGTTCGTTGTGCTGAAGGGGCAACTGGCGCGTCTTGAGCGCGCGCTGATGCAGTTCATGCTGGACGTGCAGACGGGCGAGAATGGGTATGTCGAGCATCAGGTGCCGCTGATGGTGCGCGATCAAGCGCTCTACGGAACTGGCCAGTTGCCGAAGTTCGATGAAGATCTTTTCGCGATTGAGCCTCCCGCCGCTTTCATTGTCGGGCAGCGAATTGCGGATATCGAAAGAGTATTCGAGCACTATCGACAGCACTTCTCGGGCGCGCAAATCGATCAATCTGAGTTCGAGAAAATTTGGCAGAATGCACTCGATAGTGCAAAATCGGATGCGGCGCGGAACGTCGGTGGGTGGGCAGAGGCTCTTACGCGCCTTCGCTTGATCCCCACCGCAGAGGTTTCTCTCACGAACATAGTTCGTGAGCAGATCACCGAGGTTGCTACACTCCCAATGCGCATGACCGCCGCGACGCCGTGCTTCCGTTCGGAGGCTGGCTCTGCTGGTCGCGATACAAAAGGTATGATCCGGCAGCATCAGTTCATCAAGGTGGAGCTGGTGTCGATTGTGAAGCCGCAGGACTCGGAAGCCGAGCATGAGCGGATGACGCGGTGTGCGGAGGGGATTCTGGAGCGGCTGGAGTTGCCGTATCGCACTGTGCTGCTGTGCACGGGCGATATGGGGTTTGGCGCGAAGAAGACTTACGACCTCGAAGTGTGGCTGCCGTCGCAGGATACGTATCGCGAGATTTCCTCGTGCTCGAACTGCGGTGACTTCCAGGCGCGGCGGATGGATGCGCGCTATCGCGAGGCGCCGAGCGCGGAGAACCAGAAGCCGAAGCCTGAGTTCGTGCACACGCTGAACGGGTCGGGGCTTGCTGTGGGCCGGACGCTGGTGGCGATCCTGGAGAACTATCAGGAAGCGGACGGCAAGGTGCGCGTGCCGAAGGTGCTTGTGCCGTATATGGGCGGGCTTGAGGTGATTGGGTGATTTCTGTCCTGCCCCACCGAAGGTGGGGAAGGTGGATCGCGACGAAGTCGCGAGACGGAAGGGGCCGGCTGCGGAGCAGACGGATGGAAGTGTCCGCTCGCTATGCGAGCAGCCCCCTCCGTCTTGATGCTTCGCATCAATCCACCTCCCCCGGCTTCGCCGGTGGAGGACTAAACCGGAGGGCTTGATCATGAGCATGTCACTCGTGTGGTTTGCGGCGCGTGGGATCAGCGCGGATGATTTTCTGGAGCGGGCCGGGTTCAGCGATACGGGGGACCCGGATGAGTATTTTGACGAGGAGCATTCGGGCGGGGCGCTGGGCGATGGCTGGTATGTGATCGTATCCAGCGATGTCGGCTTGCTTGATCCCGCAAAGGTGGGCGGATGGTCTGCCGGTGGGCGCGTGGTGGCGGTGGCGCTGGATGAAGAGTCGCTGAACTCGATGGCGATCGAGTGGGTGGACGGGAAGCTGGTGTGGTCGGCGGCCTATGATGGCAGCGAGGGCGGGGACCAGCTGGCGGTCGAGGGGACGCTGCCGGCAGTGTTCGCGGAGCTGAGCCATGAGGCGAGCGCGCTGCAGGCGGAAGGCGGGAGCGCGGAGCATGTGTTCGACATTCCGCTCGACCTGGCGGCGGATGTGACGGGGTTCCGTCATGACGAGATCGGGTTCGATGATGATATCGGGCCGTTCACCGCGCTGGAGCGCGTGCATATCGCCTGAGGCGGAGATCATTGCTCGCGACCGGCGCCGGGGTGTATTCTGGCCGGGTTGGTGGCATTGGCGCTGGACCGGAAGGCGGGGTGTGTCGTGACAGGTGATATGGACGGGCTCGCGTCTACGCTGGAGCGGGTGTGGAAGCTGGCGTGGTGGGCGTTGTTGCTTCGCGGCTTGATCGCGATTGCATTCGGGATCATGGCGCTGATCTGGCCGACGGACAGTCTTGTGGCGCTGGTGCTGGTTTATGGCGCCTACATGCTGGTCGATGGGGTGTTCTCCATTGTCGGGGCCTTCAGCAGCGATACGAGCGAGCGGTGGTGGCTGGTGGCGTCGGGGGTGCTCAGCGTCGCGGCGGGGGGCGTGGCGATCGCCTGGCCCGGGCTTACCGTGATCGTTCTGGTGATGATCATCGGGTTCTGGTCGATCGTGCGCGGCGTTATCGAGATCGCGGCGGCGATCCGGTTGCGGAAGGTCATTCCCAACGAATGGATGCTGATCGCGGCTGGCGCGATTTCGGTGCTGGTGGGGATATTGCTGGCGGTCTCGCCTCTGGTCGGCGCGCTGACGCTGATCTGGGTGGTGGGGTTCTGGTCGGTCGGGTTTGGCATTCTGATGATCGCGCTGGCGTTCCGGGTGCGTGCACACAGGCGGCGGGCCGGAGGCGTCTGACCCTTTTGCTTCCGTTCTCGCGCGGCTCGCTCTAGCGTGCGGGGAGTTCGGGAGGGACTGATGATCCGTACATTGCTACTGGCTGTTGTTGCGCTCGTAGCGGCCGCGTGTTCGGGGCCGCAGCCGGCGGATGACAGCGCGCCGTTTGTTGGCTTCCGGGGCAAGCCGCTGAAGCTGGCGAGCGGGGCGGTCGACAATGCGGTGCAGGAAGCGCTGAACGCCAATCCTGATGCGTGCACGAAGGCGGGCGGCAATGTTCAGCCGGTCTGCATGATGCAGAGGCCGATGTGCGTGATCTCGTTCCGTGACGCGGGCAAGACATGTTCCGATAGCTCGGAATGTGGGGGGCGCTGCGAGGTCGACGGACAGGCCGAGCCGCAGAAGGCTGCGACCGGCAAGTGTACCGCGACGAACGATCCGTGCGGGTGCTTCCAGATCGTGGAGAAGGGCGTGGCGGGCTATCCGCTGTGCGCTGATTAGGGGGGCGCGGGCGAGATGAGCGAAGATCCGCGCTTTCAGGCTGCACGGTTGGTTCTGGCGCTCCGGCAGGCCGGGGTGACGGATCATCGCGTGACCGAGGCGCTGGAGAAGACGCCGCGCGATGCGTTCGTGCCCAAGCCGTTTGCCGATAGTGCGTGGGAGAATGTCGAGCTGCCGATCGATTGCGGGCAGACGATGACGCGGCCGGTGACTGTCGGGGTCATGGTGCAGGCGCTGGGGGTGAGCCGCGAGCACATGGTGCTGGAGGTGGGGACGGGGTCTGGCTATGGCGCGGGCGTGCTGAGCCGGCTGGCGCGGCGGGTCTATGCGATCGACCGGTATCGCACGCTGGTGGACAAGGCGCGGGCGGCGATCGAGGGGCTGGGCGTGTCCTCGCGGGTGGAAGTGCGGCTGGCGGACGGGCTGCTGGGATGGCCGGAGGCGGCGCCGTTTGACCGGGTGCTGCTGATGGGGGCGGTGAAGGAGCTGCCGGTAGATGTTGCGCGCCAGCTGGGCGTGGGGGGCGTCGCCGTGGTTCCGATGGAGCGGGACGGGGAGGTGCTGATCCTGCGGCTGGAGAAGCGCAGCGATGGCGGATTTAACGAAAATCTCGTGCAAAAGGCCCGTTTTGGACCCCTGTTGCCGGGCGTCGCACGCGAGCTTTAGCTTCCGGTAAGCATGATTGGGCAAGGTCCGGGCTGATTGTTCGGAGACCTGTTGCTTGTGAGCCAGATGGTGTTGCGCGCTGCGATGTTGGCGTCCGCTGCGGCGGGGCTGACGGCGTGCGCCTCCAATCCGGCGGACCCGGGGCCGGCGCCGATTGATTTCCGCAACAGCGCGCCGGTTCATCGGGCGCCGCCTGTGGGCGTGGTGATGTCGGGGCCGGTTGCGCCACAGCGCCAGGCGCCGCCGGTTCAGGCTGCGCCGCCGCCTGCGCGGGAGATGGCGTCCAACCCGGCGATGGTCGAGCGCGTGGTCGATATGGGCGTGTCGCCGACGGGGCGGAGCGCCATTGAAGAAGCCAAGAGCATGAATGCCGAGGCCGGGTATCGGCCGGGCGGGGCTCTGCGGCAGGCGCGGGACAATCCGGGCGCGCGGGCGATCGAGGTGCAGTCTGGCGATACGCTGTACGACATCTCGCGGCGCTATTCGGTGAACATGCGGGCGCTGATCGAGACGAACGATCTCAATGCGCCTTACGCGCTGGACAGGGGCGATGTGATCTATCTGCCGCCGCCGAATGTGCATGTGGTTGAGCGCGGGGAGACGCTGTATTCGGTGTCGCGGCGCTACAATGTGGATACGCGCTCGCTGGCGTTGCTGAACAGCATGCAGCGGCCGTGGACGATCTGGCCGGGCGATGAGCTGTTGCTGCCGCCGCTGGCGCGCGAGCAGGAGCGGGCGGTGGTGATGCCGGCGCAGGTGGTGGCTCCTGTGATCGCTACGAGTGCGCCGATCGCGGTTGCGCCGCCGGTGACTGCGCCCAAGCCGATCGTTCCCAAGGGTACGAACGACAAGGCTATCTCGCTGACCGGGTCCAAGGGGCTGGAGTCCAAGCCGGTGGTTGAGCCCAAGGTCGTCGAGCCGAAGGTGGCTGCGGTGAAGGCTGCGCCCAAGGCGGCGGTGGTTCCGGCGGCTCCGCCGAAGTCGACGCCGGCCCCGGTGGCGGGCGCGCGGGACTTTGTCTGGCCGATTTCGGGCGACGTGCTGAAGGGCTTCGGGCCGGGCGCGGATGGCATCCGCAATGACGGGGTGAACATCGCGGCTGCTCACGGGGCTGACGTGAAGGCGGCTGCGGGCGGGGAAGTGGTCTATGCCGGTAGCGAGCTGGCCGGGTTCGGCAACCTGGTGCTGATCCGCCATCCGGGCGGCTGGGTGACGGCCTATGCCCACGCCGACGCGCTGAAGGTCAAAGAGGGCGACCTAGTGAAGCAGGGCCAGACCATCGCCTCGGCCGGCAAGACGGGGAACGCCAGCCAGACCCAAGTTCATTTCGAGTTGCGCAAGGGCAAGGAGCCGGTAGATCCGGCGTTACACCTGCCGGCTCTCAGGGGCTGAGGACTTTTGCACGTCTGGCGCGAAATCGCGCCACATAAGCGTGCATTGCCAAGGGGGCCTCTCCCGATATAGTCCGCCCGCTTCAGCTTCCCCTGTCTGGCGGGAGCGTCGAGAGATTCCCCACGGAGAGCCTATGTCGTCGTTTATGATGTTCCTGCAGCAGGCCGCCGCTCCCGCAGCTGGCGCAGCACCCGCTGGCGACGCCGGCATGGGCAGCCTGCTTGCCAACCTCATGCTGCCGATCGGCATGATCGTGATCTTCTACTTCCTGCTCATCCGCCCGCAGAACAACCGCATGAAGAAGCACCGCGCGATGCTGGCCGGCATGAAAAAGGGCGACAAGGTCGTCACCCAGGGCGGCATCATCGGCCGCATCTTCTCGCTGAATGACGAGGAAATCGTGCTGGATACGGGCGAAGGCGGCAAGCTGCGCATTGCTCGCGGCATGATCGTCGACGTGAAGAACCCGACGGCCCCGGCCCCGGCGAACGACTCCAAGCAAAGCTGATCTTTCCATGCTTCGTTTTCCGCTCTGGAAAGTCGCGCTCGTTCTAGGCACGATCTTGCTGGGTTGCCTTGCGGCCCTGCCGAACATCCTGACCGAACAGCAGCGCGCGCAATACATCGCGTGGCTTCCGATCAAGCCGCTGAACCTCGGCCTCGACCTGAAGGGCGGGGCGTCGATCCTGCTTGAGGTCGATCCGGTTGAGCTGCGGCAGAACGAGCTGCGCAATGTGAACAGATCGGTTGGCGAGAAGCTGCGTGAGACGCCGCTGATTCCGGTGACCAGCCGCCAGCCGGAAGGCGATGCCGTCGTCGTCAAGCTGCGCAACGCCGCTGACAAGGCGCAAGCGCTGGAACGCCTGAAAACATTGGGAAAACCGCCCGCCGGCGCTATCGGCGTGCAGGATTATTACGTCATTACCGAGCGCGCCGATGGCGCGATCGAAATGCGCTTTTCCGCGGCGCACTTCGACAAGCTGCAGATGGACGCTCTTTCGAGTTCGATCGAGGCGGTGCGCCGTCGTGCCGACAACTCCGGCCTAGTCGAACCGAACATCCAGAAGCAGGGTGACAGCCGTATCCTCGTTGAGGTTCCGGGCCTGAATCCGGCCGAAATGGACACGCTGATCGACACGCTGACGCAAACCGGCGTGCTGACCTTCAACATGGTCGATCCGGCCGCCAACGTCGCCGACTACCAGTTGGCCGTGCCGCGCAATAACCGCGTGTCCCTGCCGGACGACAGCATGAACGGCCAGCCCACGGTGGTCTTCCTCGATTCGATCATCCAGGGCGCTGACCTTTCTGGCGCACGTCAGGACTTCGACGAAACCGGCCGCGCCAGCATCTCGTTCTCGCTGCATCCTGCCGGCGCAAAGCGTTTCGGCGATGAAACCCGCAAGAATGTGGGGCAGCGCTTCGCAATCGTGCTCGACAACCGCATCGTGTCGGCGCCGACGATCCAGAGCCCGATCACGGGCGGCAGCGGCCGCATCACGGGCAGCTTCACCATCGAAGAAGCCGAACAGACAGCCGTCGTGCTGCGCTCGGGCGCGCTGCCGGCCAAGCTGAAAGTGGCCGAGCGCCGTGTGGTGGACGCCAGCCTTGGCGCCGACTCCATCCGCGCCGGTGTTACCGCGTCGATGGTGGGCGTGGGCCTCGTGGCGCTGTTCATGATCGCAGCCTACGGCCTGCTGGGCATCTTCTCGGTTATCGCCCTGTTGCTGAACATGGTTCTGCTGATTGGCGTGCTGTCGTTCTTTGGCGCGACGCTGACCCTGCCGGGCATTGCCGGCATCCTGCTCACCATGGGTATGGCGGTCGACTATAACGTGCTGATTTTCGAGAGGATTCGCGAAGAAAAGCGGGCGGGCAGGTCGGTCCTCACCTCGGTCGAGGCGGGCTATGACCACGCGATGGCGACGATTATCGACGCCAACGTGACCCACGTCGTGGCCTCGCTCGTCATGTTCAACCTCGGTTCGGGCCCCGTCCGCGGCTTCGCGCTGACCCTGGTTATCGGCGTTATCACGTCGTACTTCACCGCGGTTATCGTGGCGCGCTGGATCATGTCGATCTGGCTGAAGCTGGCGCGGCCGAAACACATCCCGATCTGATTTCTGGGGAGTAGGGAGTGGTGAATAGGGAATAGATTGGGCCTAAGTCCTTGAAATCTAATCCTTACTCCCCATTCCCTATTCCCCATATAACCTGGCACAAAAGCGATGGACGCTGAGGCTCCTTTGCCTTAGACGGTCCCGTCCAACCCCCGGAATATCATGAAGAACCCCACCGGAACCTCCGAGACCGCATCCAGCAACCCGCCCAAGAAGCGGATTGGGCCCCTGCAATTCTTCAAGCAGGTGCGTGATGAAGGCCGCAAAGTGACCTGGACTTCGCGCAAGGAAGCGATGGTGGCGTCGATCATGGTGGTGATCATGGTCGTCGTGGCGGCGATCTTCTTCTACGCGACGGACAGTCTGGTGAAGCTCGGGGTCGGGTTCGCGACGGGGATCTGGCACTAATGGCTGACGGACGCTGGTATATCGTTCACGCTTACTCGAACTTCGAGAAGAAGGTCGCATCGACCATCCGTGAACAGGCCGAAATGCAAGGCCTGACCGATCTTATCGAAGAGATCGAAGTGCCGACCGAGGAAGTCGTTGAGGTCGTTCGCGGCCGCAAGCGCACGGTCGAGAAGCGCCACATGCCGGGCTATGTGCTCGTGAAGATGAAGATGACGGACGAGGCGTATCACCTCGTCAAGAACACGCCGAAGGTCACCGGCTTCCTGGGCGCAGAAGGCGGCAAGAAGCCCCTGCCGGTCCCGCAATCGGAAGTCGATCGCATCCTCGGCAAGATCGAGAGCGGCACTGTGGAGCGCGCGCGCCCCCGCATGCAGTTCGAGATCGGCGAGAAGATCAAGGTCAACGAAGGTCCGTTCGCGGGCTTCGAGGGCGCTGTGGACTCGATCGACGAGTCGACGGGCCGTCTCAAAGTTACTGTTACGATCTTCGGGCGCTCGACGCCGGTGGATCTGGAATACGGTCAGGTCGACAAGATCTGATCTATCGGCCGCCGGAACGTCTCCGGCAAAGCGCGTGGAAGGTTAGCCGCCGTACCACGCATTCCCAGGCTGGAGGCTCCGCAAGGAGCTGAAGGCCGCATTCGCACGTGAGGGAAACATGGCGAAGAAACTGTTGGGGAGCCTGAAGCTTCAGGTTCCCGCCGGAGCGGCAAACCCGTCTCCTCCGATCGGCCCCGCTCTCGGTCAGCGCGGCATCAACATCATGGAATTCTGCAAGGCGTTCAACGCCCGTACGGCGCAGGAACAGAAGGGCACGCCCCTTCCCGTGGTGATCACGTACTACCAGGACAAGTCGTTCACCTTCGAGATCAAGTCGCCGCCGGCGTCTTACTTCCTGAAGCAAGCGGCCAAGATCCAGTCCGGCTCGAAGCTGCCGGGCCGCGACAACGCTGGTACGGTCACGATGGACCAGTGCCGCGAGATCGCGAAGAAGAAGCTCAAGGACCTGAACACGGATGACGTGGATCAGGGCGCAAAGATCATCGCCGGCTCCGCCCGCGCGATGGGCCTCACGGTCACGGAGGCTTAATCACATGGCACTCGGAAAACGCACGACCGCTGCGCGCAAAGCCGTCGACCCGACCAAGTCGTACAAGGTCACCGACGCAGTGAAGATCGTCAAAGGCAACGCGAAAGCGAAGTTCGACGAAACGATCGAGATCGCCGTGAACCTCGGCATCGACCCGAAGCAGGCGGACCAGAACGTCCGCGGCGTCGTGAACCTGCCGGCCGGCACCGGCCGTACGGTTCGCGTGGCTGTCTTCGCTCGCGACAAGAAGGCTGAAGAGGCGAAAGCCGCTGGCGCCGACATCGTGGGCGCGGAAGACCTGTTCGAAATCGTCAACGGCGGCAAGATCGACTTCGATCGCGTCATCGCTACGCCGGACATGATGGGCCTCGTCGGCCGTCTCGGTAAGGTGCTCGGCCCGAAGGGCATGATGCCGAACCCGAAGGTTGGCTCGGTTACGCCGAACGTCGCCCAGGCTGTCAAAGACGCCAAAGGCGGTTCGGTCGAGTTCCGCGCAGAGAAAACGGGCATCATCCACGCTGGCGTGGGCAAAGCCTCGTTCTCGGAAGCTGATCTCGAGAAGAACGTCCGCGCCTTCGTGGGCGCTCTCGTGAAGGCTCGTCCGTCGGGCGCGAAAGGCACGTACGTCAAGAAGATCGCGATCTCCTCGACGATGGGCCCGGGCGTGTCTGTCGACGTGAACGACCTCTCGCAGGTTGCCGCGAACTAAGGTTCGCCGGACTGACGACTGATGTAATGAAGAGGGGCCGGTGGAGTGATCCGCCGGCCCCTTGCTTTTGCGGTCATGCCTGTCGCTGTCACGCGTGCGTTGGTTGCCGGAAATCGGAACATCGGGCAGGTTCATGCCAGCGGGTGGGGAAGCTCCGCTAGGGGCATGCGTGGCATGGCGGGCGAAATCTTCATCAGCTATCGGCGCGCCGATCAGGCCAAGGCGGAGCTGCTGTATCGCTTGCTGAAAGAGCGCGGCGTCGAGGCGTGGTATGACGCGCTGCTGGGGGCAGGGGAGGATTGGCGCACGGCGACGGCTGGTGCGCTGGAGAAGGCGCCGATCTTTGTGCTGCTGTTCTCGCAGGCGGCATCGGAAAGCACCGACATCGCCAAGGAGCTGGCGGCGGCGACGCTGGAGAAGAAGCTCGTTGTTCCGGTGCGGATCGAGAATATCCGGCCGAAAGGCGCGTTTCTGTATGAGCTGGCAAGCCGCAACTGGGTGGATGCCTACGACGACACGGAAGCGAAGTTAGCAAAGCTTGCGGATGATCTTGCGGCGCTGGTGAAGGGTGGGCCGAGGGCTGAAGCGGCTGCGGCGAGCCTGGGGGCAACGGCGCAGGCAGCGCTGGCCAAGCCGAAATCGTTCTGGACGAAGCGCACGGCAGTAATCGGTGCAGTGGTTGCGGCGGCGGTTGTCGTGGTGGCGGGTGGGGCGTTCCTGCTGCGGCCGGGGAGTGGGGCGGCTCAGGCGGGCGGTTATCGCACGGCGTTCTTCGGCTTTACGCCGACAGGTGATGATCCGGCGGTGGTGAGCGCGGCCGGCATTGCGACGGAAGAAACCTTCCGTCTGCTCAATCTTTTGAAGGTCGATGTGATATCGCGCACCGAGACCGAAGCGGCCCACAATGGCGCGGCGCTTGAACGCGCTGACGAACTTGGCGCGAGCTTCGCGTTGAGCGGCGATATCCGGCGCGAAGGCGATCTGTTGAAGTCGACTGTCCGTGTCATGGACGTGTCGACCCGGACAATGATTGGGCAGATCGCTCTGCAAAGGCGCGCGGATAAGCCTAGCCAGATTGCCTACACGGCGGGGTCCGCGTCGGCGCGCATGATTGGCTGCATCGAAGCCTATATCGCCCGTGACGATGCGGCGACGCTGAATGCCGAAGCGTTTGCTTTGATGGGACGGGCCTGCGCGACAGATCTGAATGATGCGTCGACCAGCTATCGCGAGCTCATGCAGAAGCGGCCGAAGAACTCGCTGGCGCCGGCGCACCTGGCCGACTCGCTGATGTGGCGGCTTCCGCAACTGCCGCAGGCGCAACGTCCGGCAGCGATTGTTGAAGCCGAGGCGGCAGTCAAACGCGCTGAGGAGATGGCCCCGGATAGCTATGCGACAGCACTCGCGCGCGTGGCGTTCGCGGTTGTTCAGAAAGAGCCGCCGCTTGCCTGGCTGCCGCGGCTGGAAGAGGTGCTGGCGCGTGCGCCCAAGCCGGACGAGGCGCTGATGTTTGCGCGAGCCAGCGGAACGGCCGGCCAGCAGGTGATGGAGCTGGGCCGGATCAAAGATGCGGCCCGCTATTTCTCGCAAGCGGTGATCAACGATCCGACCTATCCCAATCTTGAATACTATCGTTCAGTCGCACAGGCAGCTTCCGGGCAGTTCGGCGCCAAGGACAGCCTGGATCGGTTGGTCGAGACGCGTGCGGTCGGGTATTCGTGGGAGATCGCGCTGACGGCTGCTATCTTCCTCAATGCGACAGACCCGGAGATCGTGTTCGCCGCGGCGCCCGCGGATGTGAAAGATGTCATCCCCTGTTATCGCGACCTGATTGCGTCGCTGAAGGCGACGGACAAACAGGCGCGTCTGGCGGGCGCCAAACGGGCGGACGTTTGCCTGACTGCGTTTGATAGCCCGCACGTGAACATCCAGGCGCAGTCGATGCTTGGCGACCTTGATCGCGCCTTCGAGATCTTTGACCGGCCGGACTTCACCGTCTTCATGTGGAACTACTGGTCGCCGATCTTCCTGCCGTCGACCAAGGCCATGCGCGCTGATCCGCGCTTCCTGACGGTGGCGCAGAAGCTGGGCTTCGTTGACTACTGGAAGCAGACGAAGACGCAGCCGGATGTGTGTGAGACGGCCGAGGAGCGGGATTTTCCGGTGTGTGTTGCGCTGCGCGAGGGTGGCTGATGTCCGACGAGTTGCCACCGGCAAGGAAGGCGCGGGTGGTCGCGTATGTGATCGGCGCTTTTGTGGTGCTGGGGCTCGTAGTCCTGATCAGCCTGCAGATTCTGTCGCCATAGGGCGGGGACGGCCGGCCTTGGTGGGCAGGCAATCGGGGGCGTCGTCTGGAAAGGTCGCGGGAGCCATTCCGAGTGGGCGAGCAGGTGTGCCGGCGCTGGGGCGGGCATATGGCCGAGGGCAGGGTAGCCGAGGTGTTCCGGGGCTGATTGCTGCCTTTGGGGCAGGGCGAGGGGTATCCCAGAGGTTCGGCCAGGGGCGGGAATGGGCGAGAAGGCTTGAAGCGGGGATGCTATTTCCCTATTTCCGGGCTCTGAGGGTTCGTTTCCCCTTCGAAATCAGGCCATTTTAACTGGCCGGATCACCATTTGGGAAAAAAGCAAGGGCCCGCTTGCAACAAAGCTGGTGGGCAGCTATACGGACCCTCTGAGCGGCAGATTCGTTAACACGAGCCTGCCGTTTCTCGTCCAAGATTGCAGGTGGAGCAAGGCGTACAAAACCAGCTAACTATCTGGTTTTGCTCCTCAATTTCCTGCATGAGACGGGTGTGACGGGACAGGGTGCGTAGTTGGCGGGTGCGCTAACGACGACACCCTTGAGTTCGTTTCCGCCCTAGGACGGGGGCACGTTGGTCATGCGGACCGCGAGCCCTCTCCGTACCGGCCGGTAGCCTCTCATGGCTGCAGGTTGGGAGGAAGGGTGAAACGGCCGCGGGTCCTGCGTGCGCTTCCTGGGGCGATCGGGATTGTCCGGTCGTCCAACCTGGAGACCGCATATGGATAAAGCTGGAAAAGCGGTAGCGCTGGAGGCCTATAAAGAGGTCTTCGCCGATGCCGGCGTGATTGTTGTCACGCGTTATTCCGGATTGACCGTGCGTGAGCTCACGGACCTGCGCAGCAAGCTTAAAGCTGAAGGCGCGAGTCTGAAGGTCATCAAGAACCGGCTTGCGAAAATCGCGCTGGAAGGCAAGGGCGGCGATGAAGCGGGGGCGATGTTTGTCGGCCCCGTTGCGATCGCCTTCTCGCCGGACCCGGTAGCGGCTTCGAAAGTCGTGGCGGACTTCGCCAAGGGGAACGAAAAGCTCGTTCTCGTTGGCGCTCTCATGGGCGACCAAGTGCTCGACCAGGCCGCGGTGAAGCAGCTCGCTGCTCTGCCGTCGCTCGATCAGCTCCGTGGCAAGATCATCGGCCTCATCCAGGCCCCGGCGACCAAGATCGCTGGTGTCGTGGCTGCGCCGGCTGCTCAACTCGCTCGCGTCATTGGCGCTTACGCCAACAAAGACGCCGCCTGAGACCTGCTCCCGACCGATACATCCGTAAACACACACCCGTACTCAAGGAAAACCTGAAATGTCGAAACTTGATAAAATCGTCGAAGACCTGTCGGCTCTGACCGTTCTCGAAGCCGCCGACCTCGCCAAGCTTCTCGAAGAGAAGTGGGGC
>Ga0209311_1002309_pt1 | contig 13871 bp, 12 predicted proteins | sample AD_UKC045_MetaG_FD_184417 | JGI IMG/M metagenome (GOLD analysis project Ga0209311, IMG submission 184417) | Active sludge microbial communities of municipal wastewater-treating anaerobic digesters from USA - AD_UKC045_MetaG (SPAdes) (version 2) | ecosystem: Engineered > Bioreactor > Anaerobic >... | reverse complement strand
GGAGGGGTGGGGAGTATGAGGGGAGGGGCGGCCGCGCTGCCGCCCTTCCCCTCATAACACCGCACGGTTACGGTCCCTGCGCGGGCGGCGCGTAATGCAGCATGCTGCTAATTCCAACTATTACAATTTATCCTTATAATCCCTGGAATATATTTTCTGAATTTTACTTATCTTTTTCCAACGCTCTTTTTCAATTGCGCTGGCTTTCATGGTTTGACGATCTGCTACATAAGAAAATTCTTTTTTCAGCTTATAAAAACTTTCTAAACGACCGGGGTCAAGGGTCCCATTGTTTAAAGCCTCCACTATGGCGCAGCCCGGTTCGTTTTCATGGCTGCAATTTTTAAAACGACAGTTTGAAGCCAGTTCTTCGATATCATCAAATACCTGCTTTAATCCTTCTTCATCACCCCATACCTGCAATTCCCGCATGCCCGGAGTATCTATAACAATACCTCCATTGGGAAGCACTAGTAATTCGCGGTGTGTTGTCGTATGCCGGCCGCGGCTTCCCAGATCGCTCACTTCATTTACCTTGAGCTTATTCGTGCCAATAAGCGAATTTATTATTGTGGACTTTCCAACACCAGATGACCCCAGGAAAGCCACCGTTGCGCCAGGACTTATATAGTTATTCAGAAATTCCAGGCCAATATTTTGTGCAGCGCTCAAGGTACAGATATCGACTCCGAAAGCAATAGATTCGACTTCTCTTTTTCTCGTTTCGGCGTCCGGACACAAATCGGATTTATTTAAAATAATGACAGGCGTGGCACCGCTGTTCCATGCCATAGCCAGATACCTCTCAATGCGCCTAAGGTTATAATTCAAATCCAGACCGGTAACAATAAAAATTGTATCAATATTGGCCGCTACAACCTGTTCGTCAGTAATCTGACCCGCGACTTTACGGCTGAAGGCGCTTTTTCTGGATAAAAGCGCGTGGATAGTAGCTTTCATTTCCCCGGGACGAACGGTACCCGCGACCCAATCGCCCACAGCGGGAAAATTTGCTTTACCGGTAGTGTCAAATCGATACTTGCCTGAAATTTCACATCTTAATTCTCCGGCTTCACTGCAGGCTATATATTTCTCCCGGTTTTCGCGGATTATCCGCATCGGAGAATAATTTTGATTCCGGTATCGTTCAAACTGGTTTTCAAAAAAAGCATTCCAACCTAACTCGCGTAATTGCATTTAAAACCTCGTTATACTTGCCTCATTGCAGCCAGGCAAAGCGGCGTTTTCAATAATGTGGCGAGGCGTTTCACCTGACATCCCCGGGGTTAGCGACATTTTGCCGCAGCGCAGCCCGCGAAGTGGGCGAGGAGCTGAGCGGCTGTTATTTGTTCAATAAAGTTTCAAAGAATTCGAACACTATTTAAAATCGGATATTTTGTAAATCATATGGTACTGACTCCCTGACCAATACAGGCCAATATTAAATCCATAATTATAATTTATCCTCATGGTATCAAATTCATTAAATAATTTATAAATCCTTAATGATAACAATTTTGAATGATCTTTGTAATTATCTATTTTATTATTCGGAAAAGTGTGGATAATTAATATTTTTTCGTTATCTGTTTGCAATAATGTAGCCCGGACATCATGAAATTCATTTGATTTTAAAATTTCTTTTTCAAGTAACGGCAATTCTTTTAATACCGAGTTGGAAGCAGAATTGAATTCAATTAACGAAAATAGTATCAACAATATAACGAAATAAATTGAACAAAATATATAATGAAATAGTGAAATAGATTTTGATTCATTTGATACGTTATTGTTTAAATCAACAACATATGTATTAACAATAATATCATGCAAAGACTGGTGAGTTTTCCAATTAAAAATGAATAAATAAATAATAATACCGCCGATCCCAAATGGAATTAAATTTTCAAGCACCCTGAGCAGGTATGGTACATTTGATGATTGAGAAAAAATAAATAATACAAAATACGGAATAATATAAATCAAGGATCTAAGAATCGACTTGATGATAGAAATATATTTTCCTTCACTATCTACAACTTTAATTCTGACTATTAATTTACCGATAGTATGTCCATATAATATATTGCTATTGAAAATTCCAAAATATAATACAGCGATTATTAAACCTATCAATCTTCCCCACAATTTCAATTCAGAAAATATGTCAGACAGGAATAATGATAATACATAGCCAATCGAAAACAAAATTGCCGCATCAATAACAAAAGCGATGATTCGTCTTAATAAGAGTATAATTGCTTTTGAATTAGTGTTCATAATTATTTCCTCAATAATATTAAATAAATATTCATGCTTTAAAATTACGCATCACGTTCCTTGGCTAAACGAAGTTTCGCGTAGCATATCCGCGAAGCAAATTTTGGTGCAGTCCGGAACGCAGCGGAGCGCTTAGCCAATGATATGTGTAGTTTTTGGTATTTATACAATTGTTTATGTTTTAACAAATATTTTTCCGTAACCGCCCACTCCATTTTTCTGCGACTTACTATTTAGATTATTGATAGTTTTTATAATAATATTATAAACTGCTATTTCAGAATCAAAATTATACCGACCTTCATGTCTAACATCAAATTCTATAATGGATTTATTATATTTACATGTTTCATCCTCAATTATTCCAATTCCACCACGTCTTAAATTATTTTGAAATATTTTAAATTCTTGTAATCGAAATTGAAAATTAGGTATTGGCTCCATTTCAATATTAGTTATTTTCTTGTTTATATTTTCTGGATAATCCCATCCATAACCATATTGAGTCTCTACAAAAAGTAATTCACCAATATATTTTTCACACGTATCATCTAAAGAAGTCATTTCATATTCCTTTCTTAAAATAATTTGAGAGCCAAAATTTATACATAACTAAAAATGGACGAATCCGCAACAAGCAATAGATCCTACCCATATCCAAACATAAAGTCAATAAGAAAAATATAGCTCGCATATCACGCCGAATAACATATTTGGCGAAGAAATTATCATATCAACATTGAATTTAATATTAGAAACAGGCCCCGTGAAGCTACGGCAAGGAAATCTCGATCAAGATTTCCGCAGCCCACCGATAAAAAGATCATTCTTCACTTACTGAGCAGCCACCGGCTGGAAAAGAATTCTTTACGCTTAACACTTCCAAACACGGCAGGCCATTACATCGTCCATTTGAAGGCGGGGATGAACACCAGGAGCACGACCAGGCCCACAATGAGCAGGACCGACGCGGGCCATCTCCTTTGCCTTTGACGCCAGCAGGGGCAGCCGGTCCCGGCCGCCGATCATGGCCATCATGAACCCGAGCGGGATTGTGGCCAGGCACACGAACATGAGCATGCGCGTGTACCCGGTGTTGCCGCCGGGAGCGATCATGTGCATCACGATCGTGACGATATAGTACCCGCTGATCAGGAGGCCCGCGCCCGCAGCAATACTCTTCATCGACCACCTCTCGCGGCACGCCTTTTTTCTTTCATGTTCATCGAATCGAGCGCGCCTTTCATGCCGCTTAATATTTCAAAACGCCCGTGTGCATGGTCATCTTCCATTCGCCACGGACCTTCGCGTACACCTTGCACACCCTGCCGAGCCAGTGGTTCTTCACCCCTGTCGCAACGTGCTCCCACAGGGTGTCTATGTCCACAACGGCAAAGGCGCCGTCGCGCTGCTCGGACACTATGATCGAGACAATATTCCTTTTATTGTGGACCAGCCTGTGGTCCTCGAAGAACTTCGTGTAAACTCCCTTCCACCGGTCATGGTCGAATTTTCCCAGGAAGAGCTCCCATTTCACCGGGTCATGGTCGGTATTCGCGGGAGGCCAGGGCCAGACCATGTCAGGGTGAAAAATCGACAGGAAGAGATCCACGTCCCGCGTGTCCCATGCCCTGGTCTCGCGGTTGACGATCTCGATGATTTCATCTTCTATTCGCATACGGCCGTCTCCGGATCAGCCTGATCGGCTTCAATGTGCTCGATCCTATTTTTTCCGCTCTTCTTTACGCCTTCTTCCATAGCGCCTGCACCTTCGCCCGGTGCTCCGGGCGTTCAGCGCCCCCGCTTCACCTGCTCCGCTTTCCCGAGCCACTGCTCCGCCTCCCCGGTCCGGCCGAGCGCCTTCATCACCAGCCCGATGCTGTAATAGGGAACGTAATTGCGCGGGTCGAGAGCGATGCTGGCCTTGTACCGCTCAACCGCTTTCTCGTATTGCTTCAAATCGAAGCAGACGTCGCCCAGCGTATTCTGCGTCTCCGGCCTCCGGGGGTCAAGATCGGCGGCCTTCAGCAGATCGTCAAGCGCGCCGTCAAGCTTCGCGGCCGCGTACAGGGCCGTGCCCCGGTTGTGGTACGCGGACGAGAACGCGGGGTAGAGCCGTACCGCCATGCTGAAGTACGAAGCCGCTTCCCCGAACTTTTTCTGCGTCATCAGGTGCGCGCCGATGTTGTTGTATTCCACGCCCAGGAATTCATTGCGGGACAGCTCCTTCAGGTACACGCCCTTCCGGACCGAAGGCTCCGCTATGCCGAGCGTTTTTTTATAGTACGAGTCGGGCAGCGACCGGCCCTGGATCGGCTCCCAGTTGACGTACGAGCCGTCTTCATCGAACAGGAAGCGGACGAAGCTGTGGTTGGGCGCATACACCGGTTTTATAGGCACCTTCACCGTCTCCGCGATCGCGGTGTAGAGCGCGCTGTAGTTGTCGCAGTCGATCTTCCCGGACTGCAGGCCCGCGCAGAGCAGGAGATTGTTTTTAAACGTGAAGCCCTCCTTCTTTAGTAACGCGTCAATGCTTTTCAGCACCGCGATGGCCTCCTCCGTGGAATAGGTCTCCCTCGTGGCGATCTCGGCCTTTGCCCGCGCGAGCAGGCGCTCCAGACGGTCATACGCGGCCCGGTCGGGGCAGAAGCTTTTTTCCATGTCAAGAAACTCGACCGCGATATTCGGCGGCGCCTGCGGATTCGCACCGTCCCGATTAACCGGGGCCGCTCCCGCGCACGCGGCAAACGCGGTTATCATCAGGATGATGGATATGAGCTTCCAGTTTCTATAGTATAGCGTTCCCATGATCAACCTCCCATACTACGGTTTCTTACCAAAAATAAGGACTCACCACGGAGACACAGAAGCACGGAGAGTCGGTTGTAAATCTATTCAATGGAGCATATTCATGTTTTCTGATAAAGGGTATGGCCTTCACCATGAATATGTTTAAAGTTTAAGCCAACCCTCTTTTTTTCTCTGTGTCTCTGTGGTTATCTTTTTCTTTTCTTTGTCGAAAATTTTATCCGTTCCGAAGGAACGGATAAAATAATCCGAAACTGTTCACTATTCACTATTCACTATTCACTGTATTTACAGCTCCAGCACTGAAAGCGCCGTGTCCACGTTGCCGCCGGGCGCGCTTACCTGGAAGCCCTGCACGTACGGCCGTATCTTTTCCTTTATCTCCAGCGCTATGTCGATTCCCGCCCTGCGGCTGTCCTCGCCTGTCGTACAGCAGCTCATGCGGTCGAGAACGGCAGGCGGCACGGACACGCCGGGCACCTCGGTCGCCATGAAGACCGCGTTCCGGTAGCTCGCCAAAGGCCATACGCCCGCCACGACCGGTATGGTGCGGCCGTGCGCGCGCACCGTGTCGAGGAAGCGGATCAGCGCGTCGGGGTCAAACACCGGCTGGGTGATGGCGTACTCGGCTCCCGCGTCGATCTTTTTATAGAAGCGGTCTATCTCCCGCGCCAGGTCCACGGCGCAGGGATTGGCCGCCACGCCGATGACGAGCGCGGACGGCGCGCCCACCGGGTGTCCCGCGAGGTCGTGGCCCCGGTTCAGGTTCACGGCCATCTGCACCAGGCCGATCGAGTCCATGTCGAACACGCCGGTCATGTCCGGGTAGTCGCCGATCTTCGGCGGGTCCCCGGTCACGAAGAGAAAGTTTTTAAGGCCCGCGGCCCATCCTCCCATCAGGTCGCCCTGGAGCGCGAGCAGGTTCCGGTCGCGGCTGCAGAAGTGGGGGATCGCCTCGATCCCGGTTGTCTCCTGTATGCGCACCGCCGCGATCAGGTTGTTGATGCGCGCGGACGCGCGCGGACCGTCCGGGATGTTGATCGCGTCCGCGCCGCGCTCTTTGCACTTCGCCGCCTTCCCGAGCATGGCCGTGAGGTCCATGGACCGCGGCGGCACGATCTCCACCGAGGTGACCGGTTCTCCCTTCGCGAGCCTGGCCGCGAAACGGGACTTTTCCGCGAAGGGCGTCTCGGCCACGCCTGCGGGCGCAGCCACGGCCTTCACCGCGCGGTAGACTTTCACTTCCGCCAGGTTCTTTATCACCGCGACCGCGGCTGCGATGTGGCCGGGCGTGGTGCCGCAGCACCCGCCCACGCCGCGCGCGCCCGCCTGGATAAAGCGGCGCGAGTAGGTCGCGAAGTAGTCCGGGCTGGTGAGGTACATGGTGCGGCCCCCCACGTCCTGGGGATAGCCGGCATTGGGCATCACCACCACCGGCTTGGAGCAGGTGTGAGCGATGCGCTCGAGCGCCTGGAGCGCGCCGGCGGGCCCCATGCCGCAGTTGATGCCGATGACGTCGACGCTGCCGTCCATGCACAGCGCCCCGGCGATCGTCTCGATCGTGTTCCCGTCCGAGGCCACGCCCTCCTCGTTCACGGTGAAGCAGGCGGACACGGGCAGTCCGCACCGGCGCGCGGCGGCCACGGCCAGCCGGAGCTCTGCCAGGTGCGTGAAGGTCTCGAGCTGTATGAAGTCGGCCCCCGCACCGGCGAGGGCCGCGCACTGCTCGTCAAACGCGTCCGCGAACTCGCGGGAGCGCGACCCGTCGAACGCCTCGTAAGCGTACAGGCACGGGCCCACGGACCCGGCCACGTACCGGTCGCTCCCGGCGACGCCGCGCGCTATCGCGACCGCGGCGCGGTTGATCTCGACCGCCTTCTCCCCCATGCCGAAGGCCGCGAGCTTCACCCGGTTCGCTCCGAATGAATTTGTCTCCAGCACCTCCGCGCCCGCGTCCCGGTACTCGGCATGGATTTCCGCGATCAGCTTCCCGTTTGAAAGGGACAGCTCGTCGTAGCAGGTGTTTATGAATACGCCCTTCTGGTATATCATGGTGCCCATGGCGCCGTCGAAGATGACGGGCCTGGCGCGCATGCGTTCGTGGATCGGTTCCATGTGTGCATTCCTCATTGTATCGATTGCAATTTATGAGGAATGACACATAAATTGTGAATGTCAATTCAAATTTCACCTGTCATTACCCCCCTGCCACATGTCATTCCCGCTTATCTCTCATGTCATTCCCGCGAAAGCGAGAATCCATTGGTGAACATGATTATTTTCATGTAAGGGATTCAAGGTTGGTGCGCCGCCCGGCGCAGACAAAGGTAATCGCAATAACATTCATTTGTCGTAACATTTCCCTCGTGCCGGTCTCCAATCCTGTATTGTTAATTTATCATTATTAATTATTGTCAACGGGGGTATCGCATGAAAAGGTTTCTCGTAGGCTTATCCGGTATTGCTCTTCTGGTCTGTCTTGCCATTCTCGCCTATGCCCAACCGAAGGAGGACAGGGGCAGACCGATGCATAAGGGCCCCATGGGCCGCTGCCCCATGATGGGCCACTTCAAGATGATGGACACGGATAAAGACGGCAAGGTCTCCCTTGAAGAATGGAAAAACTTTCACGAGAAAATGTTCAAGGATATGGACAAGAACGGAGACGGATTCCTGTCAGATGACGAAATGAAGCCGCCGAAGGGGCCAAAACCCGAGAAATAACTGCATATTGAGTATTTGAATAAGGTATCAAGGCGGGACCGAAAGATCCCGCCTTTATTAACTGCTGCTAATTATCATCCTACCTCCCCCTGCCCGGCAGGAGACATCATCACCCCCACTGCCCCATCCGCGGGGAAAGAGGGGGGCAAGGGGTTATGGGGCGCCCAAGCTGAAATTCGATGCTTTTCCCATAATGTTTGTTTTTTATACATTAGCATCGCATAAAATAGATTAAGTTTCACTAAAAAACATAAAATAAGTATTTACACAGGAATAGAAACCGCCAGAACTGTACCCGGGTGCCGGGATTATGTTCCCTGCCCCTCATCATAAAACCAGCACCGGGGTATCCATCATGGGCGGCTTTTTCGGCGTAGTTTCCAAAGACGATTGCGTGAACGACCTCTATTTCGGGACCGACTACCATTCCCACCTCGGCACCAAGCGCGGCGGCATGGCCGTCCTGGGCGAGGGCGGCTTCAAGCGGAGCATCCACGACATATCCAACGCGCAATTCCGCTCGAAATTCGACGGAGACCTGCCCAAGTTCAGGGGCAAAAAGGGGATCGGGGTCATCAGCGATTACGAGGACCAGCCGCTCTTCATCTCGTCCCACCTGGGCACCTACTCGATCATAACCGTGGGCGTCATAAAAAACATGGAAGACCTCGTGAAAGAGGCGTTCGGGAAGCACACCACCCATTTCTCGGAAATGAGCGGGGGCGAGATCAATCCCACGGAGCTGGTCGCCACGCTCATCAACAAGGGATCGAGCTTCGTCGAGGGGATCACGTGCGCGCAGGAGATGATCGAGGGGTCCTGCTCCATCCTGCTCCTGACGAGGGACGGGATCTACGTGGCCCGCGACCGGCTGGGGCGCACGCCCGTGATCATCGGGAAAAAGCCGGGCGCGTACGCGGCCGCGTTCGAGACCTGCGCCTTCCCCAACCTGGGCTACGAGATCGACAGGTACCTGGGGCCCGGGGAGATCGTGTTCATGACCGAGGACGGCGCGGAGACGGTCAAAAAGCCGGGGGAACGGATGCAGATCTGCGCGTTCCTCTGGGTCTACTACGGGTACCCGCCCTCCTGCTACGAGAAGATCAACGTCGAGGAAGTGCGGAACCGGTGCGGGGCCGCGCTCGCGCGCAACGACAAGACCAGGGTCGACGTGGTCGCCGGCATTCCCGACTCCGGCGTGGCCCACGCCATCGGCTACGCGAACGAGTCGAAGGTGCCGTACCAGCGCCCGTTCGTGAAATACACGCCCACCTGGCCACGGAGCTTCATGCCCCAGGACCAGACCATCCGGGACCTGGTTGCGCGCATGAAGCTGATCCCGGTACGGGAGCTGATCCACGGGCGAAGCATCCTGTTCTGCGACGACTCCATCGTGCGCGGCACGCAGCTGAAGGACACGATCCAGCGCCTCTACGACTACGGGGCGCGGGAAGTGCACATGCGGCCGGCCTGCCCGCCGCTCGTGTACGGGTGCAAGTTCCTGAACTTCTCGCGCTCCCGGTCCGCGCTCGACCTGGCCGGCCGCCTGGCCATCAAGGAGCTGGAAGGCACCGAGGAGGCGCACCTCGGAGAATACGCGTCCGGCCGCGGGGAGCGCTACACCGCAATGGTCGAGAGGATCCGCCTCCGCCTGGGGCTCTCGACCCTCCAGTACCAGAAGCTCGAGGACCTGATCGAGGCCATCGGCCTGCCAAAAGAAAAGGTCTGCACCTACTGCTGGGATGGGGCGGAATAAAAGCAGTGAATAGCGAATAGTTAATAGTGAATAGTTAATGAGAAAATTCCGCCGAAAGGCGGATTTTTCCGTTTAAGATACCGGTGAAACGGAAATCGGGAATCAGTCATATTTTTTTAACAACTGCGTTTTACCGGTGTATGAGCTGAATGCAAATGATCGAGTGCTGACCGGCACCAGTGTCGGAGAAGCATGCGGCCATGAAGGCAAACGTAGTGGTCGACAGTGCGAAAAACCCTTACATTGAGATCAGGAATGTTCATCATAATCGATTCGGAAGTCCGCATCTCCAATAAATTTCAATAAAATATAAACAAAGTCGTTATTATGACTATTGTCTTATCGATCCACAACTATGTAATATTAATGAGGATGGGCTGAGTAACGGCAGAGGGTCAAGAAAACGCGATCGATACATGCGGCAGACCCCATGGTACGCGGCCTGCAAGGAGGCGCGCTGATGAAACTGTCATGGAAAAACATATCGATATCATACAAGATCTTCGGTGTCCTGCTCGCGGCGGTCCTCATCTTCACCCTGACCATCGCGTTTTTCATCATTCCGACCCTGGAGCGGAAAATCATCAACGAGCGAAAGGAGACACTGAAGGGCATTGTGGCCATTGCGACCGGCTATTGCTCCAGCATCTACAACGATTACGAAAAAGGCCTTGTCGACAGAGAGGAGATGGAGAAGCGGATCAGGGAGCGCATCAGGAGCATGAAGTACGGCCCCGAGGGCAAGGACTACCTCTGGATCAATGACATGACGCCGCGCATGATCATGCACCCGTTCAACCAGGCGCTCGAGGGAAAAGACCTCAATGATTACGCCGACCCCACGGGTAAAAAGCTGTTTGTTGAAATGGTATCGTTATGCACGCGCTACGGAAAAGGCTTCGTCGATTACCAGTGGCAATACAAGGACGAGAAAGACAGGATCGTGCCCAAGATTTCATACGTGCAGCTGTTCAATCCCCTGGGCTATATTATCGGCACCGGGGTCTACATTGAAGATATCCGCGAGACCGTGCTGGATTTCACGCTTAAAATTGCCGCCATACTGGTCGCGGCCGCCGCGCTCATCGCGGCCCTGATATTCCCCATTACCCGGTCCATTACCGGGCCGATCAAGCGCATCATGGCCTTTGCCGGAAAGCTGGCCGACGGGGACTTCACCGGGAGGCTCAATGAATCGCGCGGAGACGAGATGGGGCATCTCGCGAAGGCGCTGAACCGGGCCACGGAGGGCCTTGCGGCGCTCATCGGGAGCGTCGTCGGTTCGGCGCAGAGCCTTGTCCAGTCCGTGAACCAGATTTCAAGCGGGAACCAGAACCTGTCCCAGCGCACCGTGGAACAGGCTTCGAGCCTCGAAGAGATAGCCTCGACCATCGAGGAAACCATGGCCGCGATAAACCGGAACGCGGAGAACGCCGCACGCGCGCGCGACCTGACCACCGAAGGCATGGATAAATCCAGGGATGGCAACAGGATCGCCATCGAGGCGGTTACCTCCATCATCGAGATGAATGAATCGAGCAACAAGGTCGCCAGAATCATCGAGGTGATCAACGAGATCGCCTTCCAGACCAACCTGCTGGCGCTTAATGCCGCGGTCGAAGCGGCGCGCGCCGGCGAGCAGGGCCGCGGATTCGCGGTCGTGGCCGGCGAGGTGCGCAACCTGGCCCAGCGCTCCCGGAGCGCCGCCAGGGAAATCGAAGACCTCATCAGGGACACCATCGAGAAAGTGGACATGAGCAGCACCATGGTGAACAAAACCGGGAACGCCCTTACGGAAATCGCCCAGGCGGCAACGGTTTCGGCGCAGATTATCTCCGAAATCAGCGTGGCGAGCCAGGAGCAGAAGCAGGGAATCGGCCAGATCAACACCGCCATCGCCGAGCTGGACACCATGACGCAGCAGAACGCCTCGCTGGTGGAGGAGACGGCGTCCGCAAGCGAGGAGATGGCGGGCCAGGCCAACGAGCTGCTGGGAATGGTGCGGAAATTCAGGATCGGAAGCGCCGCGGAGGCCGGGTCGTAGCTTCTCCGGGGCCGCTCCGGCAGGACGCCGCCGCCGGGCGGAAACAGCCACATATCCGCATCCCCCTAATTCTTATTGACAACCTGTTTGAATACGGTACACTCCCTTCTGTCCGGCAGAAATGCCCGTATAACCGAAGGAGCGTGCGCCCATGAAGGTAACCGCATTCGTCGGCAGCGCGAGAAAAAAGCACACCTACCATGCCACCGAGCAATTCCTGAAAAAATTGCAGTCGCTCGGGGATGTCGACTATGAGATAGTCATGCTCAGCGATTACGATGTGCGGGTCTGTAAGGGCTGCCTGTCATGCCTGAACAGGGGCGAGGAGCTCTGCCCGCTGAAGGACGACAGGGACCTGCTAATAAAGAAAATCAGCGATTCCGACGGCGTGGTCTTTGCCTCCCCCAACTACTCCTTCCAGGTATCAGCGATAATGAAAATTTTCCTCGACCGGCTGGGCTTCATGTTTCACCGCCCGCGCTATTTCGGAAAAGCGTTCACCGGCATAGTGGCGCAGGGAATATACGGGGGAGGAGAAATCGTCAAATACCTGGATTTCGCCGGCACCGGGATGGGATTCAATACAGTCAAGGGGTGCTGTATCGTATCGCGCGAACCCGTCCCGGAAAAAACAGGGATGGCGAACGACCGGAAGCTGGACCGGCTGGCCAGGAAGTTCCATTCCCGGCTGGTCAGGAACGCATGCCCGGCCCCGTCCCTGTTGTGGCTCATGATCTTCAGGATGTCCCGGACCAGCATCGGGCGCCTCCTTGACGAAAACTGGCGGGACTTCAGCTACTTCCGGGAAAAGGGGTGGTTCGAATCGGACTACTATTACCCTGTTGTGCTGAACCCGTTAAAAAAACTGGCGGGGATGCTGTTCGACATGCTCGCGGCCCGGATGTCCAGGGGAGAAAACAAGTCGGCGCCGCGCGCTGCGCGGCTCGACACGACACCATAACGGAGGAAACATGATAACCGGCAACATCACTGCAATCCTTTACGTGACGGGAATAATAACCTGCTCGATGCTCCTGCTCTTCTTCGCGCCGAAGCTGGTCATGGAGAAAATGCTCCGGCTCAAGGCGGACGACGGGGTCGCCGGCCTGATCGAGCGGCACTGGGGCATGGGAATATTCGTCACCGGCCTTCTGCTGATCTGGGCCGGTTATGACCCGGGCATCCGCACCCCGGTGATCGCGTGCGTGGCGCTGAACAAGGCGACATTCGTGGGCCTGATGCTGGCACACTACAGGAAAGGCTACGTGAATAATTTCGCGCTCATTCTCGCGTTCGACACGGCCTGCGTCGTCGCTTTTGCCGTCTATCTCCTGGGCTGGGCGTAGCGTACCCGGCCCGGGGCCTACTTCCTGATATGATGCAGCAATGACGCCGCCGTGTCGTTGTTCAGTGTTTCCAGGAAACGGTAGAGATTGTAACTGATGCTGTTTTTTTGCAAAAAGAACTCTTTCTCTTTCCTGATATATGCCTTGTTGTTAATGATGCGGCAGTATATGAACTGAATGGCCGACCGCGGCAGCCCCTTGTTCCAGTAGGCCGGGTTGACGCGCACCAGCGGCAGTCCTGTTGCGTCAGCGCTCAGTTTTCCCAGGATTCGCGGCATGTTTTCGTTCGTTCCCACCGTGTACGCGGGCCTGCTCCTGTCCGCTTCCGAAAACGCCGCCCATTCCTTCTCCATGAAATTCAGCATGAACTGGCGAGTGTACGCGTCTTTGTCCTTTTTCGCGTCTTCGACCATTGCGGCATATGCTTCCTTCACCGTCACGGGGAGCCAGTACGCCGGGCGGTCGGGATTATACATGATGTAACATTCATGATCGTACACGTCGATGCCCGGCCTGATGGTCTCCTTTTTCGCGGGTACGCTGAAAAAGACCCGGCCTTCCGCGGACGAAAGCGGTGTGACCCAGCCGGGGACCATATCGTTGACCATGACGCTCCACTCTGGCGGCTCCATCGTGATCCTGACCGGCCCTTTGCCGTCGCACTGGAACCAGGAGCATAATCCGAAGCTGACCCGCACGGGTATGCCGTATGCGGCCGTGCCCCCGCAGTCGGAGATGGTATACAGCTGCACCCTGGCGTCAAAGCCCTTCAGCCCGGCCAGGACCGGGTTCTTCCGGACCGTGGCCACGAGCGCTGCGAGCTCCTTCAGGTTGTCATTGACCTCGGCCTTCGTAAACCCGCATTGATACCAGGCATAATCGGTCCGTGACAACCTGAAGGAGCTCGCAGCGC
>Ga0209311_1002303_pt1 | contig 13887 bp, 10 predicted proteins | sample AD_UKC045_MetaG_FD_184417 | JGI IMG/M metagenome (GOLD analysis project Ga0209311, IMG submission 184417) | Active sludge microbial communities of municipal wastewater-treating anaerobic digesters from USA - AD_UKC045_MetaG (SPAdes) (version 2) | ecosystem: Engineered > Bioreactor > Anaerobic >... | reverse complement strand
TCGCCCTGGGCGCGTGCTACCAGAGCGAGTCCGAGGCCAACATGACGGGCGACTTCGAGTTCAAGTACGGCAACGAGTTCCGCCGCACGGTCGACTGGCTGGGCAGGTCGCCGCTCACCATCATCACCGCGGCCATCTTCGACCTGCCCAACAGATCGGTGGCCTCCCAGAAGGGCTCGGCGACCTTCAACCTCACCTGGCCCCAGCGGCTTCAGTTCGGCGTGAAACTCAAGCCCATCAAGCAGCTCACCATGACCTGCGATGCCAACTGGACCGACTGGGAAGTGCAGAAGCAGTGGGTCATGCAGTTCGACCAGAAGATCCAGCTCTTCCGGTTCGCCCGCATGCTGGGGTACCTGTATTCCCCGGACAGCCAGGTTTTTGTCCACAACTTCAAGAACACCTGGCACATGACCTACGGCGTGGAGATCAAGCCCATCGAGAAGATCGCCCTGCGCCTCGGCTACGACGCGAGGCCCACCTCGACCGTGCCGGAGCGGTTCGGCCCGCTGCCGTTCCCGGACCTGAAGATCTACTCCCTGGGCCTGAGCATCGTGATGGACGACAAGCCCAAGCCCAGGCCCAAGGACTTCCACGAGCTGACCCAGCAGATCAACCACGCCAACCAGATCGACATCAACGTGAGCTACATCAAGCTCAAGGACACCACGATAAGGAGCAACTCGAGCAGGAACCTCAACTCCACGGTCTTCACGGACATCGTGTACAACCCCTATGCAGGCCTCGACTGGCACCAGGAGATGCACCTGTGGTGGTTCGCCGTCAACCAGGTCTTCAAGTGGTAGGGTCCTGCGAGGTGCCGCGGGTAATCGTCCGGAACCGAGTGTGACACGTATCTCCATGATAACCGGTTGCATTTCCACAATCGTCTTTGTATAGTCTGATCCTGTAGAACCCCCTGAATGTGAACACGAAGAGAAAAGGAGAGGATGCCCACATGAAGAGACCAGGATCTTTCATCGCCGTATGCATAACACTCTGTCTTTTCGCACTCTTGCCGGCAGCCCATGCGGCAGGCCCCCTCAGGGAGAAGTCCCTGCCGCTCATAGTGCCCTCGGACAAGTATGCCATCTTCATGGAGTCGGCACAGACGAGCGCCGACTCGCGGCATGTCGCGGCAGTGGCACGCAAGGGCAAGAAGTTCCTCCTTGTCCAGGACGGCAGGGTCCACAAGGAGTACGACCAGATCAGCAAGGACAGCCCGATCTTCAGCCCGGACTCGAAGCGGCTGGTCTACAAGGCGCTCAAGGGGACCAGGTGGACCGTGGTCGTCGACGGGGTGGAGGGCAAGTCCTACGAGAACATGAGCACCCCGTTCTTCAGCCCCGACTCCAGGCACCTGGTTTACGTGGCGCAGAAAGGCGCCAAACAGACCGTGGTCTTCGACGGCAGGGAGCTGGGCGATTACGACGGGATCCCCCACAAGGGCAACCCGGTCTTCAGCCCGGACTCGCAGCGCCTCGCCTTCCTCGCCATCAAGGGCAAGCAGATGGTCATGTGCGTGGACGGCAAAGAAGGCAAGGCCTATCAGAAGGTGTCCTTCCCCGCCTTCAGCTTCGACTCGAAGCACCTGGTGTACCCGGCGAGCATGAACGACACGTGGTTCATGGTCTTCGACGGCAGGGAGCTCACCACCTATGACAAGGTGGGGGCCTTCTCCTTCAGCCCTGACTCGTCCCGCTTCGCCTACGGGGCCAGGCGCAAGGAAGCGTCCTTCATGGTCGTCGATGGCAGAGAGCACCCGTCGTTCACGGACGTGGCCATGCCGTATTTCAGCCCGGACTCGAAGACCGTGGCCTACCTGGCCCTCGACGGCAAGAAGAACCACCTCATCTTCAACGGCAACAAGGGCGAGTCCTACGACGAGATCAAGGACCTGGTCTTCAGGTCCGACTCGGGCGGACACACCTTCACGGCTCGCAGGGACAAGGCCTGGTTCATCGTCACCGACGGCAAGCCGGGCCCCCGCTACGACGCCGTCTTCCTGCCCACCTACAGCCCGGACTCCAGACGCCTGGGTTACATGGCCGCCCGGAACAAGAAGTTCTCGCTCGTCGTCGACGGCAAGGAGGGACCATGGTGCGACTTTGTCACCATCTCCATCTTCAGCCCCGACTCGAAGCACGTCATGTACATGGCGAAACGGGGCGAGAAGTGGTCCATCTTCCACGACGGAAAGGAATCCAGGGCCTATGACGGCGTCGCCGTCCCCGTGTTCAGCCCGGATTCGCGCCACTACATCTATCTGGCCCAGGACAAGGGCATCTGGTTCGCAGTGGTGGACGGGGTGGAGTCCAAGGAGCGCTTCCTCGGGTTCCTCAAGCACTCGGTCATCGCCTTTGACAACGAGAAGGCCATGAACATCGTGGGCATCCAGCAGGTGCCCGACTCCAAGCTGGGGCCGAACCTGTCCCGCCTGAGGATCGAGCTGCCCGACTGATGAAAGATAAAGCCCGGTCCGGTCAGAGGTACCGGTCCGGGCTTTTACGTAGTGCGTGTGAGGATTTAGATATCAGGTTCCGGCCCCGAGCTCCTTCATGAGGGCAATGAACTCCCTGCTTTTTCTGAGATTGTACAGGTCCGGGTCCTTCATGATGAGCTCCCCGTTGCGGAACCCCTTCGCCACAGCCTGTCTGAGGCGGTCGGCCGCCTCTCCGGTTTTGCCCTGCCGTGAGAGCACGCAGGCCATGTTGTACGCCACCTCCGGGTTGGAAGGCTGATTCTTTTCAAGGGTTTCAAGGGCCTGGAGGGCACGGTCGTAATCCCGCATGTCCGCGTATGCCACGGCGAGGGCGAACAGGGCCCTGATGTCGGCCGTGTTCTTCTCCAGCAGCCCGCGGTAGCTCGCCACGGCCTCGTCGTACCTGCCCAGCCTGCGCCACGTGTCGCCCAGCTCCATGGAGAGGGATGCCCCCGCATCCCCTGCATGGACCCGGGACGTGAGATCGGCCACCCTGTCCTCGAGCGCACGCTGCGTGGCCATGGCCTGAACAAGGGCCTGCCGGGCCTCCCCGTGGCCGAGGCGCGCCGCCGCCTGGAAGGCATCCACTGCCCCGCCCACGTTTCCCCTGGCGAGAAAGGCCTGCCCGAGGCTGAAGTGCAGGCCCGCATGCCCGGGGTGGTGCTGCAGCCCCTCCTGGAAGACGGCAATGGCCTCGTCGTGAACGCCCATGGAGACCATGACCGTGCCAAGCCTGTGGTGGGCGTTGGCCTTTGCAGGGTTGAGGCGCAGCGTCTCGCGGAAGGCATCGGCCGCCCCTGCCTGGTCGCCCGTCTCGGCCAGGGCCGTGCCCAGGCAGAACCAGGGGTCGTCGTAGTACGGGTTGATCCGGATGGCCTCCCGGTAGTGGTCCACTGCCGAACGCCTGTCTCCGGATTCGTGCAGGGAGATGCCCAGGTTGTTGTGCGCGATGGCCAGGCCGATGTTGTTGAACGCACCCTGCCGGTGGCCGATGATCGAGAGCACGTGGGTGAACAGGGTGCGGCTGTCCTGCCAGTGCCCTGCCTGGACCCAGGTCAGGGCCAGGCATGCCGCAATGGCCACAACACCGGCACCTGCCGCCACACTTCTCAGCAGCCTCCGTTCACCCATGGCAGCCGGCACGCCCCAGGCAATGGCCATGAAGATGCCGATGAACGTGAGGTAGGCGTAGCGGTCGGCCATCTCCGGCCACACGCCGGCCTGGAAGATGCCGAGGAACGGCACCATGGCGCCGAGGAACCAGAACCAGCCCACCGGGAGGTACGGGTGCCTGGCAGCGGCCCGCAGGGTGAGCACGGTCAGGGCGGCGAGCACGATCAGCGCCCCTGCGGTCTGCCAGGCCGGGATAGCGGCCGGGAAGGGGTAGAGCACGGCGAGGTCCACGGGCCAGACCATCTTTGTCAGGTACTTCACCAGGGAGACGAGGGCGTTCTGGACCCGCAGGCCGAAGGTCACGATCTCCCCGGTGTACAAACCCATGCGCGCGCCTGCGCCCACGATGTTGCTGACAAAGGAGACCAGGGACAGGGCCAGGAACGGCACCTTCTCCAGGAGGAGCCTGCCGACGGGCATGCCCGTGAACCGGAACCCCTCGGTGCCGCGCCCGTACCCGAGGCGGCCAAGCGGCCAGTAGTCGAGGAGCAGGAGCAGGAAGGGCAGGGTCATGACCGCGGGCTTGGCCATGAGCCCGAGGCCGAAGAGCGCCAGGGCCAGGCAGTACCGCTGCCAGGAGGGCCTGAGGGTGTATGCGTGCCAGGCGAGCAGGGTGAGCATGAAGAAGAGGCCGCTGAGCACGTTGTTGAGCTCGGCGACCCAGGCCACGGACTCCACGTTCATGGGGTGCAGGGCGAAGAGCGCGGCTACGAAGGCGCTTTTGAGCGGGGCATCGGTCATGTTCCTCAGGGCGATAAAGAGCAGGACCACGTTTGCGACGTGCAGGCAGAGCATGAGGATGTGGAACACGCTCGCGGTGAGGCCGAAGAACTCGAAAAATACGGTGTAGGTGAGCCAGGTCAAAGGCGCGGCCCAGGACTCGGGGGAGAAGGACCAGAGGAAATTGTCCCAGCTGAGCCCGGACAGGACCCGGGTGTTCTCGGTGATCTGGATGGTGTCGTCGAGGTTGACGAAGCCGTGCGTGGCGATGCGGGAGTAGGCCAGAGCGGTGGAGAGGACGAGGAAGAGGGAGAGGAGGAGAGTCTGATATTTATTCAAAAGAATGCGCATCGTTACACCTTCATGATGGGTTCGTCCCTTTACGAAAGGATCCTCTACTCGAATCCCTTGGAATAACGGCAGAGGATCTCGCTGTTCTCCTTCTTGAACCATTCGCCGACCTGTCGCACCGTGGCGAACCAGGGGTTTTTCTGCTTGATGTACTCTAGCGTGAGCAGGTAGAGGTTCCACCAGTCCGCATTCGCCTGGTAATGCGGATGCCAGACCAACGAGAGGACACCACCCACCTTCATCACCTCTTCGGTGATCTGCTGAACGTACCGGTAAGCCATCCCGCTGTCGAGACGCATCCCCTTATGCCCGAGGAGCATGGCCCCGTCCTGGATGATGAGAGGGACCTCCAGAATGGGGAGTATCCGTTTATTTTTCTGGTCATAGAGATGCCAGGGGTAGCACGTCCCGAACCGGAAGCCGACGTTGTCGTTGAACCCGAGGGTCGTGTCGTAGAGAAACCCGCTTTCCGATTGCACCGCAGGTGTTATGCGGATGTCATAATGGAGGAAGTGCTGTCGAACGCTCACGATGTCGTGGCCTACGGCCTTCTCCAGGGCTTCCTTTTGACGTTTCAGTTCGTCCGGGTTGCTGAAGGTATGCCATGAGGGGTGCAGGCCGATCTCCCAGCCGCGCCTGCTGATGTCTTGCATCATCTCGGCAACGCTGCACCGTTGGGCATCGAAAACGATTGTGTCATCGAGGTCGTAGGAACAGTCCGAGTAATGGTGGACGGTCAGGGCACTGAAGCCCGGCCAGAAGAAGAAAGTTGATGTTGCACCGGTCTCTTCTTCCACCTGAAGCCATTTCTCCATGCAGTGGTGGGGATCGTTTCTGCCTGACCCGGCAAGGCACTTTGCCAGGTCAGAAAAGCCCCCGAAGATGGAAACGAGCTTTTCTTCCATAGTGCCAGTGGAGCGCAGCATGACGGATCTTTTCCTCAGGACCTGAAACACGGAGTGTTGTGTGACGGAATCAACGTCGTGGGAGAGGCACACGGCAAAGGGCTTTCCCTCGGGCCATGTGGGCTTGCGGTGAGAGCTGGCTATGAACCGCTCGTCCACCACCGGGCGATAGAGGAGCCCTTCTTGGTTCAGGATGCTGTAAGCGTAATCAGGGACGGCACTCCTGCCGGAGAAGCATTCAGGGAGCCGTTCGGCTTCATGAAAGCCTAGAAGGAGCTTTGTATGATTGATGAACCCGTCCTGCATGGCGAAAGAGTATAACCGACCTCAATACTGTTTGAACAGGGAGGTTATATACCAGTTGTTGGTGTCGTAGATGAAGTCAGCCTGGCTTCTGAGATGGTCCGAGATGTACAGGAATGCGTTCTGTCTCACTTTTCTCTCCACGAATCCCAGGTGTCTGAATGCACTGCGAAGGGTTTTCAGCTTTCTGCTCCGGTTCATGAAAAAAGATACTGAGATGACCTTCTCCTCGGTGAGTGCCTGTATGACCCTTGAAAGGAGTCGGGTAAGCACCCCTTCATCTTCCAGGTCACATTGTATGTCTGATATCTCGGCATGAGTGTCGGCACCCTGCGTGCGGAGCGAGTAGACGAGGCAGCCCACCGGGTGACCGGTGGCGTCTCTCGCGCAGATAGAACGGTATGCCTTTGCCGGGTTGTCCATATATCGCCAGGACAGGAAACGAGGATTCCTGTCGGCACTGATTATGTGTACCTTCTCGAGAAAGTCTCCGAGCAATGCGCTGGGTTCGGACGGGATGTCCTCGCGTAGTTCCATTCCGGGGTTATTCGTTTTCATCGGTTGTCTGCGGTCGAGATACAGCCCGAGGAGCGATGATGCAAGTGAGAGGAGGAAAGGATTATGGATCGAGAACCGGTTCTTCAGGATGTTCCTGTAATCGAGTATCTTGATGAAGTTCGACGCGTGGAAGGAAAAGTCCCGGAAATAGGATAACTGGGATTTGCTAGCCATCTCGTTCGGGAAACCGAAGACGAGGTCGAGGCCCCGCTCTTTGATGGTTTTACCCATTTCTGAGATGAGGAGGGGGAATATCCTCACCCCGTGGAGTTCGGGGTGCATTCGAGAGATCGTGTGAGACCGGTAATCCTCATGAACGACAGAGCCCTCCATTTTCCCACCTGCATATACCCGTCTGTTGAGAACGAAGGGGAAGGGCATGAGGCCGTAATGGCCAATGATCTCGTTTGAAGAAGTGTCCACGGCCACCTTTATGACAGGTTCTCCCAACTCATGAAACTGCCATGAAAAGATGATGTCATCGGTCAGGTGGGTGAATCCGTGCTCAAAGAGCAGTCTCCTTATCCTGCTCGATTCATCTGGATGATAATCACGAACGAGTATCGCCATGCGGAGAGCTTTCAGTGCTTGCTGATTGTATTTTGAAACGACTCCCAGAATAACCAGGGATTTTCCATGAGGCGGGCAATGCATTGGATATACTTTCCGCTGAACCCATGGCGGATGAAGTTCAGGAGGTTGTCGAACATCTTTCTGACAGTGCTGGCAGGAGGCATGAGTGTTGTGCACTCGATAACCTCCAAACCCGTTCTGAACAAGATCTTCCGGAGGGTATCAGGTGTGAAGAAGTTGATGTGTGTGTCCCGGGCAGGCAGGGGACGGTCTATGTTCCCGAGGAAATGGACAGATGCCTCATTCGGCACACTCAGGAAGACAAACCCGTCTGGCTTTGTAATTCTCTGAAGTTCGGTCAAAAGCTGGGTTGGCACGCTCATGTGCTCAAGCACTTCGGCGCATACCACAATGTCTACCGACCTGTCCTGTAGTGGCAAGAAGTGGGCATCGGCATGGAGGCATATGACGCGATCTGTCTTCTCTTCGATCCTCTTGAGAAAGTTCATCGAATAATCGGTCGTGAAGGATATATCGAACATCCCTTCGAGCATCGGGGTCATGGGGCCGTCGGCCCCGCCGATTTCCAAACAGACACTGGGCAGCTCTTTTTATCTGTTTTCTATGCAACTTATCAATGACTTGAAGGGTCTTAAGAATTCGCCAGTCAACCGGCACATCCTCCATCACATCGCCTGCCACCTCGGTGATGTTGTGTACATGTTTCACCAGATCAAAAGGCAGAGTTGGTGTCATGCTCATGAGACCCAGTATCCTGCCTGACTGTTCCACTACAGCCCCGCAACGAGGGCATGTGATGCCCAAGGTTGAGAATTCGAGAGGTATTCTGCACCTTGACAAAGCAAGTGATTCAGTCGGTCATTCAACACGGGTCGTGTCCTTCCGGGCAAAACGGAGAAGATTGATTTGTGCGGCGAGTTCCTTGTCATTGCATACTACATACAGTTCATATCCTGATATCAGGAGGACAGATGCAACGGTCATGGCAAGGGGCGAGGCCCCCATCGTATATTTCATGAGGTACATGAGCACTCCTGCAGGCAATGAGAACATGCCATACTTGAAGATGGTGCTCCAGAATACTGATGGCCTTACTTGAGCAAGGGCCAGGTTCCATACCCCGAACAACCCATAAACCGCTATGCCCGATATGGAGTAGAGCAAGAGAGCGACATAGACATTCCCCATGATACCGCCGACATACAGTGAAGCAAAACGTGTTAAGAAGATTGATGACTGCAGAAGCATGGCAGTGCCCTGCCTTTCGTATACTGAAAAGAGAACGCTCAGGGGTGACGAGATGAAGGTAAAAAACATCCAAGGGGCAAGGATCTGGGTGTACATGCCTGCTTCAGCCCATTCCTTGCCGAATGCTACTATGAAGAGGTCCTTACCCATGAAACACAGCAGGAACATCGGGAAAAGCCCGAAGCTCACAAGACGCTTGAAAACACGTTCCACCACGCTGGCAATGTTTCCCCGGTTCCTGGCCTCGGATGTCCTCTGGTAAAAGACTTGTGCTATAGAACCGACTATGAGGTTTATGGGCGCTCTGATGACAGAGTTACCAAGAGCATACAGTCCCACAATGACAGGGGAGAAGAATGCACCCAGCATCAAGGCGGGAAGCTGCCAGGATACGGTGTTGAGCAATGCGCCCCACAAATCTATGAGAGGGAACTTTTTATGTCTGACAACTCCCTGCCTTATCTTGGCTAACGTTATGTTCTGAGAGAATTCCTTGAAGTCCTTTCCCAGGATGCTGACACTCATGTAGAAGGCGGACAATGCCTGGCCAAGGACCGTTGCCCCTATCAGCACGCCCCCGGTGGTGTATCCCAGAAAGCCTCCACTGATCTTCGCAGCCTGTGCGGTGGCGGAGGAAAGAACCACTGCACGAGAAGTGCGGCCGAATGCTTTAATCCGAGCGTTCCAGTAATTGAATGCTAAGATGATGCCGTTCGAGAGAATAGAGAGTGGGAGGAGCCACAAGTAGCGTCCCAATTCTTGGGATTGAAATAACTTAACAATGCCATCATGACTGAAGAATATTATTGCCGATGCCAGGGAAGTTATAAAGAGAACCGAGAACAGGCTTATGAAGAAAAGGTTGGCTGCCTCGCCCTCGTCTTCGGGAAGCATGATTGAAAGTTCATAACGCATGCAGGAGATTATGGTTATGATGGCTGAGATCGAAATGAAGAGGGCGGCTACACCGAAGTCGCTCGGTTCAAAGAGCCTCGTGAGAAGAGGGGTAATCAGTATAGCCAGAGCTTGGGCAAATGCATTGCCGGATGCGAGCTTGGCAACGTTATATACAAACCTATGGTTCTGATTATCACTCATGAATTTTCAATCTGAGCAGCCCTAACAGTTATTATGATTGAGGGACTAACACAAATATTATCTGAACTAGCAACGAACAGAGGTGATAATACTCCTCAGAAGGGGGCTTACTGAAAGATCAAAACTCAGATACTACGTTTTATGCAAAATAAATGAAGCTTGGTCACCATCATTTTCTGTGTTAAGTTTATTAGCTTTTTCCCGAAACTGAGAAATTTCTCTACGGCTAAACAAAGACATTTTCGAGTTTGTTCTTATTGACATCGGGAAATATAAGGGTATGTCTTTCCGATATTGCTCACTTCCCCAAAACTGGAACTCAGTTGAGTCGTATTGCACCTTTTTGATTTTTAGGTTTGTTTCATCAGCGAGAATCTTAATTGCCTCCGACGAGAACAAAAAAACATGTCTTGGGGCATCGAGCTGAACCCAATCAGTACCATACTCCCTCCAGGCAAAGCTCTGAGCCAATGGAATCCTGATAAGGACCATGCCATTAGGAGATAATAAGCTTTCTAGTTTTTGAAAAACATCTCGAGGTTGTTGCATATGCTCAAGAGAATGGTGAAACATAATTACATCATACATATCATTAATCCCGTACAGATCAGATTTGAAAAGTTTAATTGAAGTAGGAAGTGGTTTGTGATCAGGAAGATAAGGGTCAATCCCAGTCAGATTTCTGAATCCTATCCCCTTGAGAAGTAGTAGGTTCATGCCTTTGCCACATCCAACATCAAGTACCCGGCTGTTCCGTGGCATATCGTAAAAGCTCTGAAGCCATAAAAAGCTGTTCAGGTTAACTACCCTACCTAAAACTTTTCTAATTAAGGGAACATGTTGAGAGAGCCGAAGGGTCTGTGCAGCCGTGTAAGAAAGGATCGCATCATGTTTTTTGGGTGCAAGGGAATAATAACTGTCCGGGTAATATGAGCCCATATCTTTTGGTACATCCATGAGAAAGAGAGTTCCGCACTGGGCGCATTCACCATACCTGAAACGCTTCCTTGTGCCATACATCATCTCGCGTGCGACATGTACTGTATTGTTAAAAATGTTTCCGCAAATTGCGCAGGGCTTCATGACCTTTATAAAAGATCTATAGTTGTTTAGGTTTTTGCATTATAAAAACAACCTTAACGGGAGACGCCATTCTCACACGAACATATTCAAGAGCTTATTGAACTGGCTTTGTCTGCTGAAGTATTTAAAGTCCTCATTGCGAACTGTTGGCAGTGCCTTATTCCCCCAGTCTTTTACTATCTGATTTAGTGTATTAAGGAGATCCATTTCATTGTATAAATCCGCCACATAACCTATTCCATGCTCTCTCACCATGCGCGATGATTCCATGTTTGTAGGACCAACTGAAAGGATGGGGCGTTCGGAAAGAATATAATCAAAGAATTTTCCGGTGATGACCTCATCAGCTCCATACCGCTCTGAATGCAGGAGCATCAGCAGGTCCATATCCTGCATCCTTTCTATAGCCTTATTATGGGGTATGCTTTTATGGATCTCAATTATACCTTTCAGCCTTTCATTCCAATGGCTCGCTATTGAGATATTGCCATAGAAAATGAGCTTGATCCGTGTCTTCAGTTTTTCGACTGCCTTAAAAAAAAGCGATGGGTTCCTGTAACTTTTCTCGTGTTCGTTTAGTGCTCCGAAATATCCTATGGTCAAGAAGGCATTGTGCATATTGATTCGTTTCGGGACAATTCTGTTTTGTATGTCGAAACCGTTCATTACAAGTTGTGACTTTTCAGAAATATCGAAGAATAAATGGTTGATTTTACCTAGCATTGGATTTGTGCAGTATACGAAACGGTCTGCCGCGGTGAGTACGCATTTCTCCAGGTAACTGTTTAGTGCTTGGAAGGCAAAGTTTTTCTTACGGAAGATTTGGGTTGTGTTCCATGTGTCACGATAGTCAACGACTAGGTTAATCATATTTTTGAGTGCAGTCTTAACGATCAACCCTACTAATTGCATGCTGTGGGGAGGCGAAGAAACAATCACATTCTTTATACCATGTTGCCGGATGATTTTGAGTGCCTTTACTGCATAGAAAGGAGTGGAATAGACAATCGGGTCAGGTACTGATACTTCCTTGATGAATTCCTTCATGATTCCAGGGAGAAGGAGGTATCGATGTGAAGGTGCCGCTGATTGCTCTTTATGCGCGGAACCTGAAATGGAAGTCAAGGTGCTTGCATACTGAAATAGGTCATGAACATATGTTATTTTTATTTTGTCTAAGATGTGCTCATAGCCTAAATACCCCAAGAAGAATCCTTTAGCTGCCAACAGGTGTATTTCATAACCCTTATCTACTAGGAAATCTGCAAGCTTTAACATACGCAGGACACTACCAAGATTTGCACTGTAGGGGATGAATCCGTGAGTAATAATAAGTATTTTCTTTGTATTGGTCATATAATACAGGGCTTTTAAATTATCTTTGGTACACCATATCTCAGCAGAAGTCTCAACTTGTGGGGGAGATATGCTATTACAGCTGTGAACTTACAAAAGGATATGCATCGCTTACTCTGAATTCTCAATCGATCATGGAACAATTGCTTTTTATTAATCCAGATGGATGAAAAAGCTCGAAAGTATATGGATCTCAATAGTGTTTTATCCTTTAGAAAAAAGGATAGAGCCATGCCTTCCATGATGAGAAGTATGAGGTGAAAAGGCATGATAACTGTGAGCAACAGGGCAGGGTAACATAAGATCATAGTATATGACTTGTTTCGCTCGCTGTAATACCTTCTTCTATAGGTAGTTACTAATTTCCCTGATTTAATCTTTCCTCCGCCAATATTAGCACCAATCAAGTGGTCGAATCCTGAACCGTCAACAACCTCGATATGATATCCCCATAACCGTGCTACAAAGCATATGTATGTGTCTTCGGCTATATTGAAGAAATACTCAGGGAAACCTCCAATCTCATCCCAGAGTTCCTTCGATATCCATAGGCATGCCCCGCTGACCATGCCAACGTCTCGATGATCAGGGCTTGTGATTGGTACAGGGTTGAGGAAGGGATCGAAGATGCTCCCTTTGTCGACGAGTGAGCCTGTTGACATGTCGTACTGAGGTAGTCCTAGGATGGAGGATCTGCCAATATATTTGGCTCGGGTGAGCAAGGCCTGCAGAGCACCTTGGCGTAGGGTAGCATCGTTGTTGAGCAGGAGCAGGTATTTCCCTCGCGCAATAGCGGCCATTCGATTGTTGCTGGTACAGAATCCAACGTTCGAATCACTGCGAAGGAGCATGACCTTAGTGTAATTCTTCTGAATATAATCAACCGAGTGATCTGTTGATGCGTCATCATGGACTATGACCTCGAATTCAGCGCAGATCTCCTGATTGAAAACAGAGTCCAGGCATGGACCAATCAGGTCTTCGCCGTTGAAGTTAGCAATACAAATGGATATGATGGGCTTGTTGCTATCATCCATTTAGACGCCACCTGAATTTCTCTTGAGATTATAGTATATATCTAGGAGTTCTTGGGCTTTTGACTCCCAAGAGAATTTCTCTAGAACAGTCCTTCTTCCTTGTCTGCCCATTTCCTTTCGCAGGGTCTCATTCTCCAGCAAGTTCGATATTCTTGATGCAATGGCAGATGGGTCTCCAGGTTCCACCAAGAACCCGTTCTCGCCGTCAGTAATGATGTCTGGGATGCCGCCGACCCTCGATGCTACGCAGGGTGTGCCGCAGGACATGGCCTCAAGGATGGTCACGCCCAGGCCCTCGGTGGTCCCGTCCCTGTCGATGATTGACGGCTGTGCGTACACTTCTGCCAAACAGTAGTACGACGCGATGAGGTTTCCTGGTATGTGGTTCAGGAAAGTCACCCTTTCGACGAGTCCCTTTTCTCTCACGAGCCTGCCCAGCTCGTTCCGGAGCACCCCCTCACCGCCGATGAGGAGGTGCGGCATGGGTTCCTGGGTCAACAGCGGCATGGCCTCAATGAGATGGCGGTGCCCCTTCCATTCGACGAGCCTGCCCAGGGTGAAGATGATGGGACGCCCGCGGGCCTTCTCCGGAAGAGCCTGCAGGGCCTCATTGCCCGGGGCCTGGCGCCGGAATTTAACGGTGTCGACCCCCGGGGAAACGATCCTGAATGCCCGTGGCTTCGCGGCCCTCAGGATATGCTCCAGGGTGTAGGAGCTGTTGGTCACCAGGTAATCGACATGTTCGAGCAGGTACTTCTCGATCCATGTATATTCCCTGATGGTAGCCATGTGCATGTTGAGAACGATGGGCCTCCTCCATACCCAGGCAGGGATGGAACCAGCGAGTCCGGCGATGGTGTCAATGCCGAAGAAGTTTGTCCACTTTTTGCCGGAATAATTTGTCCCCTTTGTGTCGGAATAAAATGTCCCCTAAATGCCGGTTTGGTTAAGACTCGATATCCTGTCCAGGCTTCTCCTC
>Ga0209311_1002292_pt1 | contig 13911 bp, 7 predicted proteins | sample AD_UKC045_MetaG_FD_184417 | JGI IMG/M metagenome (GOLD analysis project Ga0209311, IMG submission 184417) | Active sludge microbial communities of municipal wastewater-treating anaerobic digesters from USA - AD_UKC045_MetaG (SPAdes) (version 2) | ecosystem: Engineered > Bioreactor > Anaerobic >... | reverse complement strand
GATGGCTTTTTCCATCAACTGCTCCATAGTGAATTTCAGCAGCTTGCGATGGGAATTGATGGCCAGGCGCATGCCAAATCCGTATTCGGCGTTGTCTTCAAAGAGACTGTTGGCCCAGGCGGGGCCCTTGCCGTCTTTGTTGACAGCGTAAGGGATGGTGGGGAAGGTGCCGCCCCAGATGGAGGAGCAGCCTGTGGCGTTGGCAATGATCATGCGGTCGCCATAGAGCTGGGTGAGCAGCTTGATATAAGGGGTTTCGCCACAGCCAGCGCAGGCACCTGAGAACTCCAGCAGGGGTTGTTTGAACTGGCTGCCCTTGACGTTGGTCTCCTTGAAGGTGGCCATCACATCGCTGGGAAGGCGATCAAAGAACTCATAGTTGTCCTGTTCGCCCTTGGCGCGTTCGTCCTCAATGGGACTCATCACGAGGGCGGCTTTGGGGCATTCGTTCACGCAGACGCGGCAGCTCTGGCAATCATCGATGTAAATCTGTACCTTATACTGATAGCCGTCGGCACCCGTGGCTTTGAGGGTATTGAAGCTGGCGGGAGCGTCCTTGAGGTCTTCATGCTTGATCAGCTTGGCGCGGATGGCGGCATGGGGACACACGAAGGAACACTGGTTGCACTGGATGCAGTTTTCCGCGATCCAGTGTGGGGCAAAGGGAGCCACACGACGCTTTTCCAGCTTGGCGGTGCCGCTTTCAACGAAGCCGTCGATCGGCATCTGGGATACCTTGATCCGGTCTCCCTCTTCGCGCATGATGGGCTCGATCACGTCCAGCACGAAGCCCTTCGCGTCACTTGGCACCAATTGCTTGCGGGGAGTGCATTTATCCGGCAGGGTGGCAGGAACGTCCACCTGGACGAGGGCTTCGTTGACCTTGTCCACGGCGTCAAGATTCATCTTCACCACTTCGTCGCCTTTGCGGGAGTAAGTCTTTTTGATGGATTCTTTGATGAGGCGGATGGCTTCATCGCGGTCCAGCACTCCGGAAATCAGGAAGAAGGCAGTCTGCATCACGGTATTGACCCTTCCGCCAAGTCCTACTTCCTCGGCGATCTTGAGGCCGTCGATGTTATAGAATTTGATCTTGCGGTCGATGATGGCCTGCTGCATTTCGCAGGTGAGGTGATAGAAGGCCTCGTCGCGGTCCCAGAAGCTGTTGAGCAGGAACACGCCGTTTTCCTTGATGCCGCCCAGGAGGTCAAAGCGACCGATGAAAGCCTGGTTGTGACAGGCCACAAAGTCTTCTTTGGCAACCAGATACTGGCTGTGGATGGGAGATTTGCCAAAACGCAGATGGCTGCGGGTGATGCCACCGGATTTTTTGCTGTCGTATTGGAAATAGCCCTGCACATACATGTCGGTGTTGTCACCGATGATCTTGATGCTGTTTTTGTTGGCACCCACGGTTCCATCGGAGCCCAGGCCCCAGAATTTGAGGCTGATGGTGCCTTCCGGGACGGTGTGAAGCTCTTCGTCCAAAGGCAGGCTGAGATGGGTGACATCGTCTTCGATGCCCACGGTGAAGCCATGGAAGCCTTTGGCCATGAGGTGTTTATAGGTGGCAAGCACCATGGTGGGGGTGAACTCCTTGCTGGAAAGGCCATAGCGGCCGCCGGTGATGAATGTGTCCTTGCGGTCCTTGAGAGCGCTCACTATGTCGAGGTAGAGAGGTTCGCCCAGGGAACCGGGTTCCTTGGTGCGGTCCAGCACGGCGATGTTTTTCACGGTGGCTGGCAGGACTCTGATAAAGTGTTCGGCGCTGAAGGGACGGTAAACTCTCACCTTCACGAGGCCCAGCTTCATGCCGCGCTTCTCATTGAGATAGGTGATGGCTTCTTCAATGGTCTCGCAGGCGCTGCCCATGGCCACGATCACGTGTTCAGCCTCGGGATGGCCTACATAGTCAAAGGGTTTGTAAGCGCGGCCGATCACTGCTCCCACTTCCGCCATGGTGGTCTCGATGACGTCTGTGGCTTCGGCGTATTGACGGTTGGTGGTCTCGCGTCCCTGGAAATAGACGTCCGGGGCTTGCTGACCGACCTTGACTCTGGGACGATCCGGGCTCAGAGCGCGATCGCGAAAAGCTTCCACGAGGGCGGGATTGTTGAGGGCGGCCATGGTGTCATAGTCGATCACTTCGATCTTCTGCAGTTCGTGGGAGGTGCGGAAGCCGTCAAAGAAGACCAGGAAGGGGATGGTGGTCTTCATGGTGGCCAGTTGGGCCACGAGGCCCAGGTCCATCACTTCCTGCACGCTGTTGCAGGCGATGAGGGCAAAACCGGTGTTGCGGGCACTCATGACGTCCGAATGGTCTCCAAAGATAGAGAGGGACTGGGCGGCCAGCGAACGGGCCGTCACATAGAAAACGGTGGGCAGCATTTCGCCGGCGATCTTGTGCATGTTGGGAAGCATGAGCATCAAGCCCTGCGAGGCTGTGAAAGTGGTGGTGAGAGCACCCGCGGAAAGAGAACCGTGCACGGCTCCCGCGGCCCCGGCTTCGGATTGCATTTCGATCACATCGACGGTGGTGCCGTTGATGTTTTTGCGTCCATCGGCGGCCCAGGCATCGGAAAGCTCTCCCATCCCGGAGGAGGGAGTAATCGGATAGATGGCGGCCACTTCGGCAAACGCGTATGCGACATGCGCGGCCGCGGTGTTTCCATCCATGGTGGCCTTTTTAAACTTAGCCATTGAGCATAACTCCTTGTAGTCTATTTACTGTATGAAAATCATCAATTTATGTCACAGGAATTTTGGGGCGGGTTTATGTCAAGCAAAAGCGTACCGCTCACCAGGGCCGCGGATTCCGAAACAGCCTGGATTAATTCTTGACGTCTGGGGCTGATCTGCAAACCTGGCGAGATCAACTCAAGGATTTTGCCGATGATATTATCAACGCTGTTGTTACTTTGCGGATTCGTGACCGTGATCCTGGGCGCGGAGGGTCTGGTGAGAGGCGCTTCTTCTCTGGGCGTGCTGCTCAAAGTGCCTCAGATCGTGATCGGGCTCACGGTGGTGGCCTTTGGCACCTCCACTCCCGAATTGGTGGTAAATCTCTTCAGCTCTGTGGAGGGCCATGGCGGGATCGTGTTTGGCAACGTGATCGGCTCCAACCTCATGAACCTGCTCTTCATTCTGGGTTTGACGGCCGCCATCAAACCCTTGCTGATCCGCAAACACAGCCTCAGGATCGAGATTCCGCTCTCGCTGCTGGCTACTCTCCTGCTGGCTTTTTTGGTCAACGACCGGATGGGCGGACCGGATGAGACAAATCTGCTGAGCCGCACCGATGGACTGGTGCTGCTCACTCTCTTTGGAGTTTTTCTGGGTTACACTCACTGGATCAGCAGTCGTGGCGAAGCGGCTGAAAGTGGTGAGGTAAAGACCTACAGCATCTGGCTGAGTCTTCTGATGATAGCGGGAGGACTGGCAGGATTGGTGCTGGGCGGCAGATTGGTGGTGGATAAAGCGGTGCTGTTGGCCGAAGCTTTGGGAGTATCGCAAAAGGTGATCGGGCTTACCATTGTGGCGGTGGGGACCTCCCTTCCGGAGCTGGCAACCTCAGTCGTGGCCGCTCTCAAGGGCCATTCCGACATCGCCGTGGGCAATGTGGTGGGCTCCAATATCTTCAACCTCCTGCTCATCCTGGGGATTTCAGGATTGATCCGTCCCGCGGCATACGACCTCAGCTTCAATACCGATCTTGTCCTGCTGAGTCTGGCTACCCTCCTGCTGATCGGCCTGGCCTGGATCAAGCCCAGACGCAAGTTTAACCGCTTGAAAGGCTGGGTCTTTGTGAGCTTGTATATTGTCTATCTGGTCTGGCTGGTGAGTTGAAGAGAGAAGATGCTGCCCTCTGAGACGCTTAACGCGTAACGCGTAACGCGTAACGCCTATTGATACAGGAAGCGTTTGATCTTTTGGGTGGGAGTCTTCTCAAAGGGTTCTTTCTGCTCAATGAGGCGATGGATACGGGCGAAGGAAGCCACGTTTTTGTTGACGTTGTCTCTCAGAGTGTCCAGGTAGCGGCTGAGGAAGCGTTCCGTGTGAGGGGCGCCCATTTTGCTGAGATTGTTTTGCGCGTCCAGGACTTCCATATTCAGAAAGACTCTGCCCACGATCTTGCCTTCCGATTCATAGACGAGGGATTCCAGCACGCCGTCGTCCTCGTTGAGCCTGGCTTCCAGCTCTTCGGGATAGATGTTTTCTCCGGTGGAGGCTATGATCACGTTTTTGCAGCGACCCTTGATGTAGAGGTATTTCTTTTTGAGCATACCGAGATCGCCGGTGCGGAAATAGCCATCTGAAGTGAAGACCACGTCGGTGCGTTGTTTGTCTTTGTAATAACCCAGCATCACGGTATCGCCTTTCACCTGGATTTCTCCGATACCCGTCTTGGGATCGGGATCGGCGATGCGGACATCCAGAGTCTCGAGGATCACTCCCGTGGCGCGGAATCTCACCACGGAGGGCGAGCAGCCCGCGATCAGAGGAGATGTTTCGGTGAGGCCATAGCCAATCGCGTAGGGGAAGCCAGCTTCAAATAGAAAACGTTCCACCTCTTCAGACAGCAGCGCTCCGCCGATGCCATAGAAATGCAGGGCTCCGCCAAAGGTCTTCATCAGCTTTTTGCCGGCCACTTTGTGCAGTAGTTTGCGCAACGGCGGCGTCTTATAGGCCTCCCGCATCAGCAGGTTTTTGGTGAGCTGGGGATGGATCTGCACCTTGAAAATCTTTCCAATGATCAGCGGCACCGTGAGGATCATGGTGGGCTTGATCTTCTGCATGGCAGGCAGTAAAACTCTGGCCGTAGGGGGTTTATCCAGATAATAGACGCAGGCTCCCTGCATCATGGGAATGATGAAGCCGATGGTGCATTCATAGGTGTGAGGCAGGGGCAGAATCGAGATGAGGCGGTCGTTGTGGTCCACCATCTGGATGCCCAGAGTGATATGAGCGTCATAGACCAGGTTTTTGTGGCTCAGCATCACGCCCTTGGAGTTTCCGGTGGTGCCGGAAGTGTAGATGATCGCGGCCAGGTCCTGTTCCTCAGGCTCCTGGTTCATCAGTCCCACAGCTTTGAGGGCTTTCTTGCGCAGGATGCTGAGCTGTTTTTGCCCTTCCTGGAGGATATTTTTGAGGATGTCTTTGGGGATGGGCTCCGTGACGGGCTCAAAGTTGTCGATCAACACCAGTTGCGGCATGGGCTCCAGGTCCGAATAGCCGATCTTTTCATATTGGGCCGAGGAGACAAACACCATCTTGGCACCGGAATGACGGATGATCTGCAGGATCTCGTTCACATGAAAATCCACCAGGATAGGCACCACCACCGCGCCCATGGAAGTGATGGCCAGATAGGCCATTCCCCACTGTGGCATGTTCTGGCTGAGGATGGCTACCCGATCCCCCTTGGCGATGCCATATTCTTTCATCATGGCGATCAGGTCGTCGATCCGCTCCCTAAGCTGGGCATAAGTGACAGGCTCGCCATCGGCCCAGGACAGAGCTGGCCGTTGCGGATAGGTCTGGCAGGTGCGGTCGATCATGGATTTGAGGGTGAATTTATCTAAGGTGGGCATGGTGATTCCTCCCGGGTGGTTTTAGACAAGATAAGCGAATGCGGGTAAAAGGAAAGCGAGTTCTAGGAAATGGGTTTAATTAGTACAGGTTGCGTGTTTTGCGTTATGGGTTGAGCGTTAAGCGTTATGCGTTATGCGTTATGGGTTGAGGATAGGGGGGCGGATCACGCACCGACTAAAGTCAGTGCAACGACCGGCTAAAGCCAGTGATACAGAGGCGCGCACCCTCACCAGACCGCAGGTTCTAACCAGACTGCAGGTCTCTAACCAGCAGGAACTGCTCTAACCTGTGCAGCACTCTCACTTCCCAGCAGCGATGCTGACCATTTTACCGGGAATCACGATCACTTTCTTCACGCTCAGGCCTTCCAGGGCGCGCTGGACGTTTTCCAGCTCCAGGGCCATAGTTTTGAGGCTGTTATCGTCTGTGGAAGGTGATACTTCCAGCTTACCGCGCAGCTTGCCGTTTACCTGCACCACATAGGTGACCAGGTCACGCGTGAGCCAGCGTTCTTCATAGCCGGGCAGACCGCTGGCGTGCAGCAAAGCTTCCATGCCCATCAGTTGCCAAAGCTCTTCCGCGATGTGAGGCGCGAAGGGATAGAGCAGCTGCGGAACGATGCCACAGGCTTCGGCATAGACGGCCAGAGCGGCACCCTCCAGCTTTTGGGGTTCCTTGACGGCCACGCAGTGGTTGAGGTGTTCCATAATAGCCGCGATGGCGGTGTTATATTGCATGCGCTGCAAGCAGTCGTCCAGCCACTTTTTGGTGGTATGGTGGGTGCTGAAGAGCAGGTTTTTGATCGCGGGGTCCAGCTGATCCAGTTCCTCGTCAGATGGCCAGATTTGCAGGCCTTTGCGGATGATGTCCAGATTGGCATTGATCAGCCTCCAGACGCGATTCAGGAACCGGAAGGCACCCATGATGCCGTCGTCGCTCCATTCCACATCCTTATCGGGAGGGGAGGCAAAGAGCAGATAGACTCTCAGGGTATCGGCCCCAAAGCGTTCCACGATGTAGGTGGGGTCCACCACGTTGCCTTTGGATTTGCTCATCTTGGCGCCGTCTTTGAGCACCATGCCCTGAGTGAGCAGCCTCGAGAAGGGCTCGTCGCATTGCAGCCAGCCCAGGTCGCGCATAAACTTGCCGATGAAGCGGGCATAGAGCAAGTGCATGCAGGCGTGTTCGATACCTCCGATGTACTGGTCTACCGGCAGCCAGTAATTGGCCTTGGCGGGATCGAAGGGAGCGGCTGTGTTTTTGGGATCGGCATAGCGGGCATAATACCAGGAGCTATCCACAAAGGTATCCATGGTGTCCGTTTCGCGCTGTGAGTCTGCTCCGCACTGAGGACACTTCACATGCAGCCATTCCGGCACGGAAAGCAGCGGATTGGAGGTCGTCTTGCCCACCTGCACGTTATCCGGCAGCAGGACTGGCAGATCTTTGTCCGGGACCAGCACCACGCCGCAGATGGGACAGTGGATCACGGGGATGGGATTGCCCCAATAGCGCTGACGTGAGATGCCCCAATCCCGGAGGCGATAGGTTGCGGTCACTTCTCCCCAGCCCTTTTCTTCGATCAGTCTGGAGATGGCGGATTTGGCCGCTTCGCTGTTCAGCCCGTCGAAGGGAGCGCTGTTGACCATCACTCCGGGCTCGATGTAGGCCTCGGTCATGTTTTCGATGGCCAGGCTGTGATCAGGCTTCTGGATCACGATGATGAGGGGAATGTCGTATTTCTTGGCAAACTCATAGTCACGCTGATCGTGAGCGGGCACGGCCATCACGGCTCCGGTGCCATAGTCCATCAGCACATAGTTGGTGATCCAGATCTGTACCCGGTTGCCGTTCAGGGGGTTGACGCACCAGCGTCCGCTAAAGACGCCTTCCTTGATGGTGTCGGCAGCGCTTCTGCTGATCTTGTCCTCGTTGATCACCTTGTCGCAAAAAGCGCGCATGGCATGGTTGTCAGGCTCTTCGGCCAGCCATCTTTGCACCAGCGGGTGTTCTGGAGGCAGGGCCATAAAAGTGACGCCGTAGATGGTGTCCGGACGGGTGGTAAAGACGCTGATGGGGCTGTTGTCTTCTTCCAGGACAAAGTCAATGCGGGTGCCTTCACTCTTGCCGATCCAGTGTTTCTGCATCTGGATCACGCGCTCCGGCCAGTCGATCATCTTGCTAAAGTCCAGCAGCTCCTCGGCATAGTCCGTGATGCGGAAATACCACTGCTCCAGCTCTTTCTGACGCACGTCCGCATGGCAGCGCCAGCAGTGTCCGTCCTCCACCTGCTCGTTAGCCAGGACGGTCTGACAGGCGTCGCACCAGTTCTGGAAGCTGCGCTTGCGATAGACCAGGCCCTTTTCATAGAGCTTTTTAAACAGATATTGGCCCCAGTGATAATAATCCGGACGGCAGGTGCTCACCTCGCGTTCCCAATCCAGGCCAAAGCCCATGGAATCAAACTGGGTGCGCATCGCGGCGATGTTTTCCTCGGTAGTGATGCGGGGATGGGAATTATGCTCGATGGCATAGTTTTCCGCCGGCATTCCAAAGGAATCGTAGCCCATAGGTTGCATCACGGCAAAGCCTTCCATCATCTTCAGACGGGTGACGGCATCGCCGATGGAATAGTTGGAAGCGTGGCCGATATGGAGCACGCCGGAGGGGTAGGGGAACATCGATAGCACATAGTATTTGGGTTGGTCCGCCAGATCGGGGGCGGAAAAAACGCGGCGCTCACGCCAGATTTGCTGCCATTTGGGCTCAATCTCATTGAAGGGATATTCCACTTTTTTCTCCTCCGGCACGAGCTTCAAGCTGCTGGTGCCGCATCGGTTTATCTGATAGCTCTCCAAAATTCTGGAGGCGGGTGGGATGTCAAGGGAGAGTTTTGGGATCGAACCCGTGACGATCCGCTCATTGCTCAATCGCGGGAAGGGAGGCAAGCTCCGCTCCGCTAAGACCATTATGGTGAGACGGAGGCCCCCAGGGCGGGGTTCAAAAATCTGCCCATATCACTGTCCTGATGTTATTTAGATTAAGATATTGCCCGCGGGCACAGCAAATTCTGCCCGCTTCCGCTCCTATTCGCATTACGGTATCATTACGGACTCATTACGGACTTCACCCGTAATGAGTCCGTAATAGGATGCGGGAAGAAAGCAGCAAGAACAGGTTTTTCTCGTGGCGCAAAGTCGCTGCGCTGGCGTTGGAATCTGTGCCCAAAAGGGGGAATGAACCCCCTCGGAGTGGAATTTGTAGCTCTGGGTTGTCTATCATAAATGTGGCACCTGACAGAGCTCAGGCTGTTGACAGGCCTCAATCCTGGGCTTTGAGGGTCTCCAGGACGCGTTCGAAGATATAGCCGACGTGGATGCGGTTGGTGAGATCGAGCTTTTCGACGTCGATTTCCAGGACGGGACCGTTGTGGAAACCGAGTTTGACCACATTGGACCCGTAGGCTTTGTACCAGTGGTTGAGGTTGTTGATCTCGGTAAACTGCCATCCCCCTTCGAGTTCCATTTCCCGGCCGCGTTGCTGGATCCGCTCCCAGGCCAGAGAGGGGCTTCCGTGCAAAAGGATGATCAGATCTGAAGAGGGCAGTTGCCGGTTCACAGTCTGGAACTGGGTGATGAGGTTGTCCAGTTCGTCGTCGGTGAGGAGGCCGTCCGCGTGAAACTGATTGCAAAACACTAGCAGGTCTTCCGGCAGGGAGCGGTCTTTCACATAGCTGCCGTCTCCGCTTTTGCCCAGGCGGCGTTGTTGGGCCCGCATCTGCAGAAAATGCATCTGCAGGTCATAACACCAGGTCTTTTTATCGCCCAAAAACTTTTCCAGGAGGGGGTTTTCTTCCGGTCTTTCATAGAGGGTGTTGATCTTGAGGCTGCGTCCCATAATGGCGGTGAGGGTGGATTTGCCCAGACCCACGTTGCCGGCGATGGTGATAAGCTTCTGATGCTCAGCCAGATACTGTTCCAGTTGGCGCTCCACATCGATCGCTTTGAGAGTGGCTTCCGTCTGGGGCAGCGTTACCCATTCACTGATACCGGGGCTGGAGACCCGCAGCTCCAGGGCTTTGATCTGTTCGGCCACCAGGTTGACGGTGCGGCGCAGCCACTCCGTCTTTTCCACTGCCCGGTCCGCGTCGATGACCAACACGGGGCAATGGACGTGGTGAGCGATGAAATCCTCATAGAGGTTGTTGAGCAGCTCGAGGTAATCCGCTGAGATGGCCAGCTCACTCTCACGGCCGCGCTCTCTGATCCTTTCCTGGAGGATGGGAACTTCCGCTTTGAAATAGACCAGCAGGTCCGGTTCCTTGATCTGTTCCGTCATCAGCCTGAAAGTGCGCTGGTAGGCGATAAACTCGGGCTCGGACATATTTTGGAGGACGCGCTGGGCCTTGCCGAAAATGTGATAGTCCTCGGCCAGGGTCCTGTCTTCCAGCACGATGCCACGGCAGGTCTGGATCAGCTTCTGACGGTCCAAGCGACCGTTGAAAAACTCAATCTGGGCCATGAAAGCGTTGGCAACGGGATCTTTATAAAAGGAGTCCAGCACGATGGGGTTGAATTTTTCCGGGAAGGCGTAGACCCCTTCCGTGCCGTTGGGTTTGGGATAGACGGACGTGAGCACCTTGTTCAGGGGTGCGGAACTGGCGGCTTCGATAAAAGTGGATTTCCCCACTCCAATATTGCCCACTATGCCGATGCGGATGTTTTCCATGGTCGTTCCTCGCTGATGATCTTGCGCCCAAGAAAACAGCGGGGGGCTGCAAGTCAATACATTCTTTTGCCGCGTCCAGGAGCTTGGGTTTCAGCGTGGGCTCCGCGTTTGGAGACGGGAGCTCAGATCAGTTTAGCGCGATCACCTGGTAGAGTCACTTGGCATGACCACGGGAGCGGTTGTCGGGTAGAAGCGCTGAAGCTTTGCTTGCCCGGTGGGGCTGTATGTGGAAACTTTTGGCCTTGACGAAATCCCCTCTCCTGTATACTGGCTTCACGGTTGATTCCAGCCTACCAGCCTGCCTCAACGGCAAAGGAGTTCTTTTATGCCCAAACGTGTCTTTCTTGCTGCCCTGCTGATGGTTATCGCCCTGGCCCTGAGGGGTGAAAACTGGCTGACCATCTACAATGAAGATCTCTCCCTGGTGCGTTCCAGTTTTGAGCTGAACCTGATGACAGGCCGCCAGGACTATAACTTTGACGACATCCCTCACAGGATCATGCCCGCCTCTGTGATCGTGAGTTCCCAGGCTGAGGGATTTCAGGTAGCGGAGCAGAACTATGAATATGACCTGGCCGGGAAGGTGGAAATCCTGCGTAAATATCTGAACAGCGAAGTGGAAATCACCACCAAAGACGGCAGCCGGATCAGAGGTATCCTCAAATTCAGCGACTATAGCAGCTATGGCATCCAGGACGACTACGACGGCAGGCTCTACCTCGTCTCCGCAGCCGAAACCCAGATGATCCAGCTGGCCAGCCTGCCAGAGAACTTTTACACCAGGCCCACTCTGCGTTGGAGCCTGATCGCTCCCCAGGCCGGAAAGTATCCTCTCCAGCTCAGCTACCTCACCGGAGGCCTGAGCTGGGACGTCACCTACAACGGGGTCTGGAACGACAGCACCCTGGCCCTCAATTCCTGGGTCACAATCAAAAACACCAGCGGTAAAGCCTTTGAGGAAACCAATCTCAAGCTCATCGCAGGCGACGTCAACGTGGTCAAACAGCTCCACATCCGGGGCGGAAGGGCCAATGAGATCAACTACAGCATCGACGGCATGTCAGCCCCTGGCGGTGCTCCCTCTTTTGCCGAGAAAAGCTTTCACGACTATCACATGTACAGCCTGGACCAGAAGTTGAGCTTTGCCAACAACCAGACCAAGCAACTGGCCCTCTATCCCCGCATGGACATAAAAGCCGAAGGGATATATGAATATCCCACCTGGAGCGGGGCCGTCAACAGCATCATCCAGTTCAAAAACACCGAGGCCAACGGGATCGGAAAACCCCTCCCCAAGGGCAGCCTCAAGATCTACAGAGAAGATACAGACGGCAATCTGGAATTCATCGGGGAAGACTCCATCGATCACACCGGCCGCAACGAAGAAGTGAAAATCACCACCGGCAAGGCCTTTGACCTGGTGGCCAGCACCCTCAGCAAGGACCAGACCAACGTGAGCAAGAAGGCCACGGAGCGCACCGTCCAAGTCACTCTGCGCAACAATTCCAGCCAGACCAGGATTATCCGGGTGGTCCATCAAATGAGTGGCAACACCCGCATTATCCAGCACGACCTCACTCCCGAGATCGACTCGGACAACAAAGCCACCTTCAGTGTGGAAGTGAAAGCCGACGCCCAGGTGATCTTTAGTTTTCGTGAACGCAGCGAATCCTGATTATCTTATTACCGACATCGCCTCATGGCGAATAAGGAGTGTAACATGAAACACGTGATTTTAATCTCAGCGATTCTGATGGTGCTGAGCGCTTCCCTCGTGGCAGAGGATTGGCTCACCATCTACAACGACGATCTTTCTCTGGTGCGCAGCCGCTTTGAGCTCGAGCTGGAAGCCGGCCGCCAGAGCTATAACTACGACGATATCACTTCCAGAATCATCGCCCCGTCTGTGATCGTGACCTCCACCGAACCGGGCTTCACCGTGGCGGAGCAGAACTATGAGTATGACCTGGCAGGCAAATGGCAGATCATGGCCAAGTATCTGGACAAGGAAGTCGTGCTGCTTACCAAAGACAATTCCAGAGTGCGCGGCGTGCTGAAGTTCTTTGACGGCACCAGCTATGGAGTCACCGAAAGCGGCACCGGCCGTCTGATCGTGGTCTCCGATTCCGAGACCCAGATGGTCCAGCTGGCCAAGCTGCCGGATAACTTCTACGTCAAGCCCACCCTGCACTGGGGCCTGATTTCTCCCAAAGCTGGGAACATCCCCATCCAGCTCACCTATATGACCGGAGGTTTCAGCTGGGACGTCACCTACAACAGCGTCTGGGACGATAAAGCTCTGGCCCTCAACTCCTGGGTGACGATCAACAACACCAGCGGCAAAGCCTTTGAAGACGTCACTCTCAAGCTCATCGCCGGGGACGTCAACCGCGTGTATGAATCCTATGACAAATACAGCCGCTATGAATATGGCATGGTTGAAGACGCGATGGCCGTCGCCGAAGCAGCTCCTGCCTTTGAAGAAAAGGCCTTTCACGACTTTCATATGTACACCCTGGACCAGAAGCTGAGCTTTGCCAACAACCAGACCAAACAGATCGCCCTCTACCCCACTCAGAATGTAAAAGCCGAAGGCACCTATGAGTACACCACCTGGGGCGATGGCGTCAGCAGCATCATCAAGTTTAAGAATACCGAAGAAAACGGCATCGGCAAACCCCTCCCCAAGGGTACCATCAAGGTCTATAAACAGGATAGCGACGGCAATCTGGAATTCATCGGCGAAGACTCTATCGACCACACCTCCCGCAACGAAGAGATCAAGATCAGGACCGGCAAGGCCTTTGACCTCGTGGCCAGCACCCTCACCAAAGACCAGGCCAATCTGGGACGGGACGTGTCCGAACGCACCATCCAGATCACCCTGCGCAACAACAGCAAAGAGAAAAAGACCATCCAGGTGATCCACTACATGGGCGGCAACACCAAACTCGTGCAAAAAGACATCGAACCCGAGATTGACACCAACAACCAAGCCACCTTCCTGGTGGAGATCGAGCCCGACGCCCAGCGCATCTTCAGCTTCCGCGAACGCACTGAATACTAATTCTTTACCGCTATGAACGACAAGATCTACACCAATCTCATCGGCATCCAGCGCGAGATGCTCAAGCTCCTGGGAGAGGTATCTACCCTCACCAGCAGTCCCCTCGCCATTGAAGACGCTATCGACGACTATTGGCATCCCAAATGTGACGTCTATCAGACGGATACGGAATGGGTGATCGTGGTCGAGCTGGCCGGCATCAACAAGGACGAGGTGAGCATCTCTCTCACGGATGAGTATTTACGCGTGAGCGGAATCCGCAACTTCCCCAGCCCCAGCTGTGCCACCAGCTATTACAGCATGGAGATCGAGACGGGACGCTTTGACCGCCGCGTCTTCTTTCCGGACACCCAGATCGACCGCGAAAACCCCAGAGTGCAATACGTCAACGGCATCCTCAGGATTGCCTTCGCGCTCAGCCCTGTCCTGGAGAGGATTATCCCGATCGAGTGAGTCAGGCGTGACGCGTTAAGCGTTAAGCGCAACGCATAACGCATAACGCTGGTAACACTGGCTTTAGCCGG
>Ga0209311_1002283_pt1 | contig 13934 bp, 14 predicted proteins | sample AD_UKC045_MetaG_FD_184417 | JGI IMG/M metagenome (GOLD analysis project Ga0209311, IMG submission 184417) | Active sludge microbial communities of municipal wastewater-treating anaerobic digesters from USA - AD_UKC045_MetaG (SPAdes) (version 2) | ecosystem: Engineered > Bioreactor > Anaerobic >... | reverse complement strand
TGCTTGAACATTCCGACCAGCCCATATATTCAAGCATCAGACATGCGGATAATATTAAGGAGCCGGGATTTATCATATCCTTGTTCGCGTATTTTGGAGCAGTGCCGTGAGTGGCTTCGAATAGTCCGATAAACTCTCCAATATTTGCGCCGGGAGCCAAGCCCAAACCGCCGACTTGAGCCGCGGCTGCGTCGCTCAAATAATCGCCGTTTAAATTCGGGAGAGCGATTACGTCGTAATCTGACGTTCGGGTTAGTATCTGTTGCAGCATACTGTCCGCTATCCGGTCTTTAATTACGATTTTTCCGTCCGGTTGTTTTCCGCCGTATCTGTCGTTTAATTCGGTTTCCGTTATGGTCTTATCTTTGTATTCTTCCGCTGCAATCTGATAACACCAGTCCTTAAACGCGCCTTCGGTATATTTCATTATGTTCCCTTTATGGACGATTGTTACGCTTTTTCGGTTTTGTGAAATCGCGTGTTCTATCGCCGACCTCATCAATCTTTTTGAAGCGAATTCGCTGATTGGTTTGATTCCTATTCCCGAATCTTCGCGCATTGAAATTCCAAATTCTTTATTTATGAAATTTATTATTTTTTTAGCTTCTTCAGAACCCTTTTTCCATTCTATTCCTGCATAGACGTCTTCAGTGTTTTCTCTGAAAATTATTATGTCCATTTGTTCTGGATTTTTAACTGGAGAAGGAACGCCTTTAATATATTTTACAGGTCTTACGCAGGCGTATAAATCAAGTTTCTGGCGCAATGTAACGTTTAATGATCTGAATCCTCCTCCTACCGGCGTGGTCAAAGGTCCTTTTAGAGCAATGAAGAATTCTTTTATGGCGTTGAACGTGTCTTCCGGAAGAAGTTCTCCGTATTTTTCCTGAGCGAGCTCTCCGGCGAAAATTTCAAACCATATTATTTTTTTTGATCCTCCGAAAACTTTTTGAACGCAAGCGTCTACGGTTTTTTTTGCCGCTTTCATTATATCAGGACCTATTCCGTCACCGGTAATATAAGGGATTATCGGATTGTCGGGGATTGACAATTTACCGTTTTCTATTGATATTTTTTTCCCGGAAACCGGAACCGTTAGTTTTTTGAATTGAACCATAATCTGAAAATTCTCCTATTTTAATTTTTGAAAAAATTCGACCGCTTTTTTATAATGCTCCGAATTTTTTTCAGAAACGAGCAATACCCGTTTGAAATTATCTTTTGCTTCTTCCTTTAAACCGAGTTTATATAACGATAATCCGTTGAAAATAAGGGAATCCGCGTCTTTATTGTTTATGGAAATAAGTTTCATAAAATATTCGTGAGCGTCGGAATAATTTTTCATATAATATGATATCACTCCCGCGTTATACAGGGCGTCCTCTCCGTTTTCATTGATTATTATCGCTTCTTTAAAATATTGCAATGCGATTCTATAATATTTTTCCATATACGCCTGTTCGCCGTTTTTTAATAAAACGTCGTATTTTTTTTGATCAAAAGCGGGGGTTGAGGTTTTAGCTTTTGATTCTTCGGCTGATTTTGGTTCTTCGGTTTTAAAAGTTTCCGACTGATGTTCGTGATTTTCTTCGATTTTTTTTGATACGGATGTATTATCAGTTTCAGAAGTCTGGGATAAATTGGTTCCGCATACCGTGCAGAATTTAATTTTATTATCGGCGTATTTTTTTCCGCATTTGGGGCATATTGCGAAATATTCTTTTTTTGTTTGAACTTCCGATTTTTCAGACGGTTTAATAAATTGAGGATCTTTATCCGTTTGCCGTGTGTCTCCCAATGACAATCCGCAAAAAACGCAGTATTTCGCAGTTGCCGGATTTTTATGACCGTTAGGGCAAATTTTATATTTGGAATCGGCGGCGTTTATATTTGTAATGCCTGAAATGATAATAGAAACCGCAAAACATATTGTAATTATCAACCACATTCTTTTTTTCATAAATCTTAACCCTCCTGAAAATTTCATTTCAATTTTTAAAATTATAGTATTTTTCACAAAAAAATCAATATTATTTAATGTTATTCTTTATTAATTCCCATATTATTTCCCACAATATCATTAGCGCTATTAATAATTCAAGAAAGTTTGCGCGGCTGTGCTGAAACATATTTGAAAGAGTTTGCGCCGTATCTAATCCGTAATCGAGTTTTGAGGATATGCTTTTATATCTGCGGTTCAGTTCAAAATGTCTTGATAAAATTTCATAAAGCTCGTCGCAAGCGGAGTTTTCCCAAGCGGTATACGGTTTGTCGAGAATCATTATATCGGATATTATCGTATGCCTTGTTTTGAGTATTTTTATTGTTTTGTCAAATAATTTGTTTGACAGTATAGGCAAAAATGATTTATACTTTTTAAACCAGTTCATTGTTTTTTCGACGTCTTCCTCGAGTATTTCAGAAAGTTTGTCGAATCTTTCAAGCGCTACGCTTTGAGATAGAGCGAAAGATATAATTTTTAAAAACGTTTGATTGAAATATGTTTTGTTGAAATATATGGTTTCGGCATACCGGTTGAAATAAAATTCTTCTTCGCTCCAATTCTTCGCATCTACCGGAGGATTTTCTTCTATTTCAAATTCAATGTCGTCAACGCGTCCTAAAATAATTTTTTTATTAAGACATTTTTCAAGTTCAATTATAAATTCTAATGATTCTTTTTCGGTATGACCGAAAAATACAATCGGTCCGAATCTGAATATATGAACGCTTTTTTGAAGAAAATTAATTATTAAAGGATCTTCCCAACGTGTAATTTGAGGCGTCGAATAATATGCGATTAGCGTATTAAAATTAATGTCTTCGCCGGTATCGTAAGCGAGTATTTTCATCTTGTTTCTCCCGTAATTGTGTGTTTTTTATCGTTAATTCGTCAGTTAGTCGAATTAAAAAAAAGGCAGTTCGAGCTGTTCCGGCAGAGCCGCTTTTATTTTGAATTTTTTCATTAAATAAGCGCAATTTTGAACCGCGTATCCGTTTTTTGGATTATTGAATACTATGAATATATCGCGAACGCTGTTCAGAATCTTAGAAGCGATATTATTGAACCATACCGATAATTCTTTGTTTGAATACAGATAGTCGGTTTGATCTTCAGGATGCGCCGGCTGCCACCAGTTGGCTGAGTTTCTTCCGTGAAATCTTATATACGACGAATCGGAGGTAAGTAGAAAATTATTGATTCCGAACATATTTTGAAATTTCGGCGCGTCTCTTAAACACATTGTAATTTTATTCTGTGAACAGAACTCTACCACATCTTGAGAAATCCAACTGTCATGCTGAAACTCTATGCATTTTTGGAATTCAATGAAACAGGCGGAAAGAACTTTTATTTTTTCAAAATTCGATTGCGAGTATTGGAATGAAAAAGGAAAATCAAGCAGTATCGGACCGAACCAGTTTCTGTTCTGAACAGCCGTAAGCGTTTTGGATAATATTTTGGCTGCGTTTATATTGTCTGAAATATTGGATTTATTGATGTTTTGTTTTGTTATTTCCTTATTGATTTTAATTCCTATTTTCAGTTTGTTTTCGCTTTCTTCGGCAAGTTCCGTTAAATTGACCGTTAGCGTCTTCGTATCGCCGGCGTGTTCTATCTCAAGATAATTGAAATATTTCGAATAATGGTTTAGCCATTTGTTTTGCTGCATATTTCTCGGATAAAATGCGGTCTGCCAGTCTTTGTGTATATATCCGGACGCTCCAATGTATATCATCTGAGCCGATTCACCTGCGTTTGTTTTGATATTTTATAAGCGTTTTTTTGTAAATTACTGGATTTGCTGTTTTCAATAAATATGCCATTTGCGAGGATTTTTCAAGCGTGGTCGTCCATAAAAATGATTCTTCGAGATTTTCTCCTATCGCAAAAGAACCGTGATATTTTAAAACCGCGATTTTTCCGTGAGAGTTCAGATATGCCGGAATTTTTTCCGCGACTTCTTCCGAACCTATCGTTTTGACAGTTTCAAAAACCGGAACCGATTTCAGAAAAAAATTTCCCTCGGAATCTACGGGGATAATTTCATTTTCTAAAATCGACATTACTATTGTGTAAGGGGGATGCGAATGTATTATCGCTTTTGCTTTCGTGTTTTTATAAATGCTTCTGTGAACGATTATTTCGCGAGAAGCTATTCCTGCCGGACTTGTTTCGTCAAGTCCGGTTTCAATTAAATCACCTTCCTGAATATCTCCAAGCATACATCCGGTTCTTGATATTATTATCCTGCCTCCGCATCTGACGCTGATGTTTCCGCTATGCGAAGCGTTTAATCCCATTAATAATAAATCTCTTCCGAATTTTTTAAATAAAGACAGCATAATTAGTTATATTGATTATCCGATTATTATCTATCGCTTTTTTCCGCTTTAGTTAGAAAATTAGGTTCTCCAAAACTGTATTTTATCTTGCTTTTCTTCTTTTCGGATTTATACCACGAATCCACAATTGAACGGGCTTTCATTATAAGAATCTTTCTGTATGAATCCGGATATTCTTCTTTATAATCAATTAAATCGGGCATTTTATAATCGAGAATTTTTACTATATGAATTCCCAATTTTGATTTTATCGGGGCGCTTACCTCGTTCAGTTTAAGTATGAAAATTGAATCGCTGAACTCGTTGTCGGTAAATAATCCGTTTCCGGTATATGATACGGGTATCTCTTTTATCAAAGACAATGTCGTGTCTTCAAGAAACGAGCTTCTTGTGAATTCGGCGCGCGGAATGTAACCAGCGATTCCTTGGGTGTCGCGCGAATTCGCGTTTGAATATTTTTTTACAAGCTGGATAAAGTTTGCTCCCGTATCCGTTAGTTCCGATTTGATTAACTTTGCTTTTTCCAATGTTTTATTGATTTCAGTATCGGAAACTAGTTTTTGTTTTATGACCATCGCTTTATCTGAAAGAGAATAGTATTCCGTGTCCCCGATTTCAGTCGCTTGAACTATCTGCCATCCTTTTTGAGTTCTGATTATATCGGAAATCTCGTATTCCTTAAGATTGAAAACCGTTTCGATGAAATTTTCCGTAACGCCTTCTTCCTGGGAAAGGTCTTCTTTAGTTAACCATCCTAAATCTCCGCCTTTATAAATCTTGAGTCCGCCTTTCTTTTTATCGTTTTTGTCTTTTTCTTCATTAACTATTTTATAAGGCTCGTCGGAAAAATTATTTGCAAGCTCTTCGAATTTTTCTCCGCTTCTTAATTTGTCGTAAATATTGTTTATTTTTATGCTTGATATGCAGCCGGCGGTGTCGTCGGTTAAATCCGTGTCGCTTATTATGATATGACGGACATATCTTTTTTCCGGTTTCAAGAAATCGCTTAAATTTTCCTTGTAATAAGTTTCAGCGGCGGGAGTGTCAATCAACAACGCCGGATTTAAAAAAATCTGCTGAACTTTCGCTTGAACCGAAGAAGCGGCGAAATATAATTTTATCTCGTCGTCCGAAACTTTTACTTTGTCTGTAAGAAGCAGTTCGGCTTTGCTTATTATCGATTCTTCGATTGCGGCTTTTTCAAGACGTTCCCACCACGCCGCAGATTGATTTTTTTTATGATATTCAAACGCTTGAGCGTTGAATTGTTTTTTATCGTCCATAAAATATTTGGCCACGCCGGTTTGTATGTCTTTAAGCGTAGGGCTTGCGTCGTATTTTTCGGCGAGATTTTTTAATAAAACGTTCTGAATAAACTGATCTGCGACGCTGTTTCTGATTTCAAGAATCTGAGTGTCGGTTAATTCGTCGTCGTAATATTTTTTCGCGTCTTCAAGCTGTTTGTTATAAGCTCTGAAATATTCTTCTTTGGTTATTTCAGTTCCGTTCACAGTTATTGCTATAGGGTCGTTTTTCTGCTGATTATTATAATGCGCTCCCCACGTCGCGAATATAGTCGTTACAAACGCGATAACTATAATCCAGATAACTGTCTTGATAAATTTTTCACGGGTTTTAAGATCCATTTTGTATAAGCTCCTTAAAAACTTAGTTTATAATTCTCTTCCGAATCGATAAAATTTTTTACAAAAGTTTTCCTATGAACGGAAACTATTCCGTTCCGTTTAATTGATTCTATGTGCTCCCTTGTTCCGTAACCTTTGTTGCTCTTAAAATTATAAACCGGAAACTCGTTATGAATTCCGTCCATAATTCTGTCCCTTGTAACCTTAGCTATGATTGACGCCGCAGATATGCTGACGCTTTTGCAATCGCCTTTTATTATAGGTATCTGTTTAACGTCAAGTTTTTTTATATTTAAAGCGTCGGTCAACAGAATGTCGGGTTTTATTTTTAATTGTTTAAACGCTTCGATTACAGCCAGATGCGTCGCCTGAAGTATATTGACTTCGTCTATTGTTTTATTATCTATTATTCCCACGCCGTAATCAATACATTCCGCCGTAATCGAGTCAAAAAGAAATTCACGTTTTGATTTCGATAACTGCTTTGAATCGTTTAATCCGGATATGTCTTTTTTCCAATCAATCATTACAACGCAGGCGACTACCGGTCCCGCAAGCGGTCCCCGTCCGGCTTCGTCGCAACCCGCGATTAGTTTTCCCTCGAATCTTTTTTCGTATTCCCGCATTTGTTCGAGGCGTTCAATTTCGGATTGCGGCTTTTTAGTTTGTTTAAAAAGACGGCGTCCTAATTGCGCCGCTGACGTCGTTTCGTCTACGCTTAACAATTCGATAAACTCCGGATCGCTCCGGCGACCAGCCGTCTTTTTATTCAATCCCTTCAAACTTAAACTGGACAAATCAAACATTATAACTTCTGATTTCTTTAAGTTTTGAATCCTTGCTTGAAGTTTTTCTTAAATAATACAGTTTTGCCCTCCGCGCTTTGCCGGCTCTGACAAATTCTATTTTACTTATCGCTTTTGAATTAACAGGAAATACGCGTTCTACTCCGACTCCGAAACTGACTCGTCTTACCGTAATCGATTTAACGTTTTTCCCTTTTCCTTTTATAGCGATTATTACTCCTTCAAAAATCTGAATCCTTTCCCGCTGCCCTTCTTTTACTTTTAAATGAACGCGAACGGTAACTCCGACTTTTAAATTTGGAATATCCGCTTTTTTGTTTTGGTCGTCAATCACTTTTACTAAATCAAGCGCCATTTTTCACCTCCTTAACCGGTGTTCGCCTTTTTTTCTTAAAATCAATAATGATTTTACGCGAATAAATTAAAACTCATAATTTCCGGAAGATAATTTTCTCTCGGTTTTTTTTACCGATTCTCTAATCATCCATTCGGCTATAAGTTTGTGGTTTCCTTCGCGCAAAACATCGGGAACCTTAATTCCTCTGTATTCGTCGGGACGCGTGTATTGGGGATATTCCAATAATTCGGCGCAGTCCTCGATACCACGATTAAAATTACCGGTTTTACAATTCCTTATTCCGTTATCGAAAATTTTCGGATTGGAATTTTCCGTCAAACTTCCGCAGCTTCTTACCGCGGTTTTTTTTTCTTTTGAATTGCGTTGTTCCGGTATTGCGGTTCCTGAATCATGAAATATTGAAAACGATTCGCTTTTTAACGATTCGCTGTTTCCAAGAACTCCGGGGATATTGCGCATTGCCGAATTGAAAATCACCAACGCCGCAAGCTCGCCGTTTGATAAAACATAATTTCCGACGCTTATTTTTTCGGGATTCAGAATCTCTGACGCGCGTTCGTCTATTCCTTCGTATCTTCCGCAAATAAATATTAACTGGTCAAAATCCGAAAGTTTTGACGCTTCCGCGGAATTGAATTCTCTTCCGTCGGGACAAGGCATAATTACCTTTCTCCGCGGCAGTAATTCTATTGATTCGAACGCTCTTACTATTGGTTCGGGTTTTAACAGCATTCCGCTTCCCCCGCCGTAAGGCGTATCGTCGGCGCAACTGTGTTTATCAAGCGTAAAATCCCGGATGTTAATAAAATTTATTTTTATTATTCCTTTGGAAATTGCATTTTTAAGTATTCCTTCTTTGAGAAATCCTTCGAAAAATTCGGGATTTAAACTTAAAAAAGTTATTTCCATCTGGATTATTACCCCAACCCTTTTATCAAATCAATATAAATAATTCCGTTTTGCGAGTCAACCCGTTTTATCACGTCTTTTATAAATGGAATAAGTATTTCTTGTCCGTTTTTTTTTTTTACTTCAAGCGCCGCGTTTGCCGGCATATCAAGAACTTCGCTGACAATTCCGAGTTCCTCGTTCTTTTCAGTTACGACCTTCATATTTTCGAGTTCGTAAAAGAAATATTCGTCTTCGGATTTTTTTGTCCATTCGTCTTTCGGAATTTCCAATAATTTGCCGCGCATTTTCTCGGCTTCGTCTCGATTGTTTACGCCGGATAATTTCAATACTATTCCGTTATTAAGATGTTTTACCGTTTCAACAACGTATTCTTCGCCTTTTATATAAACCTGTTTTAATAAATTAAAACGTTCAGCGGACTTTTTTTTCGCATAGATGTTCTGCGAAATATAAGGCGTCGCTTTTATTTCGCCTTTAAGTCCCTGAGGTTTGACGATTTTGCCGATGATTATATAATCATCTTTTTCTATCATTAAATTAATCCAAAACTTCAAGCATAATTCTGTTTTCCGATTTTGCGGACGCGGCTTTCAGTATTGTTCTGATAGCGCTGATTATTCTGCCGTGTTTTCCTATGACTTTTCCCAAATCGGACTGATTAACTTTCAATTCGTAAATAATAGTTTTTTCTCCTTGAATTTCGCGAACGCTTACTTCGTCGGGATTATCAACTAATTTTTTTACTATAGAAACTATAAAATCTTCCATAAAACTCTCCTCCAAAAAAATCAAATAATTAATTAGTGGTTAAGAATAACAATACCAGATTCAAAAAGACGTTGTTTATTAATCGCTCGATTTTGAATTTGATTTTGATTCGGCGAATTTTTTAAGCAGTCCGCTTGTCGATAACAGGTTTCTTACCGTGTCTGTCGGTTTTGCGCCTGTTCTAAGCCATTTTAACGCTTTGGATTCGTCAATCGATACCTTGTTTTCTTTCATTGGGTTATACCAACCGATTAAATCGATATATCTGCTGTCGCGGGGAGAATCATCCTCCGTCACGACTATTCTGTAAAACGGTTGTTTTTTCTTACCCATTCTTGTTAAACGCATTTTTGTCGCCAAATTAAATTTCACCTCCTGCAATTTTTTCAATTGTATAAATTATTTATTGAAATTTAGGCAATCCGCCTAAACCGCCTAATCCGCCTAAATTCATGCCTCCGGACATTCCGAATTTGGCGAATTTTGACATTTGTTTTACCATTCTCTGAGATTGTTCGAATTGTTTTAATAATTGATTTATATCCGTTACTTGCGTTCCGCTGCCTTTTGATATTCTGATTTTTCTCGGACCATTAATTATTTTCGGATTTTCTCGTTCGTCCAATGTCATTGATTGTATCATACATTCGATTTTTTTTAAATCTTTCTCGCCGGGCATCATTGTTTTCATTTCTTTGATTTGAGAAAAACCCGGTATCATAGAAAGTATGTCTTCGAGCGGACCCATTTTTTTTATTTGACTCAACTGTTCAAGGAAATCGTTTAATGTGAATTGTCCTTTTCTGAGTTTCGCCTCTAATTTTTTTGCCTGTTCTTCGCTTATGTTTTGTTCCGCTTTCTCGACTAACGATACGATATCGCCCATTCCAAGTATTCTTGACGCCATTCTGTCCGGATGAAAAGGCTCGAGACCTTCGATTTTTTCGCTGATGCCGGCGAATTTTATAGGTTTTCCGGTAACCGTTCTTATTGAAATCGCCGCGCCTCCGCGGGCGTCGCCGTCGAGTTTGGTCAGAATGATTCCGGTAACTGCAAGCTGTTTGTTGAATTCGTCCGCTACTCTTACGGCGTCCTGACCTGTCATAGAATCTGAAACGAATAGTATTTCCTGAGGATTTAGAAATTTTTTTAATCGGGCGACTTCTTCCATCATTTTTTCGTCTATATGCAAACGTCCCGCCGTATCTACGATTAATACGTCGCATCCGAGACGGTTTGCTTCTTTTAAAGATTCGTCGGCAATGACTGTTACGTCCGTTTCTTTTCTTCTTATGAATACCGGAACATTAATTTGTTCTCCAAGAAATTTTAACTGGTCCATTGCCGCGGGTCTGTATATGTCGCAGGCGACGAGCAGCGGTTTCCTGTTTTTTTTCTTTAACAAAGCCGCAAGTTTTGCGCAGGTCGTGGTTTTTCCCGAACCTTGCAGACCTACGAGTAATATGATGGAAGGAGAAGCCGTTAAATGAAGGGTGTTTTCTGTCTCTCCTAAAACGGACATAAGTTCGTCGTGGACTATTTTTATAAACTGCTGGTCCGGAGTTAAACTTTTTAAAACTTCTTCCCCTACGGCTTTTTCTTTGACTTTGTTTATAAACTCTTTTACAACCTTGAAATTAACGTCTGCTTCGAGAAGCGCCATTCTTACCTGACGCAGCGCGTCCTGTATGTTGTCTTCCGTTATTTTTCCTTTTCCACGGAAATTCTTGAATACGTTCGTTATTTTTTCAGTTAGATTATCAAACATTTACCCGTTTACCTTTATCAGATTTTCAATTTGTTTTTTTAACGCCGATTTTGTTTTATCCCGCATATCGTCTTTTTCAATTATTTGCAGCATATTGTTAATTATTGCAGTTCGAAGCCCGCTTTTTTTCGTCAACATTAAAAGTCTGTCCGTTTTTTCCATTTCATCGACCGAAGATTTTAAAACTTCCGATATGAATTGCCGGCTTACATTTCTTTTTTTCGCAATTTCGCAAATGGAAAAATCGTTATGATAATAATCCTCGAATACGTCGCATTGCGTTTTATTCAAGGTCTTTGAATATAAATCGAACAAAACGTCGATTCTCATTAAGTTGTCTATTTTATTTTTTTTTTTCATATAAAATTAATAAACGCAAACCCGATTAAACTGGAAAAATTATTAATCTTATCAAAATATTTTTATTGAAAAACCAAGAATGCTTTTGACAAGACGCTAAATTATTCCAATTGTAAAATAAAGTTTAAATTTATTTTGACAAGATTATAGATTGAAAAAAAAAGATGTCAAGCGTTTTTTATTGACGTCTTAAATTTGAGCGCAATCAGAAATTGTTCCAATAAATTTAATAAACTTTTCGTATGTCATTTCAGTTGTTTATGTGAAAAGTAAATTTTGAAATTAACTTACGACGCTGAAAGCTGCAACAAGTTGCAAAGAGCGTCGAATTTCACATAGCCGTTGATGAAATCAACGTTTAATAAAAAATATGAAAACGACCCTGTTAAGGGTCGAATTTCTAGACAGCATTAAATTCAACCATTTAAGGGGGTTGCATCTTTAAGTTTTTTAATACCGCAGATTTTTTTGCGTTTCGCGTAGATTTTCCTGCGCTCCGCGCAGGCTACCTGCGGTTACTTGAAATTAAACCGCGTTCGCGATTGAAAATTATTAAAATTAAATCGTATTTTCTTTAGAAAACTAAAAAATTTGCTTTCTGTTTTTTTCTGACTTTTATTTTACTCGTCGATATTGCATTCTGTGAAAATATTAAAATTGTTTCTTGACAAAGTGTGATTTATTAATAAAATATATTAACTTGAAAATATTATATTCTTAAAATTATGGTTTTGAATAATCATATCAAATATATTTTAAGATTATAAATAATAGCGATTTATAAAGAAGGAATGTATGATGAAATATTTAATTACCGGCGGCGCCGGTTTTATTGGTTCGCATCTTGCCGAAACGCTTTTAAGACAAGGAAACAAAGTCGTTATCATAGACGATTTATCGACGGGCAGCATCAATAATATAGAAACATTTAAAAACCATCCCAATCTGGAAAAACATATCGACACAATTCTAAACGAAGAATTGTTGGCTGATTTGGTAAAAGAAGCTGATTTTATATATCATCTCGCGGCGGCGGTCGGCGTAAAATACATAATCGAAAACGCGCTTCATTCGTTATTGATTAATTCGAAAGGAACCGAACTTGTTTTAAAATACGCGAATAAATTCGGAAATAAACCGTTGCTCATAACCTCCACTTCAGAGGTTTATGGGAAAAATGAAAACGTTCCGTTCAAAGAAACTGACGATAGTTTGCTTGGTCCCACATATATTACGAGATGGGGGTACGCTTGTTCAAAAGCGTTCGATGAATTTTTGGCGTTGGCATATTACAGGGAGCGCAAACTTCCGGTTACAATCGTAAGATTATTCAACACTTGCGGACCTCGGCAAACCGGTCAGTATGGAATGGTTATTCCGAGATTTGTAATGCAGGCTTTAAAAAACGAACCCTTGACGGTTTTCGGAGACGGCGAACAAACGAGAAGTTTCACTTCTGTTTACGACGTTTGCTGGGCGTTGATTAAATTATCGGTTTCAGAAAACGCCGCGGGCGAAATTTTCAATATCGGAAACAATATTCCTATCAGCATAAAAGAGCTCGCCGAAAAAATCGTATCGCTGACAAAAAGCAAATCGCCGATTAAATTCATATCATACGAAGACGCCTTTGAAAAGGGATTCGAGGATATGAAACATAGAATTCCGGATATTTCCAAAATTTCGCAATATACGGGATACAAACCAAAAATAAATACGGAAGATTTATTAATTTCAGTTATAAAAGAAAAACAATTAAAGCTGGAGGGGTAAAAAATTTATGAGTTTATCTTTAAAATTAAAAAATAAAACCGCAAAAGTCGGCATTATCGGACTTGGTTATGTCGGACTTCCGCTTGCGGTTGAATTCGCAAAAGCCGGATTTTCAGTTACCGGCATAGATATATCGCCGGAAGTCGTCAACAATGTCAACGCCGGAAAATCTTATATTATAGACGTTTCATCGTCAGAATTATCGTCTCTTGTTAAAAAGAAAAAAATAAGAGCGACGGCGGATTTTTCAGTAATTAGAGAACTTGACACGATAAATATCTGCGTTCCGACGCCGCTGCGCAAATCAAAAGACCCTGATGTTTCCTTTATCATATCTGCGGTAACTGAAATTCAGAAGTTTATAAAAAAGGAACAATTAATAATTCTTGAAAGCACGACGTATCCGGGAACCACCGAAGAAATTGTAAAACCGCTGCTTGAAGAAACCGGTTTAAAAGCCGGCGTTGATTTTTATCTTGCGTTTTCGCCCGAGCGCGTGGATCCGGGCAACAAAAATTTTAATACGAAAAATACGCCGAAGGTGGTTGGCGGTTCGACTCCAAAATGCGGAGAGCTCGCCAAACAGTTTTATTCTAAAGCTATTCAAACGGTTAGCGGAGTTAGTTCGACTCAAACCGCGGAACTTGTTAAACTTCTTGAAAACACATTCCGCGCGGTTAATATAGGTTTGGTGAACGAGATGGCGCTTATGTGCGACAAACTCGGAATTAATATCTGGGAAGTGATTGACGCGGCTTCTACAAAACCTTTTGGATTTATGCCTTTTTATCCAGGACCGGGACTTGGCGGACACTGTATTCCGATAGACCCGTTATATTTGTCGTGGAAAGCCAAATTTTATAATTTCACGGCAAGGTTTATCGAACTCGCCGACGAAGTCAACAGTAGTATGCCGGATTATACAGTCGCAAAAATTGCCGAGGGATTAAACGATTTTAAAAAATGTTTGAACGGTTCGAGAATTCTTGTTTTAGGGATAACATACAAAGCGAATATAAGCGACGTCCGCGAATCTCCAGCTATAACTGTTATTGAAAAACTTGAAAAACAAAAAGCGAAAGTATTTTATAACGATCCTTATGTTCCTGAAATTCAGATTCATAATAAGTTATACAGTTCGGTGAAACTGACGGATAAAATTCTTAATGATTTTGACGCCGTAGTAATTACCGAAC
>Ga0209311_1002281_pt1 | contig 13947 bp, 8 predicted proteins | sample AD_UKC045_MetaG_FD_184417 | JGI IMG/M metagenome (GOLD analysis project Ga0209311, IMG submission 184417) | Active sludge microbial communities of municipal wastewater-treating anaerobic digesters from USA - AD_UKC045_MetaG (SPAdes) (version 2) | ecosystem: Engineered > Bioreactor > Anaerobic >... | reverse complement strand
GATGGCGCTAAATTCAATGCCATTATTTTGAATTTAGCGCCATCCGGGCCATTGTATGGGAGTGCGGCGGATGAACCGCCATTTCTATCGGAGCAGTGGTGGGACATTTTCGGGCATGCGGTGAAAGAAGCCCGCCGGTTGGGGGTGCGATTATGGTTTTACGATCAGTTGGGTTTTTCAGGGGCGGGCCTTCAGGCGCGGGTGGTGCGGGATCATCCGGAATTCCGAGGCGTAGAATTGAGGCGTGAATTCAAGGATATTGAGGGTCCCGGAGAGGTGGAGTTACGCACGCCGGTGCAGGGAGAGCCGCTGGCGGCGTTTATTACGCGCTTAAGCAAAAAGAAGACGCCGGAGGCGGCAACTCCGGAGTGGATTTGGGATACCGCGGCGCCCGCGGGCGCCTGCAAGCGGTATTTCCGGCGGAATTTTACGTTGGATCGCCTGCCGGTCAAGGCGGTATTGAATATAACCGCGGATAATGGGTACGTGGCCTATGTCAATGGAGTAAAATTGGGGGAGGAAAGCATATATGGGAGCGAGGGATGGGGTCAGGCGGAACATTTTGATTTGTTGCCACATCTTCGGGTGGGAACGAATACGGTAGCGTTCGAGGGTGAAAATCTTGGGGGTGTTGGGGGGCTGCTTGCGGAGATTTTGGTGGAGGATAACGAAAAGTCCAAGAAGATTTTCAGTGATAAGGAATTCAGGATAAGCGCCGAAGCGCCGGAGGGGTGGCTTCAGCCGGAATTTGATGATTCTGCCTGGGCGCCGCCCGGCATTATTGGCAAGTATCCCTGCGGGCCGTGGAATGAGGTTCTGGGGATTGCCAGCGCGGGGGAAATCACCTTGGGGGTGGGCATTCAAAACATCATTCCGGTTACGGAGACGATCGAGGAGGGAGTATTGCGGATCAATGTGCCACAGGGGCCGCACCGGGTCATGCTTTTCTATACGGTTCCCGGAGGCTTTGATTACCAAAACCCTGAGGCGGGGGCTGCCTTGCTGGATATAGTGCATGGGCAAATGGAGTGCCGGTTTAGCGAAGAGCTGGGCGGCGTGATCGCGGGCTCGTTTCAGGATGAATTCCCCGCATTACCGCGTTTCTCGAAGCGGATGATTGAGAAATTTCCGTTGCTGGCGGGTTATGATCTGATCCCGAAACTGCCGGCGTTGTACGACGACGTGACGGATAGATTCAGCGACCCGAAAGGCCCCACTACGGTGCAGGTGCGGTGTGATGCGAGCCAAGTGGCGGCGCAACTGTGTGAAGAGGCGTTTTTCATTCCATTGCATGATTGGCATGAGCGGTATGGGATGCTGTGCGGGTACGATCAGACGGTCCGGAATGCGGATCCCCTCCGGGGAGAACAGTATTATGTCGATTACTTTAAGACCATGCGTCATTATTCAGTTCCGGGCAATGATATGGACGGTGACGCAAAGCCGCATGAGTCGATTGCCGATTTATACCAGAGGCCTCGGGTATGGATTGAGGCGTTTCATTCGAGCGGGTGGGGGCAAACGCTGGAAGAAATCGCGGTTTTGATGCATCCGTGGCTGGTTAACGGGGCTACGCTGTTTAATCCCCATGCGATTTATTACTCCATACATGGATCCTATTGGGAGTGGGCTCCGCCTGACACGGGCTGGCGGCAACCGTATTATGTGCATTATCCTGTTTTCGCGGAATATGTCTCCCGTCTGTGTTATGTGCTCTCTCAGGGTACTCATGATGTGCAGGTGGCCGTCCTGCATCCGTCCACGACGGTTCACGCGTATATGGGGTTTGGCGAACCAAGCCGGGCTGCACGGGAGGCGCAGGATATGTACTGGGGTGTTCAGCGGGCCTTGCAAAAAGAACGGCTGGATTATGTGATCCTGGATGAGGACAGCCTTCAGCCGGCCGCTATCCGCAACGGGGGGGTGTCGGCGGGTTCCCTTTGCCTGAAGGTGATTATTTTGCCATCGGTGCGGGTGCTCCAGAATCGCAGCATCGACAAACTCGGTCATTTCGTCCTGGCAGGAGGGAAAATCATCCTTGCCGGCGCGGCACTGGAACATTTCACCGACGTCCGTTTGTCTCCGGAATTATATGAGAAGGCGGTTAAACAGATTCTGTCGGACAGTATCCGGTCGGCAAGTCCGGAAGAGGCGGTATCGGCGGCGCTGGCTTCCGTGCCGCGGTTTGTGGCGGAGCCTGTGCAGGCATTGAAGCGGCACACGGCGGAGCGGGACTTTTTCTTTGTACTGTCCGATGGGGAAACGCCTGCAAATGGCCAAGCGCGTTTTGCGATTAACCAGCGGAAGCTGTATGAAACAACGGCGGCGAAAGGGGCGCGGATGCCGGTCACGTTTCTGCAAGATGCGGTGCCGGAGTATTGGGACGCACTTTCGGGACAGGTGGTTCCCCTATACAATTATCAACGAACCCCGCAGGGCGAAACCGGCGGTCAGACTCGCGTAGAGCTTGAATTGGCCAACACGCCCGCGCCGTTGATTGGGTTGCGCACGCCCGTGCCAGAAGATCCTGTGGCGGTGGTGTCGGATTTGGAAATTACCGGTTATGAGCGCCGTGGCGATGTGCTTGAGGTGCGGGGATACCCAAGGCTGGATCAGACCGCTTCGCCCACGGCAGAGCATACGATAAAAGTGGAATTTTCCGATGGGACGTTTGAAGGGAGAACATCTTCCGCGCCTCTTGCTGTGACCCCGATTGAAGGGCCGTTGGCCTTCCGGTTAGAGCCGACATGCAATAATGAAGACGGTAGTTTCGCGTGGCCGCCGTCCGAGGGTCCCATTCCCGTTGAGACCAGAAGTTTCCGATATCACGAGGAGAAAGCCGGGGACGATAGTTCGGCATGGATGCAACCGGAGTTCGATGATACGTCGTGGGAGAGCGTGCTGGCATCGTTTGGTCCGCGTGCGGAATGGACAGGGCCGCTTGGACAGAAATGGGAGGAGATCACGGGTGCGCCGGCAGAACCGGGCGAGTTTCATCCGGCGGTGTATTCGCTCAAGCTGGGGATAAATGAGGATCCGGTATTTTCGAGCGCATTGGGAGGCAAAGGCCGGATTCCGGATGAATTCATCGATTTGGGCGAGGTGAACGCCGGCGATGTATATCTTGTGCGCGCCATGGTGATTGTTCCGTCCGATGTACAAAGTCTGCCGGCCTTGCTGCGCGCAGGGTGCGCGGGCCGGAAACGCGTGTTTCTCAATGGCCAGGAGATCGCGCTTGCAGGCGGGGATACGGCGCGCGTGGTGCGGGCGGAAGTGTCATTAAAGACAGGCGCCAACCGTCTGGAACTTCTGGTGGCGATGAACGCTCCCGGACGATTGCGGATGTTCTATCAGTTTATGCCGGCAGGCGATGTATTGCCTGATCCGGAATGGATTTGGACGGATACGCCCAGCGATTCGGGCAAAACTCTTTTCACGAAGGGCGTGGAAGCGCCGGGACCGGTCAAAAGCGCCACAATGGTGGTGGCGCTGGGCGATCTGCATCAAATTCGGGTAAATGGCGGGCTGGTGGCGGATCAGGGGAACTTTGATCCCTATTTCACGAGCCGTGCGGAGCGGTACGACATAACGCAGTTTGTAAAAGAGGGGATGAACCAGATTGAGATTGAAGCGAAAAACATTGGGGGGAATACCGGCTTGCTTTTGGATGGATGTATCGTGCTGGCGGATGGCCGGGAGATCGTTTTTGTTTCGGACACTTCATTTTTGACCACACCATCGGGCAGCGCTTCAACAGAGGCGGCTCCGGCGATTATTCTTTCCGGTCCCGCACGGGGCTACATGGGTGATCCGGCGAATCTGCTGTTGTCTCCGCGGCCGCATCCCCTGCCGTTCGGGGGCTGGCTGCAAAATCAACCCGCGCCCGCGGCGCCGTTTGACCGCGTGGCGTATGCCCGCAGTGAAAATGCACCCGCGCCGGGCTGGTACCGGTTTTTATTGCCGCCGGGTGCAACGGGGATTGCTATCCCAGCGCGCGGCGCCGCCAGGTTGTATGTAAACGGCATGGAAACGGCGTTAACGGTGAATGGCGAAATGATGTCAGGGGCGTTGCCGGATCCGGCTGCGCCAAGACGTGTGGCTGCGCTCCGCATTGAAACATCGGCCGGCTTTGAGCAGGGTGCTGCACTTACCGCGCCAATTACGTACGTCATGGGACCTGGAACAATTCCATTAGGTTCCTGGGATGAATTGGGCCTGCCGCATTATGCGGGAGGCCTGGTATATACCGCGGATATACCCTTGACCGAACCACCGGCGGGCAAAGTCATTCTGGATCTTGGCCGGGTGCGCGGATGCGCGGATGTGATGGTGAACGGGGTGAGTTGCGGCACGAAGCTCTGGCACCCCTACCGCTTTAATATCGCCTCCGCACTCCAACCGGGATCCAATCGGATTGAGATGCGGGTGTATAACACGCTTGGGCCCCATTTTGCGGCAGGCCATCCCAGCGCGCACGTATATGATAATCATACAAAATCGGGCATTTTCGGACCGATCCAAGTGATGGTGATTCCGGAAATCCGGTTTGAACTTTCCAGGAAATAGAAACAATTTTAGGAAAGAGTGGTGTGAGCACGATTACAGGCATTCATCAGCCGCATTACCTGCCGTGGCTGCGGTATTTTGAGAAAATAGCGCGATCGGATGCATTTATCGTGCTGGACAACATTCAGTTCAACAAAAACGGCTGGCAGAACCGGAATAAGGTGAAATCAAGCTCAGGGGCGGTTCTGCTGACGGCGCCGGTGTATGAAAAATATCAGCAGCCGCTGAACGAGGTGCGCATCAATAACACGGTGTCCTGGCGGCGGAAACACTGGCTAACGATTGAACAATCCTACCGGAAGGCTCCTTTTTTCGAGGCGTATGCAGCATTTCTAAACGAAACGTATGAACGGGAATGGGAATATTTGAATGCACTGAACCGGCATATGCTGGAGTATTTTGTGTGTGCGCTGGGCATCCGCACGCGGCTGTATTATGCTTCCGAACTCAATGTGCCGGGGGAAGCGACGGAACGGCTGGTGAATCTGGTGCACGCAGTGGGCGGGGACGTGTATTACAGCGGGGCGTTTGCGCGGGACGCCTATCTGGATATAGAACAGTTGGAAAAGGCCGGTATCTCGCTCGCGCTGCAAGAGTGGAAAGCGCCGGTCTACACGCAATTGCATGGTCCGTTCATTGCCGATTTGTCGATTATCGATTTACTCATGAACTGTGGGCCGAAGTCGTTGTCCATACTATTGGGAGGGACACATGATTCCGCATAGCAAGCCGTGCCTTGGGCACGAAGAAACGGAGGCGGTGGCCAGGGTATTGCAGTCGGGATACCTCTCACAGGGAAACGAGGTGGCGGCCTTCGAGGAGGAATGCGCTGCCTTCGTGGGGCGGCGTTATGGCGTGGCGGTGAACAGCGGTACGGCGGCATTGCATCTGGCATTGGTAGTGCTTGGCGTGGGCAAAGATGACCCGGTGGCATTTCCTTCCTATGTGTGTGCGGCGCTGTTGCAGGCGGTATCGTGGCAGCAGGCGCGCCCTGTGTTATGTGATATCGGCCCGGACTTTAATTTGCTTGCGGAGACTATTCCCGCCGAGTGTCCCACAGTGATTGTTCCGCATTTGTTTGGGGCACGCGCACCCCTTCCAGAGGGCAAGGTGGTGATTGAAGACATTGCTCAGTCGATCGGAGGTTCCACGGGCCGCGCCTCGCAGATGGCAATCGTTTCGTTTTATGCGACCAAACTGCTGTCCACGGGGGAAGGAGGGATGTTGCTTACAGATGATGCAGCGTTGGCGGAGGAGGCGCGTGATCGCCGGGAGTATGACAACCGGGATGATTTTACGATTCGCTATGCATATAAGATGACGGATTTTCAGGCAGCTCTGGGCCGTGTGCAACTTATACGTCTGCCAGGGTTTGTACAACGGCGGCGTGAAATAGCCCAAGCCTATTCGGAAGCCTGGAAAGATTTGCCGGTGCGTCTTCCGCAGGGGAAAGATCACGTATTTTTCCGGTATGTAATTGCGGCGAAGGACCGGGATCGGCTGGAAACGTATTTGCGAAACGAGGGTATAGAGGCAAAGCGCCCGGTGTATCGTCCTGTGCACCAGTATCTTGGGGGCTTTTTCCCTAATTCGGAGCATGCGCACCTTGAAAGTCTGTCAATTCCCATATATCCCGCATTGATTTCCAATGAAATCCAGAATATGATAAAATCTGTTATAAAGTTCTTCGGTTGAACGCCGATAAGAAAATCGACTGATTGAGAACAGGAAAGGATACGGATGCCTTTTTTCTTACCACCGTACTATTGGCCGAAAACCTATCTTTTTGCAGGATGTACGGCGTTTATCATCTCATTGCTGGCGATGCCGGTGGCGATTTATGTGTTGCGGAAACTGGGGATAATGGATGAAGTAGCGCCGAATAAGATCCATAGGAAACCTGTCCCCCGGGGCGGGGGGGTGGTAATTTTTCTAGCCTTCACGGCAGCGGTGTTGCTTCCGGGCTATCGCAGCCACGCGATGAACGGGGTGATGGTGGGCGCCTTTATCTGTTTGGTTGTAGGGATGGTGGATGACTGGGTGGGGGGCATTCCGGGATTTTACAAGTTGATCACGCTGTTTTTTGTCACGTTGGTGTTGTGGTATTTCGGCGTACGGGTGAACATATTCAAGAATGAGGTTTTAGACATCGCGCTGACGGTGTTATGGATTGTGGGGGTGACGAGCGCCTTCAACGGCACGGACAATATGGACGGTCTGGCATCGGGTATCGCGGTGATTGTATCCCTGATGTTTTTTGTCATTGCGCTTCAGGCGCACCTTCATGCGGGCACGGAAACCAGTCTGTCGTGGTTTGGGCTGTTAGCGATAGCGCTGGTGGGGGCGAATCTGGGCTTTTTGGTGTATAACTTTAATCCTGCCCGCATTTTCATGGGGGATTCTGGGAGTTTCTTTTTGGGATTTACACTGGCGGCGCTGGGCGTGATGGGGGAATGGACGGAGAACCGGATTATCTCGTGTGTGATCCCCATATTGATACTTGGGGTTCCGATATTCGATTTTGCCTATATTATTTTGGCGCGGATTATCCAGGGGGAAACGCGTACTCTGCGTTCGATTATCGATCATTGCGCGCCAGACCATTTATCGCATCGCCTGGTGTGGTTTGGATTCACCCAGCGGCAAGCGGTGCTGTTGATCTATTTGATCGCGGCGACGCTGGGGGTTTCGGGCATTCTCCTTCGCAATACGAGCAGTTTTTTTGACGCGCAACTGGCATTGTTTCAGGGCCTGGCGATAGTAGCGATTGTGATCATATTCATGTTGAAGGCGGCGCGGCATCACCGGGAGACGATGAAGAATCACATCGCGGAGTTTCACCCGGAGATTGCGGCGAAAACGTCATCCGAAGCGGTTTCCGGGAAGGAATCCGGCGATCCCCATGGGCCCCATTTGCAAAAGAGGATATTATTATCGTTCCGAAGGGGCGGCATATCACGGATGAACACGGGTGACGGTCTCCCCTTCCGGTAGAAAGCAGCGTATCGAATCAAGGATGGGTGTGGTTTATTCATTTCCCTTCGCCGGAATTTCATTCGGGGGATCGGGGTGCATCCAGGGGGCACGTACGGCATCCGCGGCCACCATCGCCATAAATGTTTCGCGGTCTACGGTATCGCCACTGGTGACAACCCGCACGTTGCCATTTACCATCACGGCGAATTGACGAATTTTCCGTCCCCGGCGCTGGAGAATGGCCCCCTTGGTCATCATGTCAAACTCCACGGTAATGATTTCCCATTCGGTCATGGCGCCCTCCTGGGCCGATTGTTCCTTGGAGAACAGTGCGTGGGGCACACGGCGTTTACGAAACAGCATATGCAGCACATCCTGATGTTGTTTAAATTATTGTAGAGGCCGGCGGAAAAGAGTGCAATACCTCGGGCGACGGTGATATTTATTGGGTTACAGGCGCAGGCGGGGTTTCAGCGGCCGGGAGCCGGGTGGGTTGACCAGGAGCAGAACCCGGTGGGGGAGGGGGAGCGGTTAGCACAGGCGCCTGTGCGCGCGCTTTTATGGCATCGGCGGCGCTTTTGGCCAAGGTGCGGACATCATTGTCGGTATCTTTTTCCGCGGCCGAATTGAGCACGTCGATCACGGAAGTATCGCCCAAATGACCCAGAATCGTGGCGGCGCGCATACGGGCGTTTGCTTCCAAGCTCATATCGGTCATAACCGTTTTGAAAATATCCAGATGCTCGGAAACTTTAGTATCCGGAATCATCAAAATAAGCTGGGTTTTGTCGCGGGCGGACATTTCGGGGTCGTTCCATAGCTCTTGGATACGGGGCATGGCCTCACTTTCACCGTGCATGATAAGCATGAGGGAGGCTTCGAACCGAACACGCCTTTCTTTATCGTTGAATAGTTCTTTCAGGCGTTTTTCCGCTTCCGGTGTTTTCAGGAGTCCCAGCAGGTGGGTGGAACAGGCCCTCGTGGTGACTTCTTTGTTTTCCTGGGTGAATTCCAGAAGGCGCGGCTGCATGGAAGGGTTTATTTTCGAGGTGAGGCAAATCACGGCCAATACTTTGGCTACGGGGTCTCCGGCGGGATCGCCCAAGACGTCCATGATGGGATTTAATCCATCGGGTCCCGATTCGGCGAGCCGCTGGGTGATGGTTATGGCGCTTTGCACGTCCAGGTTCGCGAAGCCAGCCTTGGTGAGGGCCATCCAATCCTGCATGTAATTTACGGGCGTTGTCTGGACAACAGGCTCCTGGCCGCCGCACGCGGACAGGAGGCAGAGGACCGGACACACCGCAATCATCATTGCGATGAGCGTCCGGAGAAGTTGTTCAGGATGTGCATGAGAAAAAGAGGTTCGCATTGCTCAAGCTCCATTTAAGTTAAGGCTCCATAGCCTAGCATATTGCCGGAGGAAAAGGCACATTGCCTGGGAAATCTTGGGCAAAGTTTTATTTTCCCGGCGGCAAGGGTATACTGTTGGCAACGATTTTCGGCGGGTATGCTTGTTCATTTGTGCGGGAATTTCCTGCAGTTCAGGTCTTTCCGGCCACCTCCCCCAATGGTGTTGCATGAAGAAGAAGTTGCAAAAAATATTGAACCAGATGCGCAGGAATGGCAATTCCGAAGCGGATCGGGAAGTGGTGCGCAAGGCGTACCGCATGGCGGAACAGGCGCACCGCGGACAGTTCCGTCTGTCGGGGTTGCCGTATCTTTCTCATTCTCTCAATGTGGCGCGCATATTGACTGAGATGGAGTTGGATACCGCCTCTATCGCCGCCGGAATCCTGCATGACGTGCTTGAGGATACACCAGTCAAGCAGCAGGAGATCATTTCGGAGTTTGGCAAGGAAATTGCCATGCTGGTGGACGGGGTCACCATGATCAGTTCCTTTCCGAAGGCCACGGGGGATATGAGCCTGTCGGAAAAGCAGGCGATGGGATTCCGGAAGATGCTGGCGGCGACGGTGCAGGATGTCCGGGTGTTGTTAATCAAGTTGGCGGATCGTTTGGATAATATGCGCACGATACAGCATCTTCCGCCGGAAAAGATCCAGCGCATTTCGCGGGAAACCCTGGATATCTATGCACCGCTGGCGCACCGGCTGGGGATTGCGGTATGGAAAGCGGAACTGGAGGATTGCGCGTTTCGCTGGCTGCATCCCGCGGAGTACGAGGAAATTTCCGCAAAGGTGAAGACACGGCGGTCTGAACGGCAAAAGCGGCTGAAGCACAGCATTGAGCAGGTAGAGCGGCAGCTTACGGAGTATGGGATCAAGGCGCGGGTAATCGGGCGCACGAAGCATTTTTACAGTATCTATCGAAAAATGTCTCAGCGGGGCGTGGATTTTGACGACATCATGGATCTGGAAGGGGTTCGGATCATCACGGAGACGAAACCGGATTGTTATCAGGCGCTGGGAGCGGTGCATCAGTTGTGGCCGAACATTCCGGAGCGATTCCGGGATCTGATTCTGCGGCCCAAGGAAAACGGGTATCAAACGCTTCATACCACGGTCATGTGCGAAGACGGCAAGAAGCTGGAGATCCAGATACGCACGGAGGACATGGATCGGGTGGCGCAGGTGGGTGTGGCGGCGCATTGGCGGTATAAGGAGGGGGAAAAACATGATGACGGCAAGTTGGATGAGCAGCTTGCCTGGCTTCGGCAGATGTATGAGTGGCTGAAGGAGGCGTCGGGGGCGGAGGAATTGCTGGACGGGATGCGGCGGGACGTGCGGGCGTCGGATATTTACGTATTCACGCCGAAAGGGGAAGTGAAGGAATTGCCCAAGGGGTCGACGCCGCTGGATTTCGCGTATCTCATTCATTCGGAGGTGGGGCATCATTGTATTGCGGCGCGGGTGAATGGGCGGGTGGTTCCGTTGCGGTACAACCTGCAAATGGGCGATATGGTGGAGATTCTCACGTCGAAGAATCAGACGCCGCACCTGAGTTGGCTGGAAATCGCCATCACGGGCCGGGCGAAAACGCGCATCCGGCAGCGGCTTCGGGAAATGGGCGAGATTGAACCGCTGGAAGAACTGCCGCCGAAGCCCAAGGAGCATCATGCGCCAGTCAAGCATGAGGCGCCGGAGCCAACGGTGCGGCAGGTGGATGACGCCACCCGGCGGAAGCTGATCCGCATCCAGGGGGCCAAAGGCATGGCGGTGCAGTTCGCCAAATGCTGCAATCCGATGCCGGGTCACGCGGTGGTTGGGTATGTCACACGCAATCCGGGCCTGTCCGTGCATCGGTCGGACTGCCGCGTCTTCGCGCGGATGAACCGCGACCCAAAACGCATTGTGGAGGCCTCCTGGGAAGGCGAGGGCGTGCTGCAAACCTCCATGCGGGTGGTGATCGGGCCTCGCCCGAATGTGCTGGCGGATATTACCAATGCACTGCGTCCCATGAACATCGATATTATCAGCGCGAATTACGGCCCGAAAGAAGACGGCAAAGGCTACTTCGATTTCATGTTCGAAGTCACGGACCAGCGCCTCATCGACTCTGTCATGCGCACCCTGCGCACCGTCTCCGGCATCACCTCCGTAAAACTCCTCTGGACCCGCGAACAATCGCATGCCTCGAACGGCGACGCAATAAATAGGGACAGTAACCATTTATTGTGACTACTTGCTCTAAACCAAAACCAAAATAAAAGAATAAATAGCCGAAATAAATGGTTACTTTCCATATTTAATTAACGCCGCAATCGAGACCACATCCCTAAAACAACCGCGCTCAGTCCAAGCAGCAACCAATCACCCAGAAAATCCTTAAAATTCTTTATTGTATTGGCGCCATCTAAACAATTGCAGCTAAAAGACTCCGTCTCACCTTCACCTTCACCTTCACCTTCACCTTCACCCTCTCCTTCACCTTCACCCTCTCCTTCACCCTCTCCTTCACCCTCTCCTTCACCCTCTCCTTCACCCTCTCCTTCACCCTCTCCTTCACCATCCCCTTCCCCTTCGCAGGGTGTGTCTTGAATGGTGAACCACCAGTAAGGCCCAGGGATGTCATCGCCACTGGTATGTGCCACCACGTACCAGTAATAGGTTGTTCCTAATTCCAGTTCGGGGAAAGCAGCGGACGGTTGCAGCAAGTTTGCATAAATCAGTTGAGGCGGTTCAGCGATATTTTTGCCGAAATAGAGGTCATAGCCGGTGGCACCAGAAACAGCGTCCCATGAAAATGACCCAGTCATATCACATATTTCACTCTGGTCAACCGGATAAGGATTCAGGATACCAGGTACCCCCAATGGAGGCAAGAGCGACATCGAAAGGCTATAGTCGCCCGTTCCCACTTGTTCACTGGAGGCCACAATAGTCCACGTTCCGGTCTGGTCAAGTGCAAAGTCAAGATCTGTCAAAGGATCTCCAAAATTATAGTCTGCCTGCGTACCCGCAGGGCGATATAGTCTGATCTCAGGCTCGAAAACTCCGGAGGTCTGTTGAGTCTCTGCCATCTCAATATGCACGCCCTGACCCATTTGCCCCGAAAATGTGTACGAATCGGAGCCACCTTCATACAAGGTTCCAGTTACTGTTTCACCAGACACGATCTCTCCGGTACTTTTGCCGGTCCCAAAGAGGTCCAGGATTGCCAATTCAGTTGACGTGACCGTTTGTGTGTTTGCACACTGGTTACTCTCCAATTGCCCATATACAGGAGGCATACTGATCGCCAGAATACAAAATACGATATTGGCGGCTTTCCGCTGAAAAAGGCACATGGCATTTTCTCCTTTTGCATTCAATTCAATACTGTTGGTTCATTCGCCACAGAGCGCGATCACTACTCTTCCATCGTTCACACCTCTTACTGCCCTTCAATCACTTATCATGCCCCGGGACAGAAGCCGTCTTCCGTGCCTTCCTCCGGGCAGGCATAGTAAATATCGGAGTTATAGAATTGAATTGCACGCAACAACTCAGTCAAGCTGATTTGCCAGTCCTGGGGGGTGTAGTCGCTCGCATGGGGAGAGCATGCAGTATTGCCCGAATAAGGGGCGTAGCCGTCCTCGGTTCCGGCTTCGCAGTGTATGCCGGCCGAGTTATAAAATTGGATAATCCGCAGCAATTCAGACAGACTGATGTGATGGTCACCATCTTGGTCAGCGGTATGGGTTTCTGCTTGTCCCTCGATTTCACCCTCTCCTTCCGTTAACTCTCCTTCGGAAGGCGACCCTTCCCCTTCGATCTGGCCTTCGATCAGCCCTTCGCTTACGCCTTCACCCGTACCTTCCAATTCGCCTTCGTTATCGCATTGGATTTGTCCTCGAATTTCTCCGTTTGGATATTCCAGACTTTGAATTTCCACATAGTGGGGATATGCAAGGAGCAAGTCGTATTCGAGCATAGTAAATGCATGGGAAATCGGCGACGCTCCTGCACCGAGGGCTATAACTACCTCCCCGTTTTGACCAGGCATGCCAGATTTAATTGATGCGGCCGTTGGCTCGGTGACATTATGTTGAATTAGAAGTTGGACCGTTTCCCCACCAGGGAGAACAGAGAATGTTGCGGCACCCGTGGCCTGGCTGTCGGCAGGCGGGGCCACCTGTCCGCCATCCAGGTAGAATGAACACACGACTTGTTCCTCAGATCCACCTTCATTTTCCCCTTCCACATCGCCAATAACATGCACCACCCGGACAGCTTGCAGCGCTGGATTGCCCGCAATGTCCGACACATCGTATGTAACCGTGCAATCGCCCGGAATGGAGGTGTTAACCGTGCTGAGCGCCTCAACCCGGCCGCTTATGTCGCCGTCGTAGTTGTCCAGGGCGGACGCTCCGGCATCCTCATAGACTGTGCCTGTGTTTACAGTTGTGGGATTGTCCCCAAGGATGGTAATCACCGGCGCTGTGGTGTCCAGATAGATTGTATCGCTGAAGGATTGAGAATTGTTTCCAACCGAATCCTGGAATTGCACAGAGACACTTTTCAACCCTTCGCCCGGGAGCAATGTCCAGCTTCGCCCGGTGATGAAAGTTTCCCATGAATTCCATGTGGCGCCGTCGTTACTGAGCCGCATCTTCGACACCGTTCCGCTGTTGTCCGTCGCGGACAGGCTCAATGTCACCGATACGGAGTTTGTGCTGGCTACTCCGCCGTTAATTAGGACCGACCCGCTGGGCGCCACCAGATCCGTTAAAACGACGCCGGTTGCGGTGTGACTTCCTCCAGGTCCTGAAACGATTAATCTAACTGCATATCTTCCCGCCGTCGTATACGTATGAGAAGGGCTCCTCTCAGAACTTCCTCCCGTGTCGCCGAAATCCCACCACCAAGAGTTTATTCCGCCCACGGAATTGTCGCTGAACTGCACATATAGCGGACAATTGCCCTCAGAGCGATCCATGGTGAAATAGGCCCTTGGTGACCG
>Ga0209311_1002268_pt1 | contig 14029 bp, 13 predicted proteins | sample AD_UKC045_MetaG_FD_184417 | JGI IMG/M metagenome (GOLD analysis project Ga0209311, IMG submission 184417) | Active sludge microbial communities of municipal wastewater-treating anaerobic digesters from USA - AD_UKC045_MetaG (SPAdes) (version 2) | ecosystem: Engineered > Bioreactor > Anaerobic >... | reverse complement strand
CGCAGAGCCTTCTGCGGTCATTGGCGAGGCGGCTCTGGACGCGGAAGGCTCTGCGCGGTTGTCGGTGGGCAAGAAGCGGCATGCGCGACTGAAGGCTGTGTAGGAGCGATCCCAGAAGCTACGCTTCTGGGGCAATCAGCAGCCGGCATTAGGCAATTGAGAGATGCAAGCGGAGGTCCGCGCGTGCGCAGGCATCCGCGTGCGAGCACGCAGCCCCCTCCGTCTTGCGCGCAAGAGCGCGCAATCCACCTCCCCCGCGCTTTGCGCGAGGGAGGACTGGCGCCGGTGATTGCGTCCTCCACCACGCAAAGCGTGGGGGAGGTGGATCTATGCGGAGCATCGAGACGGAGGGGGCTGTCGCGGAGCGACGGACTGAGGCTTTCCTCGCGACGCATGCGTTCCGCGCGTCTCGCGGCGAGCTTATCGAGATTGTCGAAATTGCGCGCTGACTGCGCGAGGCGTTTGAAGAGCTGGTGCATGCTCTTCGGGTGGCGGATGTGCGGGTTGCGCTGGCGGGGGAAGAAGATGAACGGCAGGCCCAGTATCTCGCGGGCGCGTTCGTGGATGAGGACCTGCATGGCGTATTCGAGGGCGCAGATATGGCCTTCGAGTTTCGCGCGGTCGTCGGTCCAGTAGGCGAAGCCTTCGATGTCTTCAGGGTCGGTGACCCAGCTCACGATCTTCTGGAGCCAGGCGCGCATGAATTCGCGGGACCGCGCGACCTTGTCGAGCGGGAAGAGAATGCGCAGCAGGAGGATGAACATCTGACCCATGGGTGGGAGTATAACCCTGGGCCATGGGGTGGTGGATTCTGGGGAGGAGTATCCCCCAGCATGCGCGTGCAACGTGTTGAAATCAGGCGGGACGAAGTTTCTCTGTCCTACAGTTTCGATCCACCTCTATCCCCCAATCTCGCATCGCTTACGGACGTGTCCCCCGCGCAGGCGGGGGTCCAGCGGGTGGGCGCGGTGTTGGATGTCGTGCGCTTACGCGCTCTCGTTTTGTGGGACTGGTTCCCGGCCTTCGCCGGGAACGCGTGAACGGGGTTCACGTTTCCAGAGGTGCATCGTTGATGCACCCTACGACAACGAAAAAGGCCCGCTCTTTGGAGCGGGCCTTTCCGTTATTGTGTTCGTGAATTCTAGAACGGGATTTCGTCGTCGAATTCGGGGCCGCGGGAGAAGTCTTCCTGGGCGCGGCCTGCCGGTTTGGATTTGGGGCCGGCGTTGCGGGCGGGGGCGCGGTCCTGGTTGTAGTCGCCGCGGTCGCCGCCCGAGCTCGCGCCGCCTTCGCGGCCGTCGAGCATTGTCAGCGAGGCGTTGAAGTTACGCAGGACCACTTCGGTCGAGTATTTGTCGTTGCCGTCCTTGTCCTGCCACTTGCGGGTTTCGAGGGCGCCTTCGAGATAAACCTTCGAGCCCTTCTTGAGGTACTGCTCGACGATGCGGACGAGGCCTTCATTGAAGACGACGACGCGGTGCCACTCGGTCTTTTCCTTGCGCTCGCCCGACGCCTTGTCGCGCCACGTCTCGGACGTCGCGACCGAAAGGTTCGCGATCGAGGAGCCTGAAGGAAGTTGCTTGATTTCGGGATCGCGGCCGAGATTGCCGACGAGGATCACCTTGTTGACCGAACCGGCCATTGTCGTCTCCGTTTGTATTCCGGCCCCGGTCGCTTCCGCTTGACCGCTCCGGTTCCTGACACAGGACGGGCACTCTAGGGCGGCCCGTCACGCCACGCGACACGCGAAACCCGCGTTCGCTTCACCAAGCTGTGGAGCCTTCTGGCTGTCCACAAGCGATGCCTGCAAAAATCCAGACATCCACAGCTTGGTGAGCACGCACGGTTGCGCCTGTTCGTCTTTTGTTCTTTCACAGAACCGACGCCGTTGCAAGTTACAACAGCATCAAGATCGGCCCTCGCCCTGCCCTCCGTCCGAGATGGCGCAGTTCCCGGCCCCGGGACACGCCATACAGCCCCAAGGCGGAGGTGGGCGGGGACCGTGATTTCACTGGCCGTGCCGGTTAGCCTCGCTGCTGTCATGGCCCGCACTTTTCCTCCCCGAGTAGTCTGAGGCTGTGTGACCCGCACAAGACGGGCGCGCAGCTTCGTGCGTCGCGCCGGACGGCGAGCTGGTGAAGACGAAACAGGCAAGCGGGCGCTGATAGCGCGCTTCTACCGGGTGGCGCGCGCGAGTTTCTTCGCCGTTGTGGTAGCCGGCTTTGCGGCAGCGGGCTTTGCGGCAGCGGGCTTTGCAGCTTCCCTCGCGCGGCGTTCAACGCATTTGGGGCAGAGGCAGTTCTGCTTCCCGATAAACGCGTTGAAATAGATCTTGCCATAGTCGTAGGTGATCTCCTCGCCCGGCTCGATGGCGCGGAGGGATTTCACGTACACCCTCCCCCGGTACGAATAGTCCACGGCGTTGGGGCGGCAGGAGTGGTTGGCGTAGCGCCCGAGATTGGAGCGTGGGGAGCCGTCCAGCGTGAACTTCTTGTTGAGGTCGTAGAGATAGCGCGGCTTGCCCGGCATCTTGTCGGCGGCCTCGTTGGTGATGATGCGCCCGGTGTATTCGAAGATGCGGGTGTTCTTCGGGATGCGCTCTGTGGCGAACATGCCGAGGCCCGTTTTCGAGCGGCCGATACGGAAGGGATGCTTGGACATGAGCGCGAAGTAGCGAGGGATTCGGGGAAGTTCAATCGTTGCACGTCGCGGCTAAAGACCCCGCGGGAGCGGCGCCTTTTGATCGTGCGCCATGTGAGACCGTTTGGGTCGCAGAGCGGACCGAACCGCCACATGGCGGGAGACGCATCGGGAGATATTGCTGCCACTTCCCCGTCAGCAATGACGCAGTGACGCGGTTGCGTGGAGCGGGCTGCTGACCATATTCGGCTGACCAACTCCGTTGGCGGGCGAAAGATTGGGCTGGGCTGCAGACACGGGACATTGTTCCGTTTATGTTCTTGTCTAGCCAGTCGACTCAGCGCACCTCCGTCTGGCAATAAACGTCGATCAGCTCCCCGGGTTTTCGTATGTCATCCGAGCCTAACGCCATCCGCGTGCGCGGCGCGCGCGAGCACAATCTCAAGAACATCGACGTGGATATTCCGCGTAACGAGCTGGTGGTGATCACCGGCCTGTCCGGCTCGGGCAAATCCTCGCTGGCGTTCGACACGATCTATGCCGAGGGGCAGCGGCGTTATGTGGAGAGCCTGTCGGCTTACGCGCGGCAGTTCCTCGAGCTGATGCAGAAGCCGGATGTGGAGCGCATTGACGGGCTCTCGCCGGCGATCTCGATCGAGCAGAAGACGACTAGCCGGAACCCGCGCTCGACCGTGGGCACGGTGACGGAGGTTTACGACTACATGCGCCTGCTGTGGGCGCGCGTGGGCATTCCGTATTCGCCAGCGACGGGGCTGCCGATTGAGGCGCAGACCGTTTCGCAGATGGTCGACAAGGCGATGGCGCTGGGCGATGGCACGCGCTTCCACCTGCTCGCGCCGATGATCCGGGGCCGCAAGGGCGAATACCGGAAGGAGTTCGCGGACCTGCTGAAGCGCGGCTTTGCGCGCGTGAAGGTGGATGGCGAGTATCACGAGCTGGAAGATCCGCCGAAGCTGGACAAGAAGCTGAAGCACGACATCGACGTTGTCGTGGACCGGATCGTCATCAAGGCCGGGATGGAGCAGCGGCTGGCCGAGAGCTTCGAGACAGCGCTGGGTCTGGCTGATGGCATCGCGGTTGCGGAATTTGCGGACAAGGTGAAGGAAGGCGAGGAGCCCAAGCGGCTGACCTTCTCGGCGAAGTTCGCCTGCCCTGTTTCGGGCTTTACAATCCCCGAGATCGAGCCGCGGCTGTTCTCGTTCAACAACCCGTTTGGCGCGTGCCCGGCCTGCGATGGCCTGGGGGAGCAGCTGAAGATCGATCCGGCGCTGGTAGTTCCGGAGACTGACAAGTCGCTGAGCGCGGGCGCGATTGCGCCGTGGGGCAAATCTGCTTCGCCGCTGCAGGACCAGACGCTGAAGGCGCTGGCGAAGAAGTACAAGTTCTCAGTCGACGTGGCGTGGAACAAGCTGCCTGAGCGCGTGCACGCGATCATTCTCGACGGCACGGGCGAGGAAGAAGTCGACTTCGTGTTCGATGACGGCATGCGCCGCTATGAAGTGACCAAGCCGTTTGAAGGCGTGGTGGGCAATCTGGAGCGCCGTTTCCGCGAGACGGACTCGGCGTGGATGCGCGAAGAGATCGGGCGTTACCAGTCGGCCGCGCCCTGCCCGACCTGCATGGGTGAGCGCCTGCGGCCGGAAGCGCTAAGCGTGAAGATCAACAACTTCACCATCTCCAACGCGACACACCTGTCGATCAAGCATGCGCGTGACTGGTTCGAGGTGCTGCCGAAGAAGCTGACCAAGAAGCAGAACGATATTGCGGTGCGTATCCTGAAAGAGATCCGTGATCGCCTGCAGTTCCTGAACGATGTGGGTCTTGAGTATCTGACGCTGTCGCGTGGGTCCGGCACGCTGTCGGGCGGCGAGAGCCAGCGTATTCGCCTGGCGTCGCAGATCGGCTCGGGTCTGTCGGGCGTCCTGTACGTGCTGGACGAGCCGTCGATCGGCCTGCACCAGCGGGACAACGAGCGGCTGCTTGAGACGCTGCGGCGTCTGCGCGATCTCGGCAACTCAGTGATCGTGGTCGAGCACGACGAGGATGCCATCCTGACGGCTGACCATGTGATCGACATGGGCCCGCGCGCTGGCGTGCTGGGCGGCGAGGTGATTGCGTTCGGCAAGCCTGAAGACCTGATGGCCAATCCGCAGAGCATCACGGGCAAGTATCTCTCGGGCGAGGAAGAGATCGCGATCCCTGAGAAACGGCGCTGGGCCGACAAGAAGAAGATGCTCAAGGTCATCGGCGCGACCGGCAACAACCTGAAGGATGTGACGGCGGAAATCCCGCTGGGCATTTTCACCTGCGTGACCGGCGTGTCTGGCGGTGGCAAGTCCACGCTGGTGATCGAGACGCTTTACAAGGCGCTGGCGCGGCGGCTGAACGGCGCGTCGGATGCGCCTGCCCCGCACAAGAAGATCGAGGGCATCGAGCATCTCGACAAGATCATCGACATCGACCAGTCGCCGATCGGACGCACGCCGCGCTCCAACCCGGCGACGTACACAGGCGCGTTCGGGCCGATCCGGGACTGGTACACCGGCCTGCCGGAGAGCAAGGCGCGTGGCTATCAGGCAGGGCGCTTCTCGTTCAACGTGAAGGGTGGGCGCTGCGAGGCTTGCCAGGGCGATGGCGTCGTGAAGATCGAGATGCACTTCCTGCCGGACGTGTATGTCACCTGCGACGTCTGCAAGGGCAAACGTTACAACCGCGAAACGCTTGAAGTGCTCTACAAGGGCAAGTCGATTGCGGACGTGCTCGACATGACCGTGGAAGAGGCGCGCGTGTTCTTTGGCGCGGTGCCGGGCATTCGCGTGAAGATGGAAACGCTGGCGCGGGTTGGTCTTGGCTATGTGAAGGTCGGCCAACAGGCGACGACGCTTTCGGGCGGCGAGGCGCAGCGTGTGAAGCTGGCCAAGGAACTGTCCAAGCGGGCGACTGGGCGGACGCTGTACATTCTCGACGAGCCGACGACGGGCTTGCACTTCGACGACGTGCGCACGTTGATGGAAGTGCTGCAGGAGCTGGTGGACGCTGGCAACACCATCGTGGTGATCGAGCACAATCTGGACGTCATCAAGGTGGCGGACTGGATCGTCGACATGGGTCCGGATGGCGGCGATGGCGGCGGCGAAGTGGTCGCTGTGGGTACGCCGGAGGATGTTGCGAAGAACAAGCGCAGCTGGACGGGTAAATTCCTGCAACAGACGTTCGAGCGGCAGGAGGAGCGTCGAGCTCGGCAGCGGGCGAAGGGTAAGTCGAAGGCCGCGGCGCCGGCCAAGGGCAAGGCGAAAAAGGCGGCTCAGGCGGCTGAGTAAGCTTCACCACTTGTCATCCCGGCCGTGGCGTCCTTCGACGCGCTCAGGATGAGGGCGAAGAGCGGGGACCCTTTTCGACATCGTCGTCCACTCGCGATGGGTCCCGGATAGCGCTGTGCGCTTCCGGGATGACAGATCGTGAGCGGATCTACTTCGGTACGAAGCCCGGTGGGCGGAGGCCTTTGTAGAAGATGGCGCCGAGGGCCACGACGGGGATGGTGGTGATCGCACCGACGAAGGTGATGGCGGTGCGAACCAGCAGCCAGGGGATAAGTGGGGTTCCCTCTCCGGCAGCTGCAAGAATGTTGAGGCCAAGCGTTTCGATGAAGCTGTCGATCAGCATGATCGGCAGGACGGTGAGGATCATTGCGGCGAGGACGCGCAGGACGTTGCCGTTTGACCAGCTCCAGGTCTGGAAGATCACCATGCGGCGCTCGCCGATGGTGGCGGCGTTGACCATGTAGAGGCGCGCGGCGAGCACGATGAAGAGCGCGAACATGAACATGATGAAGAGCGAGAGCGCGGCAGCGCCGCCCTCGCCCACCGCTGCGACGATGGCGTCGTTCATGGCCTCGGGATCGTTGAGGAGCGCTTCGAGGGCTGCTTCAGATGTGGCGATCTTGCTGAAGACGGTGACGGCGAGGACGATGACGACGAGGCTGATCAGGGGGACGAACAGGCAGGCCATGCCGGCGCTGACGCCGATCAGGCGGATCTCGTCTGCGCCGAAGGTGAGGCCGAACTGGCCGGTGACTTCGTCGCGCACAGCCTTGCGCAGGATGGAAGCGGTGTAGACCAGGCTGATGAGCATGGCGGGCAGATAGGTGATGATCTGGCCGAGCACGCTTTCCAGAACGGTTTGCTGCTGGGCTACGGGCGGAGCTGTAAGCGCTGCTACGAGCGGCCCAGCCTGCGAGACCAGCGCGACGATGATCGCGCCCGGCAGGAACAGCCGCCAGTTCGTGAGCAGGAATTCCCACGCCTGCCGCACGCAAGCGATGATCGGAACCTTGCCTGACGATGTGTCCGCCATTCTGCCCTCCAGAGCACAAGAGGGCCTAGTTCAATTGGGAAGCAGCGGCAACCACCGCACTGAATTGGCCGATATGGCTATTTGCCGAGCGCGAACTCGAAGGCCATCACATGGGTGGTGGGCATACGGCAGGGCTGCGGGCCGTCGACCTTCCAGCGCAGCGTGGGGATCACGCCGGGCATGGCGGCGGTGAATCCGTTGTGCGGGGCGGAAGCCAGCAAGCGGGCGTTGGTGAACGTGCCGTCGGCGCCAAGATCGAGCGCGTAGATGGCCTCGCCACCGAGGTCGCGGAAGCGGGCCTCGAAGGCGAAGCCGGGGCTGCGGAAGGGGCGCTCGAGATTGATGATGCAGCGCGGCTGGGCGGCGTCGCCGGGGGCGGGATAGAGCGTGTCGGCGATCTGGCGGACGTTGGCGCGGCGGTCGGGCGTAATCTTGCGTACGTCTGGCTTGAGCGCGTTGTACATGACATCGCCCCAGGCGGTTGCGGCGAAGTATTCGGCGGCGAAGCGGTCGCGTGCAGGGCCGGGCGGCGTGGCGGCTACCTCTTCCGCGAGCTGGTTGGCGACGTCGTAGAGGGCGTTGTAGGCCTCGGGCGATTTCACGCGCAGGTAGGATGAGACGGCGACGCCGCGGCGCAGTTCATAACGCGCGGGCGGCGAGCCAGCGCCGAGTTCGTCGATGAAGCGAATGGCGAGCAACGCGCTGTCATAGGCCTGCACCCAGTCGCCATCGGCCATGGCTTGCGCGTGGAGCGCGTGGGCGGCGCGGGCGGAGATGAGGTCGCGGCCGGCGATGGCGCTGCGCTGCTGGAGTGAGGTGAGCAGTTGCTGTCGGGATTGCAGCGACGGGGCGATGGAGAGGTTGGCCCAGTCGTAGAGTACGCGCGACACGGCGGGGGATGCGTCTGGCTTGGCGAGGGCTGCGCCCTGCTCGACCAGGAATTTGGAATAGACCAGCGCGACATTGGGCTGGCCGGCCAGCATGGCGACCCAGCCGAACTCGCGGGCGATGCCAGCGGCGCTGGGGCCGGCCTGGTCGATACCGGGCCAGGTCTCGTTGGCGGCGAGGACAGCGGCGCGGTAATCGCCGCTCTGCACGGCAGCGTTGAAGGAACGGATGTCGGCCTGTGCGGGGACCACGGCGGCGGCAATCAGGGCCGCACAGGCGAGTATCCGGCGGAAAACAGTCATTTCGTTCCTATCGTCATGCCAGCGAAATGTACGCGATCCCGTGGCTGGGGAAAGGCGCCTGATGCAGGGCCTGTTCCAGGCGGCCGATTTGGCTATACGGGGCCCATGACAATCGAACCCATTCATATCATCGGCGGCGGCATGGCGGGGTCGGAAGCGGCCTGGCAGGCGGCCAATCTGGGCGTGCCTGTGGTGCTGCACGAGATGCGGCCGGTGCGGAAAACGGATGCTCACCACACGGACGGGCTGGCGGAGCTGGTGTGCTCGAACTCGTTCCGGTCGGATGACTGGGAGTACAATGCGGTCGGACTGCTGCACGAGGAGATGCGGCGGGCGAACGGGCTGATCATCGCGATGGGCGACAAGCACAAGGTGCCGGCTGGATCGGCGCTGGCGGTGGATCGCGATGCTTTCTCGGCAGAGGTGACAGAGAAGCTGAAGGCGCATCCGCTGGTGACGATCGAGCGTGGCGAGATCGATGGCTGGCCGCCAGAGGCGTGGTCGAGCGTGATCATCGCGACGGGGCCGCTGACCTCGGATGCGCTGGCGAAGGCGATACTGGCGAAGACGGATGAGGACTCGCTGGCGTTCTTCGATGCGATCGCGCCGATTGTGCATGTTGAATCGATCGACATGAGCAAGGCGTGGAAGCAGTCGCGCTATGACAAGCCCGGGCCGGGCGGCGATGGCGCTGAGGCTTACATCAACTGCCCGATGGACAAGGAGCAGTATGCCGCCTTCCTCGCAGCGCTGGAGGCTGCGCCGAAGACCGAGTTCAAGGAGTGGGAAGGCACGCCGTACTTTGAAGGCTGCCTGCCGATCGAAGTCATGGCGGAGCGTGGGGCGGAGACGCTGCGCTTTGGACCGATGAAGCCGGTGGGGCTGACCAATCCGCACAATCCCACGGTCAAGGCGTGGGCCATCGTTCAGCTACGGCAGGACAACAAGCTGGGCTCGCTGTGGAACATGGTGGGGTTCCAGACGAAACTGAAGCATGGCGCACAGCAGGAGATCTTCCGGATGATCCCCGGCCTCGAGAATGCGCAGTTCGCGCGGCTGGGCGGCATTCACCGCAACACGTTCATCAACTCGCCTGCCCTGCTAGATGGACAGCTGCGGCTGAAGGCGGATGCACGCGTGCGCTTTGCCGGTCAGGTGACGGGCGTTGAGGGCTATGTCGAGAGCGCGGCGATGGGGCTTGTTGCTGGGCGTATGGCTGCGGCTGAGCGGCTGGGGCGTAGGATCGAAGCGCCGCCGGTGACGACGGCGCTGGGTGCGCTTGTTGCTCACATCACCGGCGGGCACGTGCTCGACCAGATCGAGGATTCAAAGGCGCGCTCGTTCCAGCCGATGAACGTGAACTATGGCCTGTTCCCTGACATTGAAGTCGGCGAACTGAAGGGGCCGGATGGCAAACGGCTCAAGGGCACGGATCGTGGGCGGGCACGCAAGCGCATGTTGTCGCTCCGCGCGCTGGATGATGTGACAAGCTGGCTGAAGGCGCAGTCGCCCGTCGAGATCTGACGGTCAGGACGGGTCCTGCTCGCCACGTAGAGCGCGCTCGAAGTATTCGCGCTTCGATATCTGTTTCAGCGACTCGTTGAAGCCCTTCTCGGGGCCAAAGGGAATGCCTGCGCGGCCGGCGTTGGTGATGATGCCCCAGATGGCGCGGAAGAGAATGAGACCGAGCACGCCGACCATGGGCTGTCCAAGCAGAAACAGACCCGCTGCGCCGGCGAACAGTGCGAAGTGCAGCACGATGATGCGGCTATAGGGCGAGAACATCTCGGCCATGGGATTGCTGGTTTTCCATTCGCCCTTGATGAGAAATTCCCAGACGAAAATGATCACCTGAAACGCCGCGATTATGTAGAGCATCCAGTCCACATGCAGGCCTGTGCTCAGCGCGTAGGCGAACATGCCGTTGATATCCATCATCGGTATGGAAGACATCGCCTCCGGGCCGGTTGCGAATGCCGCGAAGGCCATGAGGAAGGTGCCATGCACCATGCAGAACAGGCCGTAGTGGAAGACGAAGAACACACTGAGGAACAGGCCAGCGACGAGACCCACGACCTTGTAGGTGGCGCCCGAGATGATGATGCGCGGGATGGTCATCACACCGGCGACGATGTTTTCCATCCAGTAGAGCATGACCAGCGGAACGGCGGTCCAGCCCCAGGCGAGAACGCCGTAGATCGGCAGGAGATCGATGAAGAGGCCCAGCCAGACGAGCGGCTGCGTAAGCGCCCGGCTCCAGTAGCCTATGTCGAATAGCCTGTTCACGTCGCCCCGCCCCGAATCTGTATTTGGTCAACAAACAGGGTTGTGGAGCGATTGACCAGAGGCGGGCTTGTGCGGCGGATCACAAGCGGCGGAACAGCGACGCCTTGAACATGCGCCAGCGTTTTGACAGCGGCGTGCGCGGCTGCTCGCCTGTGTCGTCCACGGCGAGGTGCAGGATGGCGGGCCAGAGCTGCGAGGGCAGCTTTTGCGCGGCAGCTTTGGCGGCCGACCATTTCGTGGCGCTACCATCGAGCTCTGCTGACGCAGCGACGCGCGCTTCGCCGACCTGCGCGAGGATGGCGAGCTGATCCGGCGAGGCGGCAGCATTGAGGGCGAGGCCAGCAAGTCGGTTGAGCAAGCCTTCAGTGGCAAGGTGGCGGGCTTCGTGATCGCCGCCTGAGGTGTGACCGCCATGGAGGTGGTCGTCGAGGATGTCGTCGAAGCTATCGACCAGGGCGTTGATCGGGGCGATCAGGTCGGCTCGGCCCTTTGTGACGCGCGCAAGTTCCTCCGCCAGATCGTGGCGGCGCAACGGAGCGAGGCCTGCGACCTGCTCGATCGTCTCGCGCCACCACTGGACGCGAATCTTGCCCAGCATCGCCTCCTTGGTGTGGAGGGTGCGTTGGAGCTCCTGATTCAGGAGGTAGAGCGCCACCAGAATCTGGCGGGTGTTTTCAGGGGCGTAACGGGTCGCAAGCCAGCGATCTTCGTCCGTCCGCTGGAGGCGGGCGTCGAATTCTGCCGCGCCCGTAAGGGGGGTGCTTGCAAGATTTGCCGGATTGGACGTATCGCTCATGTTCAAATTCAGAAAATCGGCCCTATTTCAGGGGCAGCATAGATAAAAAACAGAGGGTAATTTCCATGGCTTTCACGCTTCCCGCCCTGCCTTACGCCCGTGACGCCCTGGCGCCGCATATCTCTGAAAACACACTGAACTTCCACTATGGCAAGCACCATCAGGCCTATGTCGACAACCTGAACAAGCTGGTTGCCGGAACGCCGCTGGAGAACGCACCGCTTGAGGAGGTCGTCAAGCAGAGCTGGGCCGAGAAAAAGACCCCGATCTTCAACAATGCCGGCCAAGTGTGGAACCACACCTTCTACTGGCACTCCATGAAGCCCCAGGGCGGCGGCAAGCCGACGGGCCTGATCGCGGACCGGATCAACAAGGATTTCGGCTCGTTCGAGGAGTTCAAGAACAAGTTCGCCGAAGCCGGCACGACCCAGTTCGGATCTGGCTGGGCCTGGCTGTCGCTGAAAGACGGCAAGCTGGTGGTGTCCAAATCCGGCAACGCGGAAACCCCGCTGACCGAAGCTGGCGTGACCCCGCTCCTGACCATGGATGTCTGGGAACACGCCTATTACCTCGATTACCAGAACCTCCGTCCCAAATACATCAACACCTTCCTCGACGAGCTGGTGAACTGGGACCACGCCAACCAGGCGCTTTCGGACGCCAAATAGGCCCTGCCGGACCAGCGTTAGTTACAGTTTGACTGCTGCTGGTTAGCGGTTTCGAGACGTTTCTGTGAGCAAATTCCACCTGTCGGACCCCGGGATAAACTGGGGCCGCAGGTGGTGAATTGCTGCGATGATGATCGTCCCCGGAACGGGATCTGACCACGCGACCCGGCGCAACCCGCCGGCGAATGCCAGCCTGCTGGAAGCCGCTATCGAGCGCGGCGGTCTGCACCCCTTTTTCCACGCCAAGGTTTCGATGGTGACGCGCAAGATCGTCGGCGTTGAAGCGCTGGCGCGTATTGCGACGCCGCAGATGGGCTTTGCCTCTCCTGCGGCTTATGTCGAACTGGCCGAGCGCAACCAGCGCATCGATGCGCTGACCTATGTGATGACGCGCGCTGTGGCGAAACATGCCGCCGAGTTCGACGGCCTGCCCTGCGCGATCAACATCTCGCCGATGTCGCTGGAACGTGTCGACTTCGCGGATCATATGGCGGCGGCGATCAACGAGGCTGGTCTCGACTGCTCGCAGTTCACGCTCGACGTTACCGAGAGCCGCGCGATCGAATTTGGGACGCATGCGTTCGAGACGATGACCGCGCTGCGTGGGAAAGGCTTTGGCCTGGCGGTCGATGACTTTGGCGCGGGTACGTCCAATATCGACCGGCTGCGGAATTTCCCGTTCACGGAAATGAAGATCGATCCGGCATTCACCCGCCTGGCGATGGACGAGGCGTTTGCGAAAGCGGCGCTGGTTAGCTGCGTGCGGATGGCGCGCGAGCATGGGCTGAAGATCGTCGCCGAGGGTGTCGAGACGCAGGACATGTGGGACTTCATGACCTGGCTGAAGGTCGATGAAGCGCAGGGCTTCCTGCTGTCGAAGCCGATGCAGCCGGGCGATTTCAAGGAATTGCTGAAGCGCGGCTGATAGCTGGCTTCACGTAGCGGCGACTTGCGCGCCCTGCCCTGACAGTCTTCTATCGGAGCATATCCGAGGGAACGACCATGACTGCCAATCAAGTGACTGCCAGCTACAAGACTATCACGGTGAAGCCGCTCTCGCCCAATCTGGGGGCGGAGATTGCTGGCGTGGATCTGTCACAGCCGCTGAGCAATGCGCAGTTCGACGATATTCACTCGGCGTTCCTGAAGCACCATGTGATCTTCTTCCGCGACCAGAAGCTTTCGCCCGAGCAGCACATCGCGTTCGGCAAGCGGTTCGGGACGCTGAACATCCACCCCTATGTGAAGAGCATGGAGGGGTATCCGGAGATCCTCGAGATCATCAAGGAGCCGAGCGAGAAGATCAATTTCGGCGGCGGCTGGCATTCGGACATGAGCTTCCTTGAAGTGCCCGCGCTGGGGTCGATCCTGCATGCGATCGAGGTGCCGGAAGTGGGTGGCGATACGCTGTTCGCGAGCCAGTATGCGGCGTGGGATGCGTTGTCGCCGGGACTTAAGCAGACGCTTGAGGGATTGCGCGCGATCCATTCTGCGTCTGAGGAATATGGATCGGGCGGCGCATCGTCGAAGAAGCGGGCTTCGATGGATTCGGAAGTCGTGGGCGATGATGTGCCGGAGTATGAGCACCCGGTTGTTCGCACGCATCCGGAGACGGGGCGCAAGGGGCTGTATGTGAACCCGGCTTTCACGCTGCGCTTTGCGGGATGGAGCAAGCGGGAGTCGAAGCCGCTGCTGGACTATCTGTTCGAGGTGGGGCGGCGTGAGGCGTTCACGTGCCGATTCAGGTGGCAGCCCGGCTCACTGGCGATGTGGGACAATCGCTGTGTGTGGCACTTCGCGCTGAATGACTATCACGGCCAGCGCCGGCATATGCGGCGCGTGACGGTGAACGGCGACAAGGTGCGGTAGACGCTTCGCGTTCGGTTTTCAAACATCGTTGGCGAGACAGCGCCGTGCAGGGTGCATCTTGATGCACCGGGGGTCGGTCGCGGTGCATCAAGATGCACCCTACTTCCCGTCGTGACGCGATCTCTCATTGGGACCAGCGCGCGCTGTCCGGGATGCTTGTTGTCGTCTCTCCCCGTCGAGGGAGCGGGGCGCATGCAGGCGCGCCG
>Ga0209311_1002257_pt1 | contig 14060 bp, 8 predicted proteins | sample AD_UKC045_MetaG_FD_184417 | JGI IMG/M metagenome (GOLD analysis project Ga0209311, IMG submission 184417) | Active sludge microbial communities of municipal wastewater-treating anaerobic digesters from USA - AD_UKC045_MetaG (SPAdes) (version 2) | ecosystem: Engineered > Bioreactor > Anaerobic >... | reverse complement strand
CCGCCTGCCGCTCCGGTATTCATGACAGTTATGGGATACTTCCTCGCTGTTTCTAAAAAGGATTTGGAGTCTTCTCTGATGCGGGGTTTATATTTGTTTTTGGGCGGGATTCTGTTGAATATCGGCTTGAATTTTAGCCTTCTGATCAAAATTTATAATAACGAGTTTTTTCTTGATCCGTTTCAGTATATCTTCGGTGTGGATATCCTTATCCTTGCAGGACTAAGTATCATTATCCTCTCCCTCCTTCGGAAAATAATCTCCCTTCATTTCCTGATCCCTCTTCTCCTGAGTTTCTTGATCGCTTGGCTCACTGCTTTCTCTCTTGAGTTCACTGAACCTCATTCACATTTTCTCCGTTACTTAATACCAATGATTGGTGGTAATTGGTCATGGTCCTTTTTCCCTCTCCTTCCATGGCTTGCTTATCCAATGCTCGGTTGGTCTTTTTATTTGATGCAGCAGGAATTCGGATATAGATTTAAAGCCGATAAACAAATTACTATTCTCGTTATTATTGCCTGGGCCCTTTATATGTACATTACTTTTGACTTCGCCCTGATCGTTAGTTCTAATCTGCCCGTCTATTATCACCATGAAATTGAATTCTTTGTTTGGACTCTCCTTTTTCTTTCTGGTTATCTTTTCATCGTTTCGAAGATTAATTCCATTTCTCTGGTTGCCAAACCACTTGTTTATCTTAAATGGATTGGGAAAAATGTAACTCCCGTTTATGTCTTCCAGTGGCTTATTATTGGCAATATTTCTACTTTTATTTATAAAACCCAGTCCCTGCTTTTTTCTTTCCTCTGGTTCTTTGCCATTCTTCTGGTTGTAACCTTGTTGGTTATTATTTGGAACAAAATTCCAAAAAATTATCGCCCTTTATAATGCTTGGAACTTAAATTTGGTATTGATATTTTCTTTTCATCTTAATATATTTGCGTCGTGAAAAAGACATTCTACATATTTTTTGTGTCAGTCTATATATTGATAAATCTGGGCATTACTGTCTCTGCTCATTTTTGCAGAGGAGAAATGCATTCCTTCTCTTTTATGACTGCCAAAGAACAGACTGATCCCTGTCATGGTGAGCATTCCTCATGCAGCCATTCCTCCTGCTCTCTCTCTTGCTGCGCAGATGTGGTAAAGATTATTAAATTGGAGGATACTTACACTACTCAGAATAAGTTTCAGATAGATTCACCATCTGCTCCTGTTCTATATTATTTCGTTAATCAGGATCCAACGTTTAATTTCACTGAGAATTTCTCATTTATCCTTTCTCCCCCTCCCGGTATATTACTTAAAGATATCCCAATTCTTAATTCCTCCTTCTTGATTTGATAAAATAATAATCACCCTGTTTGTATTTGCCTTGCGCAAATAATTCAAATTATTATTTTTTATCATTTTTTTGAGGACCATATGAAAAAATTATTTTTTTTAACTCTGTTTTTTGTTCCATTACTGTTAATCTCAAATATTGCTCAGGATATCCCGACTTCCGAAATAAAATTAAAAGTGTTCGGAAATTGTGATATGTGCAAAAAACGTATTGAAAAAGCAATAGATATCCCTGAAGTAAAATATGCTAAATGGGATAAGCATACAAAAAATCTTAAGGTGATTTTCGAAACTTCTGTAAGTTCGGACTCTCTTCAGAAAAGAATTGCCTCCTTCGGTCATGATACTGAAAAGTTCAAGGCTCCGGATGAGGTCTATAAAAAATTGCCTAAATGCTGCCTCTATAGAGATAATCCCAAAACTCATTAATCGGGGGAATATCAAATGAAATTTTTTGTTTTTTCACTTATCGCTTTTTGCTCATACTCTCTGTTTGCCCAGAATGTCGTGAGGGGAAAAGTCGTCGAACACTCGGGCAATGATCATACTCCTTTGGTAGGAGCAAATATTTTCTGGCTGAATTCTTCTGTGGGAACTGCCAGTGCTGATGATGGAAGTTTCTCTCTCCCCCTTTCTTCTGAAACTAATAAACTGGTAATTACCTATATCGGATATGAATCAGATACCCTGACTGTACTTAATACTGATAAAATTCTCACAATAAATCTTTCACCGGTTGCCACACAGACCTCCGATGTTACGGTTACTGGGGAAAAGCCCTCCATCATCGTTGACTATTTCGGAGTAGACAATTCTTCAATTCTTACAAAAAAAGAGTTGTTTAAGGCAGCTTGCTGTAACCTGTCCGAAAGTTTTGAGACAAATGCGGCTGTGGATGTCTCTTTTACGGATGCCGTCACCGGATCAAAACAAATTGAAATGCTCGGACTTTCTGGTATCTATACTCGCACAACTATGGAAAACCTCCCTTTTATTCGTGGGTTGATTTCCTCTGTTGGTCTCAATTTCATCCCCGGTACTTGGATTAATTCTATTAACCTGTCTAAAGGTCTCGGTCCTGTTGTAAATGGTTATGAGTCAATCACCGGACAAATTGATGTTGACTTTGTTAAACCTCACGCGGAAAATGAAGAGTCTCCATTCTTCCTAAACCTCTATGGCGACAATGAGCAACGATTTGAAGGTAATCTTAATTACCGGATTGAACTGGCCGAAAATCTTGCTGCAATAAATCTTATTCATTGGAGCAATCGTCGGCATGAGGCTGACTTAAACTCAGACCGCTTCCTCGATATGCCGACTTTTAATACTTTCAATATTATGCAGCGTTGGCAGTATCATGCTGAAAACGGTTGGGAAAGTCAATTTGGATTTCAATATGCTAACGATGAGAAATCCGGAGGTACTCTCTACACTGGCGCTGCGCCTGATGTCTTCCCTCCGTTGAATAATTCGTTTAGATATAATAATAAAAATAAATTCTTTAATTTCTTCTCTAAAACCGGTTATGTCTTTCCGGAAGAACCTCATAAGAGTTTTGGTTTCCAGATTAACTACAACAATTATGAGACCAATTCTCTCTTCGGTCTTCGAGAGTATAATGGCTTGCAAAAAAGCTTTTACTTCAATTTTATTTTTCAGTCCTTTTTTGTGGAAGAAATTCATAAGTTCAAACTGGGCTCGGGTTTCTCTCTCGATGACTTTAAAGAAAACTTTACATCCCTTGACTTTCGACGGGTTGAACGGGTGCCCGGTGCTTTCTTTGAATACACCTACTCACCTGCTCATGAATTCAGTATGATCGCAGGTATCCGCGGAGATTATCATTCATTCTATGGTGCCATGCTGACTCCCCGCCTCCACTTCAGGTATTCTCCGGTTGAGGAATGGGTCTTTCGAGCTGCCGCTGGAAGAGGCTACCGTACTGCAAATATCCTTGCTGAGAATTCATCCTCCTTTATAAGCTCCCGCGCTCTCGATATTTTATCGGTCAACAATTTTGGATTTGGACTCGAACAGGAGATTGCATGGAATTTCGGAATCAACGCAACTCATTATTTCCTCTTTGACTATCGCGACGCTTCAATCTCTGTAGATTTTTATCATACTCTCTTCGAGAATACTGTGATTCCTGATCTCGATTTTAGTCCCGGAATCGTTCGCTTCTACTCTGTCGATAATGGCGCTTACTCTAATTCATTCCAGACTGAACTGAATTTCAAACCTTTGGATTTTGTGGATCTTCGGCTTGCTTATCGTTTCCTCGATTCTAAACAGTTTGTGAATGGACAATGGCTCCCTCGCCCATTCACCTCTAAAAACAGGGCTCTGCTTAATATTGCCATTCGCGCTTACCGTTCTGACGATCTGGAGAGCGAGTTGCTTTTCGATATTACCACTCAATGGTTTGGACAAAAACGTATTCCCTCTACTTCCCAAAATCCTGTTGAATTCCGTAGGGATGATTACTCCCCCTCTTTCGTGATTCTTAATGCTCAAACTACCTACTCTCTCTCCCCGCTTTTATCAGTTTACATCGGTGGTGAGAATCTTCTTGATTTTAAGCAGAGTAACCCCATTATTAATCCTGGTAATCCGCAAGACCGGTACTTCGATGCCTCCCTTATCTGGGGACCTGTCAGTGGCAGAATGATTTATGCCGGTTTAAGATCTTCCTTCTAAATGTAGCAACAAATCAACCTCAAGGCATTCCCCCAACGGGAATGCCTTTTTTTTAATGATCCGATTTCGCAAATTTCTACTTTTTGTACTTTCAGTTTTATAATCTGCTTGACGAATAATCTTGCTAAAAAAATTATTTGTTTAATTATCCTCTTTCCTTGCCTGACATTGTTTATTATCTTAAATTTCATAATAACTTTCTAACAAATAATTATTTTCAAAGGTGTTTTATGGCACATTTACAAAAAATATTTTTATTCTTCCTCCTTTTTACTTTAATTCTTTTTTCACAGGAATCATTCCGGAAAGAAATTCATGTCCCCGATATCCTCGGATATAAAACTCTCAAATGTGATTTCCACATGCACACGGTATTTTCCGATGGCTCGGTTTGGCCTGATATTAGAGTCGAAGAAGCTTGGCGTGAAGGTCTTGATTGCATCGCTATCACTGACCATATTGAATATCAACCACATAAGGATGATATCAGACGGAATAATAACCGCTCTTATGAATTAGCACTGTCTGTAGCTGAAAAATTTGGCATTATGCTCATTCGTGGCACTGAGATAACTAAGTCTATGCCTCCTGGACATTTTAATGCAATTTTTATCAAGGATGCAAATCTACTCGATACTGCAGATTTTCGCGTTGCTTTCAGACTCGCTCGCGAACAAGGCTCTTTCACGGTCTTTAACCATCCGTTCTGGCGGGATCCTGATTACCCTGTCGTGGATGGCAAAGTCAGATGGATGAAAGAACATCAGGAACTTTTCGACGCTGGCTTATTCCAGGGTATTGAAATCGTTAATGAAACAAGTTATTATCCGGAAGCATTCCGCTGGGCGCTTGAAAATAACCTTACTATATTGGGTAATTCCGATGTTCACATCCCTGTTACTATGTTTTGGGATTATCCGGCAGGCGAACATCGACCGGTTAACCTCCTCTTCGTAACTGAAAAATCACCGGAGGGTGTTAAAGATGCCCTCTTATCTCGAAGAACTGTTGTGTATTACGAAGATATGCTGTTCGGTAAGGAGGAATACTTAAATGCTATTTTTTCAAAATCAGTTACGGTAAAAAAGATTGGCATAAATGGTAAAAACACTTTCTTTGAGGTTTCAAATAACTCCTCATTTGACTATAAACTCTCTCTCAAAGAGAAACATCCGGATTTCAATATACCCGATGCATTCACCCTGAAAAAAAATAGTAAGGTTCATATTACTATTAGAAACAAAGAGAACAAAGGCACTTTCCCTTTGGAAACTATTTTCACGGTAAAGAATCTTCATAGCGCTCCCGAAAAACCCATAGACATAAAACTGGTTTTTGAATAAAATATTTTGCAATAATAAATTTGCAGGTGATAAGATGAAAAAATTTAACGCGTTACTCTCTATTCTGGTTGTTTTATTTATTTGGGGTTGTGGTCCCTCAAATAGCGTGGAAGTTGTTGAATTCTCTCCCGAGGGAGAAATCCCCTCTCTTGTGACTTTCACAGTAGATTTTTCCGAAAATCTTGCACCTGCAGATATGCAGGATAAATGGCTTACCGAAGAGTTCATTGTTTTTACCCCTGCTATTAAGGGTAAATTCAAATGGGTTGGAACAAGCAGATTAATATTTTCTCCTGATTCTCCCCTCGAACCTATGCAGTCCTACACAGCAGAAATCACAAAAAAAGTCCTGTTTAATTCAACTTTCGATCCTGATTTCGAGGAATTCGAATTCCGGACTCCCGACTTAAAACTCGAAAAACTTGACCTTTACTGGTCTAATATCCCCAAACAATACTATCGCCTTAGTGTCAAAGGTAATCTTAGTTTCAACTACCCCGTATCTCCTGCTCTTTTAAAGAAATATCTTGAAGTCAGACAGAATGGAAAGCTTGTTGATACCTGGATTCCTGTTACAGATAAAGCAGATACAAAAATAAGCATTAACTTCGGTGAGGTGCAGCAAACTGAAAAAGAAATCGAGATTGTCCTTTATGTTAAGAAGGGTTTGGAGTCCATTTACGGTAAAAAACCTCTTGATAAAACCATAAGAATTTCAAAATCACTTCCTCCTGTAACGGAATTGACTGTTACTGGAATCGCCTCAGGTTATGATGGCGAGAATGGATGGCTGGAAGTGGAAACTTCTCAAATGGTGGAAGAGAATAAACTCAAAGATTTTGTGGTAATTAATCCGCCTGTAGATCTTAACTTTTCAGTAAGCGAAAATCTATTCAGAATCGAAGGAAATTTTGCTTCTATGCAGTCTGTGGATCTGCTAATTAAAAAAGGTCTGTCCGGTGCTTATGGCGGTAAACTTCAGGATGACTTTGAGCAGACTGTCTCCCTTATCGAGATCTCTCCTTCAGTCAATTTCGCAGATAAAAAAGGGACTTATCTGATGCTTGGTGGTCAAAAAAATATCCTCGTTAATACTGTGAATGTTACGGGAGTTGACATACAGGTCAATCAGGTCTTTAAAAACAATATCGCCCTTATGCTTAATCAGTACTCGGATAATTATTACTACGATGATTATGGCTATAATCCGACATATTATGTTGGTAATTATGGGCGAATCCTTTATAGTGAAGTTATTAATCTGAAAAATAGAAGAAACTGGCTGGAAAAATTTACTCTGAATCTCGATAAAATTGTTCACTCTAAAAATAAAGGCATCTATGTAGTCAATGTATCATCCACGGAAGATGCTTGGATTAGCGACTCTAAAATAATTGCTCTTTCCGATCTCGCAATCATTGCCAAGAAGGGAAAAGATGAACTTGTTGTATTCGTTAACTCTATAAAAGAAGCTACTCCTGTCAAAGATGTAACTATTTCTCTTCTTTCCTCTAATAACCAGATTCTGCTCACAGGTACTACCAATAGCGATGGATTGATAAGATTCCTCTCATTATCCGAAAAGATTAAAGATTTTAATCCTGTAATAGTCACTGCTGAAAAAGAGGATGATTTTAACTTCATCGACCTTCGTTCAACCCTAATTGAAACTTCACGCTTTGAAGTGGATGGTACGAATCCGGTTGCTTCCGGTTTCTCAGTGTTTACTTATTCGGATAGAAATATTTATAGACCTGGAGAAACTGTATACCTCTCCTCTGTTGTAAGAACTGATAAACTTAAAACTCCCGGAGACATTCCTGTTTTCGTTAAAATAATAAATCCCCAGGGAAAAGTCTTCCAGGAAATTAAAAAATCACTGAACCCGGAAGGTTCCTTCGAACTTTCTGTTTCTCTTCCTGTATATGCCCTTACAGGTGAATATACTGCAGAAGTTTATAGTGGCGTTGATATTCTTATCGATTCTTATAAATTTGCAGTCGAAGATTTTGTCCCTGATAAACTTCGCGTTAATGTCAAGACAGATAAACCATCCGTTTTACCTGGTGAAAATGTCAGCATCAAGATAAACACCGAATTCCTTTTCGGTGCGAAGGGTTCCAACTTAAAATATGAATCTTATATTTCCCTGAAATCTCTTCCTTTCCGAAGCAATAAGTTTACAGACTATAACTTTGAGTATCACACTTCCGAAGTACCGGTCTTTGAAAATGTTCCTTTCGAAGGGACACTCGATGATAATGGATTAGGTAGTATAACTTATGCTGCCCCTTATGACCTCCCCTCGCAGGGATATATTTCGGCTACAGCTTACGTTTCCGTATTTGATCTTACTTCCCGTACCGTCAATCGTGTTTCTTCATTTAATATCTATCCTCACAAACAGTTTATCGGAATTAAAAATACCGGAGAATATTATGCTGTAAATCAGAATCTCTCTTTCCCGGTTGTAACAATTGATAAAGATGATCGCACGCTTCCGGGTAAAACGCTGACTGCTACACTTGTTAGATATGAATGGAATACAGTTCTTAAAAAAGATTATTCTGATCGTTATTACTACGCATCTGAAGAAAAAGAAATTATTGAATGGACTAAAGACTATAACTCTGGAAGTGGGGACAAAGACCTCACTTTCATGGTAACGAAATCAGGTAGATATGAATTGCGGGTCGCCTATAAACTTAGTGATCAATATGTTAAAAAGTCTTTTTATGCTTATGGTTTCTTAACCGCAACTTCCACTTCGTTCCAGGTAAATAGAGAAGGAAAGATTGATATTGTATTCGATAAAGCTGTCTATCGTCCGGGCGAAAAAGCAAAAGTACTCTTTATCGGTCCTTTTTCAGGTAAAATGCTTATAACTATGGAACGGGAAGGTGTACTTTACAACAAATATATTGACTTCCAGAATAAATCCGCACAGGTTGAGATTCCCGTCTTCGATGAGTATATGCCTAACGCTTATGTCACTGCCACTTTATTCAAGAAACACAACAGCGATAATTCCACTCCGTTTCTTGTTGCCCATGGTTTTGCCTCAATAAAGGTTGAACGCAAGGAACTTAATTTGCCTGTTACTATCTCCAATCCCCCAAAAATAAAACCAAACTCGAAACAGGAAATTATTGTAAAAACTGCCCCATCTCGAAACATTTATGTTACTCTGGCAGCTGTTGACGAGGGGATCTTGCAAATTAGGAATTTTGTAACTCCGGATCCCTACAAATTCATGTATGCAAAAAGATCTCTTAGTGTTGAGAGTTTTGACTTGTATAAACTTCTTCTCCCTGAAATTCTTTCCCTTAACTCATCGGTTGGTGGTGACGATTATTTCTCATCTGAACTTAAACGACGCACAAATCCAATTACCTCAAAACGCTTTAATTTGTTTGCTTTTTGGAGTGGAATCAGAAAGTCTGATGGCAATGGAATTGTTCGTATTCCTCTGGAGGTTGGTGACTTTAACGGGGAGGTTAGACTTATGGCAGTCGCTTACTCAGGTTCCAGATTCGGATCCGCTGAATCTCGAATGAAAGTTGTTGATGATATCATAATTGAACCCGAAATCCCAAAGTATCTTATCTCAAACGATAAGTTAACTTCCCCTGTAACTGTGATTAATACAACATCTAAAAATGTCTCGGTTAATCTTGAACTCAAAACTTCCGGACCGCTGAAAATTTCCGGTAAGGCTACTCAGTCTCTTTCAATCAAACCCAATTCAACCGCTAAAGCGGAATTCAACATTGAATCACTCAATTCTGTCGGAGAAGGCAAAATTATTATTACTGCCTCAGGTGGTGCAAAAGTCACACAGACCATAAACATTAGTGTCACTCCCCCGACTCCACTGATCACTGAGAGTGGCAGTGGTACTCTTAAAAATGGTAGCGAGATAAAAATTAGAATTCCCGCAAATTATATATCCGGTACCTTCAATGCATCGTTGAAGATTAGCAAATTTCCAATGATCAAATTTTCCAAACAACTAAAAGCCCTTATAGGTTATCCATATGGTTGCATTGAACAGACTGTATCCAAAGCTTTCCCAATGCTCTATTTCGGTGATATTGCCAAAGTTACAGCTCCTGAATTATTTACTAATAATGCTCCCCCCTTCTATGTGAAGGAAGCTATTCGAAAAATCGAGACGATGCAACTCTATGATGGGTCAATCTCATATTGGCAAGGCGATTCTTACAGTAGCTGGTGGGGATCAGTCTTTGCTGCTCACTTCCTGCTCGAATCTAAAACCAACGGCTATTCAATAAACGAAGTCGCTCTTAATCGCCTTCTGGCTTTTCTTGCTAAGAAGGCAAGAGAAAACAGCACATATAATTATGTCCGTTACGAAAATGGCACACGTAATGTTTATAGAATTGCCAATAAGGAAATAATCTATTCCTTATATGTTCTCGCTCTCGCTAAACGTGGTGATCTCTCCACAATGAATTATTACAAATCCAAGCAGAATTTATTGTCCAATGATATGAAGTATCTGCTAGCAGCTTCTTATGCCCAGTTGGGTCAGTGGAATTCATATCATCAGGTTATTCCAAAATTCTACAAGTTGGAAATAACCGATAGATTATCTGGAGGTAGTTTTGATTCCGAAATAAGAGCTAACTCTATTATTCTAAATGTTCTTCTTGATAATGACCCGCAAAATCAACAGATACCTCAACTCATTAAATACTTGTCGGATAATATTGCTAAGGTTTATACAACCCAGGAACAAGCTTTCTACTTCCTCGCTATGGGTAAAGCTGCTGCCCGTACTGCTGATTCGAAACTTAAAGTCGATGTTATAGTGGATAATAAAATTATTGGAACTGCTAACGGTTCTGACCTGAAAATTGAAGACAATAAAATCGCCGGCAAAACCATATTGCTGAAGGGAAACGGAAAAGGTGAACTTTATTACTATTGGTCTGCGTCAGGTATGAAAATAAACGATAAGGTTCAGAACACCGATAATAACCTCTCGGTGAGAAGAGAGTATTATGACTTTAAGACAAATCAGCGAATAAATAATAATTCTTTCTATCAGGGACAACTGTTAGTCTGTAAGATAATCTTGAAAGCTCAAAACCAATCAGCTGAAAATATAGTGATAACAGATATCGCCCCTGCCGGTTTTGAAATTGAAAATCCTCGATTATCCGCAGCAAGTGGAATGGCCTGGTCTTCAAATAATCCCATATCAGTTCAGTATCTTGATGTTAGAGATGACCGCTTGTTTATTTTTACAAATTTGGAAAGTAATTCTGAAAAAGAATTCACGTATATGCTTCGTGTCGTAAATCGTGGTTACTATAACTTGCCTGTAATTAGTGCCGAAGCTATGTACAACCCCGATTTCAGATCCTATAACGGCGGAGGATTTGTTCAGGTTGGCTTGAAATAATTTAAAGATCTGAAGACAATCTCACAATTGTCTTCAGACTTCTTTTATTTAATTCGCTCTTTTTTCCATTCAGTGTAGATCAATGATCGAAACAAATCCTGATTTGAAAGTACATTCTTTAATAGTTCAATCCGGCTTTTGTTCTGCAAGACGCTTCTGTATTTAACTTCTTCCGGATGTGATATCCATTCGTATAAAAATCCTCGCACTTCTGCAATAAAATATCTCTTGCTTCCTTGCTTTTCCTTATCCCCCTTGAATTCAACTTTTATCTCTTCTCCCGGTATAAGATACTCGTATCTCAAATCCGCTTCAATCGTCTCATCATGAATTAAATGATCGTTTTTACTAACCTGTAACTCTTTAATATCCCTGCATTCCAATTGTTCAGTTTCTGAAAAATCAATTCCAACCTGATCAATTTCCCAAACATCAGCCATTGTTGTCAACTTTACTTTTATATTTCTTTCATTATCTATAGGAATTTTAAACCGGACAATTCTCGAAAAGGATACCATATTACCCTCGGGAAATAGTTCTCCTATTTTTTTCCATTCATTTCCTTCCCAAATCTCAATTTTCAAAAAAGTATTCTGCTGGTAATTTCGCATTATCTCGATCATTTCTTTATCATTTTCTATTGCGTTATAGAAATCCAACAGATCACCATCAAGATATTTCCCTAACTGTTTAAATGCAACATCAGCAATAAATGTGTTTTTTGCATTTAATAATAAGGATATCTCTCCTTCATTTTTCTCTTTCTTAAATTGTAATTCCATTACATCTTCAAAATTTTTCTCTTTTGTTGCTCCCCTTAAATCGGATTTCCAGTAATTACCATCCTTAGAGGTTATTCTCGCCAACACATCTTTACCATTCATTTTGTCAACTGCGGAAATGGGTGAAACAAGCAAGTAGACTGGATATACCTTATTATTCAAATCCTGAACAGGGTAAGCATTATCAGGCACTTCAACGGATTTAACCGATATTTTATTAAAATAATGTGTCTCTGTTCTCTCATTACTGATTTTTATTTCTTTATCTTTTTCACTCCCTATATTGTAAAGAATAGTTGTTGTCGTCATTTCAAGCGATTTCCCCAGCGCGATACTGAATGCCTCACCTTCGAGCTGGTAGTCTGTACCATTGCGGCTTAGAATATATGGACATGAACTGCCTGTCCCTTGAGGTCCGGTATAAACAATATTTGGATGAATGTTTATTTCTTTCTTGAATTGATTCGATAGAAGTGTAATTGCTGTAACGATTACACCTCCGGCAATTATGCTTTTAAAATTGAATTTATTAGCTTGAATGAATTGGATCTGGCTGAACATTATTTCCCCTGAATAATTTTTCTCCTCATTCGCAATATACATAATCCCTTCGCCAAGAATACTCGAATCCTTGATTGTGTATGATTTGAGGTTGTATTTTAAGGAATCTGTTGTCAGGATTGTTAATTCATTTCCAAATGTTTTGCGTAACTCAATATTATTAGATATGATCGTTGGAGTTCTGCAACCCCATAAAATAAATACGCTAACTAATAAAAATAACCATTTTTTCATAGTGATCTCCAAAATTTATTAGTTAAAAAACGATGCTTATTACTAATCCGGCTTCTGGTGTGTTCAACTTGAATTCTGTTTCACTGCCGTCTGAATTGCTTTGAGTAAATTTCGAGTAGAATGGATAAAGTATATTAAAATGAACATTAAAAAATTGCGATAAATTAATTGTCAGTCCTCCGGTAATTGTCATCGCCAATCCCGCAGCATGGAAATAAATTTCCTGTAGATTATAATACTGTTCTATGGGAGTGTTATACGCACTTGAAACGTGAGTCTTTATACCTGTGATACCTAAACCGAAAAAAGGAATAAAATTATCGTTAATCAAATCGGGAAACTTCCTGTTAAAAAATAACTGTGCTCCATAGTATTCTGTTTCTCCCCACCCCCACATCAGTGTTGAAGAAAACTCAGTCACTTCACTCATTGCATATCTTACATTAACCTGAAACAAAGGTCCTAAGGAAAGGTCTATATTTTTCTTGCCGAATTTATAAATATCTTGTTTCCCGCTATCCGCTATTATCTTCATAATATTGTCCTCGATTTTTGAAAAGGCATTTTCTATATTCTTAAAATCTATGTATTTGTATGCGATACCCGCCCCTAAACTGATTCGCGGATAATAAATCCGTTTATATCCATAATCCGAATTATTAAATGCTATTACGGGTGGCTGTTGAAAGTGGGAAATCTCTATATTATAATATTTTACTTCTATTCGTGTTCTGATTGCATCAATTTGATGTCGCTTGAATTTTCTCCTTACACTCAAAAGCGAATCATTCTTTGCATATAAAAAATCAGCATCGAATAATGAGTCATTAATTTGATAAAAAGTTATTTGTCTGAAACCTTCAAAATTTTCAAATAAAGAGTATTGTTTTGCCTCCAGGGCATCAATGGTATCACCAACAAGCGGATGTACCACACAGATTTTTCCTTCATTCTGTGCCCAAATGAATTGCTTCGAGGATATAATCAAAAACGCGAAAATGATGTACCTTAACCCCATAAAACCTCCGTTTCTCAAAATTATTTTTACCACACAATTAAAAGAAATGATACGGAATATCTATAGTACCCCTTGTTTTCTATTTGATTATCAGTGAAATGAGAGCTGGTTCTTTTTTTCTTTAATAAACTTTAAGCACAAGTTTTTGGAAATTTAAATTTTGTTGCTTTCTTTCCCTCTTCTTCTTATCATAATTTAATGATAAATTTACAGTACAATTATATAGATTTATTTTGTTAATTAAAAGTAAAAACATAATCCGTTTAATAAAAAATTGGCCCCTGCTGTCTCTCCTGGTGGGAAGTCTTCTTCTGTTTGGGTTTCTTCACTTCATTTTCCCGGTTTCATCTCTGAAACCTTTTTCTCAGGTTGTTTATGCAGACAACGGGACACTCCTTAAAGCATACTTAACAAAGGATGACAAATGGCGTCTTCAGGTTAAGTTAAGCGAGATATCTCCCGACCTTATTAAATCGATTGTCGAAAAAGAAGATAAATGGTTTTTTTATCACCCCGGGTTCAATCCGGTGTCTATCGTCAGGGCTTTTTTCTCAAATATTAGTTCAGGTGGAATCCGATCAGGGGCTTCAACTATCACAATGCAAACGGCTCGGATTCTTAACCCCGCAAAAAGAACTTAC
>Ga0209311_1002256_pt1 | contig 14060 bp, 10 predicted proteins | sample AD_UKC045_MetaG_FD_184417 | JGI IMG/M metagenome (GOLD analysis project Ga0209311, IMG submission 184417) | Active sludge microbial communities of municipal wastewater-treating anaerobic digesters from USA - AD_UKC045_MetaG (SPAdes) (version 2) | ecosystem: Engineered > Bioreactor > Anaerobic >... | reverse complement strand
ATTTGAAATGTGCTCAATGATATCAGCTTTCATTTTCTTTAAAACTTCATTCATTATATTTCCCTTCATACACATCTGATTCAAGAAGTGTCCCTTTAAAAACACTCGCGTTTTTAATAAAGAAAACAGCGTTCAGTGTCCCTGCAAGCTCCTGTAACTTTAATGCATATTGATCTTCCTCACCTTTTTCCGGAGTGTTAAGCCCCATGAAAACGACATCTGCATCCTTACTCGTCTGATGGATTATATCAACATAAGATTGGTCCTTGTCTTTGACAATTATCCTGATATCAGCGGCTATCCTCGATTCACTTGCAAGATGACTTAACTGAAAAAATGCATCCAGTTCTTTTTCTCCTGAATCAACGATGTTTATTATGCTTATGACAGAATTTTTCCAGTGAACGCTCGTTGTAAGAAGATATGCCAGCAGGAGCATCATATCACCGTTACGCTGAAGACCTCCCCACCAGACATGGATCGAGCGGGGCTTTGAGCTTTTTTGAAGAAGCTTCAGATCAAAAGAGACTTTTCCGATGATAAATGACTTTTTTATTACAGATATCCGTCTCATTATTGAAAGATATTTGGGCAGATATTTAATTTCATCAGGCCAGCATATCATAACTGTGTTTGACTGCAAACCTGCAATTCCGTTTGCCTGTACTGAAGTTATTATCCCCTGCTCAAAATCGTCAACAATATTAACTTCCGGAAAAACAGTCAGGTCTTTTTGACCGTAAAAATTCTCCATGAACTGAGTTTTGCCGTCAATATCAATTAAATCCTCTCCGAGTTTACCCTCTATAAGCTGCGTAACTGTGACAATTCCGGAGTTCTCTGCAAAGAAGGATCCGAATTTTACAAGATTTTTCTGCTTCTGCGGATCATTGATCACTATCTGCAAATAGGGTCGCCAGTTTCTTGCGGTCATCGGATGATTTCTCAGGTTGAGCAGGGAGTTTTTGATGACTTTTTCATAAACACCCCTTCTTGCATCACCTTTTATGTTCTTTTCAGATCGCCGCTTTAGAAAAACATAAAGTAGAAACTCAATGACAATGGCCGCAAAGCTTGCAAGGGGGTTGATCAGGAACATAACAACTATGCAAGCTATACCTCCTGCAAGACTTATTATCCAGGGAATTCTGAATCTGGGTCTCCAGGAAGGTTCATTACTCAGACCTTCAAGTGCAGCAGTGATATTAACGACCCCGTACACAGTAAGGAAGAAAAGCGTCACAACTGTAGCGACATCGTTAAGATTGCCTAAAAAAACGGCTGAGAGTGCTATGAAAAGTGAAATTCCGAAAACTGTTTTCTGTCCGGCAGATCCATTAAAAAAATCAATGATACTCTTTTTCTCAAACTGATCTGATATCAGTGCGCCTAAAGTTCTCGGTGCTCCGAGCATACTTCCCACGGCACTTGAAAATATCGCTCCGAAAAGACCGGGAATAATGAACAATGCTCCAGCCGGAGCGATTTCGGACCAGACCATTACATCATTTATCAGATCTTTGTCATCTGCCCCCATTACAAGAAGAAATGGAACTGTAAGATACACCGCAAAACCCACCAATGTTGCAGTTATCGCTCCAAGCGGTATTGATCTCTGCGGATCCTTCAGATCGCCCGAGAGTCCAAGTCCCGCCATTATTCCGGTTACTGCCGGAAAAAAGATGGCAAATGCTGTAAAAAAAGTGACTTCACCTGTAGGGCTGGACATTCTTACACTTGAAATATCTGTCTTTAAAAAAGCTCCGATAGCAAGAAAAAGCAGCGAGATCGCAACAGCCGCCATGATCGGTATCTGGGTTTTTAAAGCAAAATCAGCCCCTTTAAATGAAAGTGCCGCGACAATTATTATTATGACAAAAGCAACAGGTGCAACAGGGATCCATGGAATAAGAAAGTTAAGAACTTCAGCTAGACCGTAACTGTATAGGGTTATAGAGAACACCTGTGACAGGAAGAGCGGCACGCCTATTGCTCCGCCTATTGCAAAACCCAGCGTTCTTGAGATTATGTAGTATGCACCGCCTGCACCCACTTTTTTATTCGTTGCGACAGATGAAAATGAAAGTGTCGTTATCAAAGTTATTGAATTCGCTATTAAAACTATCAGGAGCGTGTTGACCAGTCCCATGTGGCCTGCAACCCAGCCGGCACGCATGTACATTATCACGCCGAGTATCGTCAGTATAGTGGGTGTGAAAACGCCCAGGAATGTACCGAGTTTTTTTGTTTCTACATTTTTCATGAGTCAAAAATGTTCATTGACCGGATATGTTCGATGATGTTGTAAACCGATTTTATCCTGATTATTTCCGTTCCTTCGCTTTTCTTAATTTTTGTTCGGCTTTCAGGGGCATATATCCTTTTTAATCCAAGCCGGGAACCCTCTTTGAGCATAATTTCAAGTCCGGGAACCTCTCTTATCTCTCCACCGAGTCCGAGTTCACCTACAAAAGCTGTGTTCATCGGGAGAGCTATATTAAAAATAGAACTTAACAATGAAGCGGCAACAGGAAGATCGACAGCAGGTGTTTTCAGCTTCAATCCACCTACGACATTAACAAAAAGGTCAAAATTGGAAAAATAGATGTCGCATCTTTTTTCAAGCACTGCCGTTATCATTGCAAGTCGCCCTGCATCGATACCCGTCACAACTCTTCTGGGTTGAGGCAGATTTGAGCTTGTTGCAAGTGATTGAACTTCGATGAGAAAAGGTCTTGAGCCCTCAAGTATCAAAGCAAGTGCCGACCCCGATATTGAGCCCATTCCGTCTGAAAGGAAGAACTGGCTTGGATTTTCAACTTCGCTAAGTCCCGTCGAAGTCATTGTGAAAATACCTATTTCATCAGTTGGTCCGAAACGGTTCTTTGAACACCGCAGAACTCTGTATCCAAGAGAAGGATCACCTTCAAAAAGAAGGACTGAATCGACCATGTGTTCAAGGAGCATCGGTCCTGCAATTGCTCCGCTCTTCGTAACATGACCTATGACAAAAACTGTTATATTTTTTCTTTTGGCGGTTTCAAGAAGTTTTACCGCACACTCCTTTATCTGACTGACAGATCCCGGAATTCCGGGGACAGAGGGCGAATAGACAGATTGGATCGAGTCACAGAAAAGAAAATCGAAGCTCTCATCTTCCACTTTTGCTCTGAGCTTATCAAGGTTGTTCTCGTTTGAAAGATACAGTTCTCCGCACCCCCTTTTCCCTGCAAGCCGCTCAAATCTTATTTTGACTTGAGAGACCGATTCTTCCGCTGAAAGATAAAGCACCCTGCACAACCTTGAGATCTCGAGAGCCGCCTGAAGCATCAAAGTTGACTTACCTACTCCCGGATGTCCTGAAATAAGGTTGTAGCTTCCTTTTACAATCCCTCCGCCGAGAATTCTGTCGAGCTCTTTATAACCGGAATTTATCCTTTCGCTGTCAGTTGTGGTCACATTGTTTATATGACTGAAAACCGCATCCGGTGAAGAAAGAAAAAGACGGTGATTATCTTTGGGAATTACTGTTTCATCCTTTTCTTCAAGAGTATTCCACTCGCCGCATTCAGGACATCTTCCAAGCCATTTTGGAGTCGAATAGGAACAGTTGGTGCAAATGAAAGATGATTTTTTCTTGACCATCTTGACTGCTCACTGAGCTGAAAGAAGGAACGGTATGGTAACTGTTGAAAGGGTTCCGTTGAATGGGGGAAATTTCCATTTTTTCTTGATCTGCTCTGTTATGCATCTGTCCATTTCCGTCCCTTTGAACTTCGGAGTTTCGTTTATGACCTTTGCCACCTGACCGCTTCCGATGATATGAAGAGTGATCTCCATTTTTCCACCGATCCCTTCATTGCTTTTAAGCGCTTTGTCATAGCAGTATTTTATTGAAGAGTAGTTGTTTTTGACAACTTCATTTATCTGTTTCTGAGTCAGCTCTTCTCCTCCGGAAGCGAAACTGCTTTCGGTTTTGACTTTTGATCCGACAGTTTTTGACCCTACTTTTTTCATGAATGAATTTCTGAAGGCATCAAGTTCTTCATCAGTGACAGTATCAAAAAGTCCCGCTTTCTTTTTTTCTTTCGGTTTTTCTGATTCGGCTTGCTGCTCCTGACTTTCAATAGCTTCGTTCTCTTTCCTTATTTCAAGAAGAAGCTCCTTAAGAATGAGATCTTCTTCCTTTTTTGCCACTTTTTTAACTGTTATTCCCTTGATGTCATCGATCTTCATTACGCCGGAGCCGAATCTGATGTCTTCGATGTTTATATCATCGAACTTAACTTCCTGCGGACCATCTTCAATGTTTTTCTGTATAAAAAGCTGATAACCACTGAAAAAAACCACTGGAGCCGCAATTATCAATAACGCAATGATCACCCATTTGAAGTGGTTATCTTTTTTAACTTCGATGTTCTGCTCTTCGCTTCCCACATCCTCCATCATCTGCTTTAGTTCGCGTTTTTTCTGAGTTTCATCGTCCGTACCGAGAACCTGCTTGACCTTTTCTTCTGCCATAAGGTCGTATTCCTTAAATATTTCTGTAAAATCCTGACAGGCACCGAGACGCACCCAGTCTGTCATTGATTTTTCCCAGATATGCGACCTTTTTACCAGTCTGCCGTCAAGAATAAGAGCTGCGATTTCTTCAAAACTGTAATCTCTTTCGTCATTTGGAAGCCGGTAGATCTTTTCATTCATGTGAAACTCCTGAACAAGTGGAAGAACACGCGCAAAATAATACTGTACAGCCCGATTTTTGTCAATTTATAGTTCTTTGAAACTGCGCATTTTTTTCACTTCGCTTCTGATCTTTTTTGATTTGAGCCGGTTCTCGACGGAGCTTTTTGTCGGTTTTGTCGGTTTTCGCTTCTTTGGAACGAAAGCCGCTTTGATTATCAGTTCCTTAAACCTTTCAATTGCGGTTTCCCTGTTCTGTATCTGGGAACGGTCGTCAGTGACTTTTATGATCACTTCGCCTTGAGAGGTTATCCTGTGGTCATTCATTGTCAGAAGCTTTGATTTCACGAACAAAGGAAGGGAAGAGCTCTCAATATCGAACCGGAGCTGAACCGCACTGCTGGTCTTGTTGACATGCTGACCGCCCGGGCCGGTTGAACGGGTCGCGGAAAATTCAAGCTCTGACATAGGAATTGAAATCTTTCTACCCTGATTGTTCGTGATCGTGATCATCGCTTCACCTTCTATTATGCTTATAATTTCAGCATCCTTAATCTCTGTAAAATAATAGACTCTGCCCACCGATTTGTCAAAATAATGCCCCGACAAACACAGGTTGACACGCGGGTCAACCCCTACAGGCAGGTTAATTTCATCCCTAAATAATACAAAACTCCACCTGCCAATGTAAGAACACCTGCTTTAATAATGTATGGATAAACATCTTTCAGTGTCGTCTTGAAAAAATCGGTCGTAACAATAAGACAAAGGTGCATCGGTGAAAGCATAACTCCCATGAATCCGCCGATGAAACCAAGGAGCAGATAATTCATATCAACAACCCCGTTCACAACAAGGAACGGATATATCACAGGGAAAGATATCGAAACGAATCCGATAGTTATCCCTGTCAGAACTCCGCATATCATAGGGACAAGGAATACAAACACAGCCGGATTGGAACCTTTGAGCGCTTCATAAACTCCTGTTGCCACACCTGAACTTCTCACTATCGAATCAAAGAACACCATTCCCGTTACAAGAAAAATGACATAAACCGTCCTTTTTTTCATTACAAACGGTTTTATATAAACGGCAAGATGTCTCTCTTTAATAATAAAAGCAATGAGTGAAATCAGAACAGCCCACGGCAGATCAAGTGAAAAAACGATCGAAAGTCCAACCGCAAGAAGTATCGGCCACGAAATTACAAGCAGTTTCAGCGGGTTTTCAGCAGTTGCGAGCTCTGTTATTTCCTGTTTTTTGTGTTTAAGCAGGATAGGCAGACCGGCAGAGGCCATAACGACTGTCATTGCACCCTGATAAATAAAAAGATCAGTGGCCGGCACTTTCATCACAGTTATTATCCATGCAAGTCCTGCATAAAGCGGGAAAAAATATTCCCAGATGTGGCGATACCAGTAGTTTACAGCCATTTTCTCTTTCTGTTCATAACCGGGAAGGAGCTTGTCAACAAAAGGGGCCGAAATAAGAGACCCTCCAGGCATCGGCAGAAACCCGATGAAAGCTGCACTTGCAGCGGCGGCAATACGGTTATCTCGAAATATTTTCAGAAAAATTGCGGACATTCTGCCGAACATCTTCCCTTTTTCCATCAACTCACCAAGAAGCATAACCGACATGATGATGATGAAAAGATCTGCCGATCTTCTGTTTATAAAAGAATTGAGCCATTCTGAACCGATGTCGGGAAGATCGACACCTGAAATAAGTGCCATGCAAATTGCTCCGGCGGGAAGAACAAGCTCAAGACGGATTTTCTTTGCAAGGAGAATAACCATCAGAAGAATCGGAATTAAAACTTGTATCCAGATCATTTCTCACCTTTTTACAAACAATTACAGCGGTATAGAATAAATTTATCCCTGATATTCGCTGACACGACCGTTTTTAAGGATATATTTCTTCCCGTCACTTTTATCTGTGGCTATATCGGAACTATCAAAGCAGAGTTTGTTTCCGCTTACTCCGACCCAGCCGTGCTGACGGGCAGGAACTCCGTAAACAAGTGCAAAATCCGGAACATCTTTGGTGACAAGTGATCCTGCTCCGATGAATGCATATCTTCCGACAGTGGCTCCGCAGACTATTGTTGCGTTGGCTCCGACAGAACACCCTTTTTTCATAAGTGTTTTTCTGAATTCCTCTTTCCTTTCGATGAATGATCTGGGATTTATGACATTGGTAAAAACCATCGACGGACCAAGAAAAACATCGTCTTCTATCTCAACTCCTTCATATACTGAAACATTGTTCTGAACCTTGACACCGTTGCCCACTTTCACATTCGCTCCGACAACACAGTTCTGCCCGAAAACACAGTTTTTTCCAATAGTTGTATTCTTCAGAATGTGTGAAAAACACCAGATCTTAGTCCCCTCGCCTATCCTGACATTATCATCAATTATCGCAGTTTCATGAACAAAAAAATTCTTTTCCATTATCTTCTCCAACTTTTAAGGAACGGGTGGTAGTCGCCTCTCAATCCGACAGGACAGGCATTTCTGATGTTAAATGCTATCTCAACGGCCGTTCTTGAATCTTCAAGCGAAAAACCTTCTTTGGCAAGGATTTTCTGATAGCTGACAGTGTGAAGATCGGTAAATCCTTCGCTGAATTCAAGCTCTTCACCATCAATTGTGATACATCTAAAAGTCTTTTTCCCTTTTTCGATCGCCTGCTTTGGCAGCATGTTCTCATTAATGCTCAGGAACCATCTTACTCTCGCCTTTTCAAACTGCATGAAACCGGCAGCAACATCCCGTTCCTGCACATTGACGATGTTTTTCTGAACATATCCGAATATCCACTGAAGCATATCAAAGAAATGGATCCCGATGTTAGTCGCCATTCCCCCCGATTTGCTCATGTCGCCTTTCCATGACACATCATACCATCTGCCGCGGCTTGTGATATATGTCAGATCGACATCATACACTTTGTCTGACGGATCTTCATCTATCTTCTTTTTCAATGCGGCAATGGTCGGATGAAGCCGGAGCTGAAGGATCGTATTGACATGGTGGCCGGTCTCTTTTTCAATTATCTTCAGGTTGTCAACAGTCCAGGGATTAAGGACAAGCGGCTTTTCACATATCGCATCCGACATGTTCCTCAATGCCAGACGGATATGGGCATCATGAAGATAGTTCGGTGAGGCAATGCTTACATAATCTATTCTGTTCTCTCTTCTCCTGAGCTTATCGATGTGCCTGTCAAACCTTTCAAATTCAACAAAGAACTCCGCTTCAGGAAAATAGGAGTCGATTATTCCGATACTGTCATTGGGATCAAGCATTGCAAGAAGATCGTTTCCCGTCTCCTTGATCGCCTTCATATGTCTTGGAGCAATATATCCCGCTGCGCCGATCAGAGCAAAATTCTTTTTCATCAAAGTCTCCCTGTAACGATATTCCTGTCAAGAAACCCTTTAATATCATACATTACTGTGTTTTTATCAACAAATCCTTTCAAATCATAACTTCTGAATTTTTCATGCGAAACAGCAAGAACAACCGCATCGTAATCGTTTTTCAGACATTCTGAGAAATTTGAAAGTTCGACTCCGTATTCTTCCAGAACTTCATGATGATCAGCCATCGGATCAACAACATCAACAATGCATCCGAATTCCCTGAATTCACTGATGACATCAATAACTCTCGAGTTTCTTATATCAGGGCAGTTCTCCTTGAATGTGATGCCGAGCACGAGAACTCTCGAACCTTTAATCTTTTTATTTTTCTGGATCATCAGCTTTACAACTTTATTTGCGACATATATTCCCATGTTGTCATTAATCCTTCTTCCGGCAAGGATAACTTCAGGATTGTATCCTACTGCCTGTGCTTTGTGAGTAAGATAGTATGGGTCAACGCCTATGCAGTGTCCACCGACAAGCCCCGGCCTGAACGGCAGAAAGTTCCATTTGGTGCCTGCGGCTTCGAGAACATCAATAGTGTCTATCCCGAGTTTTTCAAATATCAGTGCGAGTTCATTTACAAAAGCAATGTTTATATCCCTCTGAGAATTTTCAATGACTTTTGCCGCTTCTGCTACTTTCACGCTTGAAGCTTTGTGTGTACCTGCCGTGATTATCGTTTTATAAAGCTGATCTATCTCTTCTGCAGATTCAGGGGTGGAACCACTTGTTATTTTTTTTATTGTTGTTACTGTGTGAACCTTGTCTCCAGGGTTGACTCTTTCAGGGGAAAAACCGCAGAAAAAATCAACATTGAACTTAAGTCCTGATATTCTTTCAAGTATAGGAACACAAACCTCTTCAGTACAGCCTGGATAAACCGTTGATTCATATATAACAATATCGCCTTTTTTAAGTGCTTTCGCAACTGTTTCTGTCCCCTTTACGACAGGTGTAAGGTCGGGCTGTTTGTGCTCGTTCACCGGTGTCGGGACTGTAACTATGAAAAAATTGCAGTTTTTTATGTCATTTATATCGCTTGTATAGACGAGCTTCTGAGCTTGTTTAAGTTTTGCCGGCTCAACTTCAAGTGTCCGCTCAACCCCTTTTCTTAGTTCTTCAAGCCTTTTTTTATTTATATCGAATCCGACAGTATCATATTTTCTTCCGAATTCCACAGCAAGGGGAAGACCCACATAACCAAGTCCGATAATGCAAATTTTCTTCTCTTTCATTTGATGCTCCTTCTTTCCTTACCTGTATAAACTGCCGATTTCTGATCTATGTTCCGCATCGGTTTCTGTGTCTTCTTCTCTTCATAATAGTGAGCTATCAGCCCCGGCACTCTCGAAATCATGAAAATACCGTTTGCAAGTTCTCCAGGTATATCCAAAGCAAGAAGCACTGCGCCGATCATTCCGTCAACATTTACAGGAAGCTTTGTTCCCTTTATTTCGAATATCTTCTTTTCTATCATTTTTGCGAGCTTGATATAGAAAAGTTTCTTTTCCGTAAGATTCTCAAAACATATTTCAGCAAGCTTTGTGCTTCTCGGGTCTTCTGTATGAACTCTGTGACCAAGCCCCGGGAATCTATATTTACTTTCAAGCTTTTTATTAATGAATTCTGTTACTTTTGCCTCATCAAGAACTTTGCCGCAGAATTCACCCGCCTCGATGAAGAATTTCATTGAATCCTCGATCGCCCCGCCATGCGACTTATTTATTGCAAGTATGCCGGAAGCGACTGCGGCATTAAGCGGAGCACCCGTTGATGTTGCATTCATTGCAGCCAGTGCACTTGGAGGTGTCACTCCGTGATCTATTGATGATACAAGTGCCGCCTGAAAAACGATTCCCTCCTCTTTAGATGGAAGTTCGCCTTTAAGTATGAGATAGACAGTTTCAGCATAGGAAAGCTTTCCCATCATCTCTTCGACTGCATAGCCCCGGACAAGTATTTCGTTTGGCTTAATAGAAGTGATCTCAGTATTCCATTCACTCATTTTCAACTCCTTCCTTAAAATTGAAGAACATTATTAATGCAACACCGGAATAACATATTAACGCAAGATAAAAAACTGCTGTAAAGCCGAAATTTATGCTTATTATCGTCGCAACAACCGAACCAATGACAGAAAAAAATCCGTTAATACCCCAAAGAAAAGGGAGTTCACTTGTTTTCACCATCCCTGCTCCGGCTGGAAATGCCGTCCCCATGAGAAATGAAACAGGCGCAATGATAAGCAGAGTTATCAAAACCCTTATAAAAAAAGGAACTCCGAGAGTTGCATGCAGAAGAGGAGAAAGAATAAATATAATGATAAGAAGCATTCCTGAAAGAATGAAGAACGTTGTTTTTTTTCTTAACAATTTGTAATTACTGAAATAACTTCCCAACCCGGAAAAAAGAAGTATCGAAAAGAGAGCGATCGAAAGACTGTAGGAAGGATGTCCCAGATATAAAACAAGTTTCTGCGTAAGAACAATCTCGACAAACATGAACCCGAGTCCTATCAGAGAAAAATAGCCTAGTTTATACAAAGCCAGATCTGTCTTATTTTTCAATCTGAAGAAATAGAGAGGCTGAAGTATAAGCATTACACCCAGGAACAGGAGTATCATAAGAATTGCAAGAAGAATCGTCTGGCCTGAAAATATGTTAAGCGGCAATACTCCTGAATTGATACCTGCAAAAAGAGTGTTCAACTTTCTAAGCTCAAAAAAGAAAGGTCTGTCGTCTGTCGGAGGAGAAACAATATAGGGATATTCATCGATTAACTTTTCAGACATCTCGTCATCTGCATAAAGAAACTTCTGGAAAACATTTGATGAACTTATCTCTTTATAAGGGGTCACTAAAGCTGCAAATTTGTTTTTCTCAATGTATTCAGATCCTTTAAGCATTTCAGCATATGAAAAAACCCCTTTTTTTAAAACAAGAAGCGTATAAACATCAGACACTATGAACAGCACCCTGTTTTTGGGATCTATTCCCATTTCACTTAAAGCCTGCCTGACAATGTTCAAAAGACGGATGGAAAATCTCGGAGTTCCAAGTTCATCTGGAGCAAACCAGCTGGTCATTGTGAAGTATCCGTCTTCATTAAGTTTTTCATAATAAGATTTGAATGCTTCCACTGAATACAAGTTATTTTCGGAAAGGGCGAACGCACCGGCATGAGTTGAAGAAAATGTATCTACCCCCGAAAGCTGGATTATATCGTAATTCTTTCCCGAACTTTCAATGAAATTTCTTCCTTCATCAACAACTATTTTTATCCCTTCTATTTTTCCTGAATATATTCCGCCTGAATATTCTTTAAATTCATTTTGCACCGCCTTTACTATCACAGGGTTTATTTCAATGCCTGTAACATCTTTAACACCGTAATGTTTTGCGGCAAGCAGGTCCATTCCGCCACCTGCACCGATATGAAGAGATGAGACATTGTTCCTTCCGAGATGATAGACCAGGGTTGTCGGGAGATAGTCGAAAAAATCAAGGTCCTGAGGATATTTAAAGATTGATGTATATGCCCATGAATCAATTACCACCCCTTTTCTTTCCGGAAAGATCTTTCCGTTTTCCCTGAAAACAGGACTGATCCCCCATAGTCCTATTGCAGGATAGGCGGATCTGTCAGGATCTTTAATCACATCAACCTTTGAAAGAGCACTCCAGCCGGTATATATCACATCATTTGCTCTGTCCTTTACAAGACCGAGTATCTTGTCGCCGGGCGGATCCATCGGAAAAAGTGACGGAAAAAAAAGTGAAGGTAATATGAGGACTGGAACTATTGCAGAAATTATCTTCTCTTTTAATTCAACTGCGCAGACAAGTGCTGATATTGACATTAGAAAAGCTATCAGCGGGATGACCACCTGTCCGTTAAAACTATTGAAAAGTAAAATGAAAAGGATCGCTCCGAAAGCACTGCCGGTCATGTTCACGCTGTAGTATATTCCAATCTCTTTTTTTCTTTCGCGAAGTATCCATCCTGTGGTAAGCCCGAAAAGGAAAAATGGAACAAAAAGAGCTGCTATCATCACAATAAGCGTGAAAAGACCGGTTCCCTTAAAAATAAGGTTTATCGGGGTGAATGTCATTCTTGTAAGTAACACATAGCTCAAGAATGTAATCGCAGATGAGACAGATATCAGTGCCGGGAAAGTGAACTTTTTTGATAAATTCCCAGCCATCGAAAGGAAAACTCCGGAAACGCTGAATCCGAGCATAGCAACACTGATTATCATAAATCCAAAATGGTACCACATTACTATGCTGAAAAATTTTGTAAAAGAGACCTGAACCGCCATAAGCGAAACAGAAAAAACAAAAAGTGAAATAAATTCAGCTACTTGATGTTTGCTAATTTTTTTTATATCCATCAATGGTCAAATCCTTAAAATCAATGTTACGGAGGATATTAGCACAGTGCCGATTTTTATCAAAAAAAATCATTTCTTTTATAAAATACATTTTGAAATATAATTAACCGCTAATTTTGTACATTTCCGGAGGTAACCCATGAAACTGCTTATAAGCACAATGCTTTGTTTCATTATTTTTTACGGCTGCAAGGTGAGTGACGAGCTGAATCCTGATGCTGATGTTTTAAAAACAGATTCCGATCAGATGGTTACAACTCCTGATGAAGAGGGCACAGAAAAAGAGGTTGACAATGATTCGGTTTACGAGCCGGATGACTTTGTTCAGCATGATCCGGATTCTCAGAAATATGATGATGACCTGACAGATGAAATTTCAGATCCGGACAGCATCACCGTTCCTGATGATGAATCTGACACTGAGATATTTGATGAAGACGCTGATAATTCGATCTGTCCCAATGTCGAAAAGCCTGTTTCGCCAAGTGAAGATCCTTTAAGCATTGTGGCTGATTTCGGGACTTACGAATCGGCAAATAATGGTGGATTCACTGACCATTTTCTTTACAGTAACTCTGCAAAACAATTCAAGATCGGTGTTAGAGAGCAGTGGGGATCATCAATTGTATTCTTTGGCTTTTCAGATAATGCGAACTCAAATGTCATTGATGCAAATGACACCGGCAGAGAGGTTCAGATCGCAATTTATGATCCGGACAGGATAATGCAGAACTGTGCCCATAACGCATCGTGTGCAACCACTCCGACTGAGTGTGCGGGAAGCATAACATTTCTTGGATGGAATCCCGTTCAGGGCGGGAACAGATGCAACAATGGCTCTCCGACTGAATCGATCAGCGGAACTGACGGCGAAATGATCGCTTCCGTTGTGCCGTATCAATGGAATCCGGCATGGGACAGAACTGACTGTTTTTCTGATATCTGTGGAGACAACGCTTATAAAAATCGCCTTTCCGACATGAGATATATTCAGAAAATACGCTGGGTCGGAAGCAATGTCGTTGAGATAAAAATGACCATTCACAATCTTACAAATATTGAAAGAAGGGCTACTTTGCAGGAATTCCCCACTCTTTATGTTCCTTATGGTGCTCACGGGCTGCAGAATTATAACACACTTTTAGATTCAAACGGTACTGCTATTGCCATTGATCAGCCTGCAAATGACGGATTTTTCATGAAAAATTTTGACAGTCCCGGCGGCTGGACAACTTTGCAGATGGCAAGCAAAGAATACGGAGTCGGAATTTATTATGAAAACCGGCTTACAAAATTTCAGGGATGGCAGAAAGACGGAGTTTTCAATAATGTCCGGTCAAGAATTGAATTCGGACTCCCTGCAAACGGAACCGTGAATGCAAGGGCTTATCTGATACTTGGCGGTTTTGACACAGTAAAAGTGCTTGCTGAAGGACTTGATGCTGCTATCGCTCCTTTCGGGCATCTCGATGCGCCGACAGAAGATGCTGAAATTACTGGAAATTCTCTTGGTGTCGGCGGCTGGGTGCTTGACAACAAAG
>Ga0209311_1002253_pt1 | contig 14065 bp, 7 predicted proteins | sample AD_UKC045_MetaG_FD_184417 | JGI IMG/M metagenome (GOLD analysis project Ga0209311, IMG submission 184417) | Active sludge microbial communities of municipal wastewater-treating anaerobic digesters from USA - AD_UKC045_MetaG (SPAdes) (version 2) | ecosystem: Engineered > Bioreactor > Anaerobic >... | reverse complement strand
CGTCCCGCAGCGCGATGTTTTCTTTTTCCAGCCGACGGAACTCTATGGCGCGCTTGACGGTCAGCAACAGTTTTTCCCTCGAAACGGGTTTCTCGATGAAGTCGTAAGCGCCGAGCTTGGTTGCCTCGACCGCGGTGCTGATGGTTCCGTGCCCGCTCATCATTATGACGGCGGTGTTGGGCCATTTCTCCTTGAAGACGCGCAGAAGCTCAAGCCCGTCCATGCCGGGCATCATAATGTCGAACACTCCGAGGGAACACTCGGCGGCGGCCTGCTCATCGAGCGCCTTTGCTCCTGATTCCGCCGTCCTGACGGCGTACCCGTTGGACTTCAACGCCATCGATATGGTCGATAGGATGTTCTTCTCGTCGTCCACGATCAGAATCGATTCATCGCTCAAGCCCTGAGCCTCCAGTCTCGGCGGCTGTCTGATCGCCGAAAGTCACCGCGAACTCCGCTCCCTTTCCGGGCGCGCCGGACGCTTCTATCCTCGCGCCGTGGTCGGCGAGTATCCTTCTTGCGATGGAGAGGCCCAGCCCGGTCCCGCCGCTTTTTGACGTGAAATACGGCGTGAATATTCTCTCCAATTGTTCCGCGGTCATGCCGACCCCCGTATCCCTGAAGCGGAAGACGGCCCCGCCATCGGTCTTCACGGCGGACACCGTCAAATCGCCGCCGTCCGGCATCGCCTCTACCGCGTTCTTTATCAGGTTGGTGAAAACCCTGTTGAGCTGGTCGCGGTCGGCCCTGATCACAATCGCCTTGTCGCAACCTATTATATTCAATTTGACCCCGGCCGGGGCGGTCGAGCTGTGAAATTTCACTAGGTTATGCAGCATCTCGGCGGCGTCCACGCGCTCGAACACCGGCTCCGGCATCTGCGCGAACTCCGAGAATTCATTGGCCAGTCTCCTCAGCTTGTCCACCTCTTCGAGTATCATGTCCGACGATTCCGGGAACATCTCGTCGAACATTTCCCTGTTCTCCTCGAACACCGCTTTCAGGTTTTCGATGGAAAGCTGGATGGGGGAGAGGGGATTTTTAATTTCATGGGCGATCCTGCGGGCGACCTCGCGCCATGCCGCCGTCCTTTCGGTTAGCGCAAGCCGGATGCTGTAGTCGCGCAGGTCGAACGCCATCTTGTTCATGGTGCGCGCCAGCAACCCAATCTCGTCGCCGGACATGACGGGCGTCTCCGCCACGTCGAACTGCCCTGAGCCTATCAGCCGGGCGCTCCTCACCAGCTTCTCGATGGGCCTCGTTATCCCCACGGACATGATAACGGCGAGAGCCATAGAAACGCCGAGGCCGAGCAGCATCACGTACAATATGTCCCGCCGCGTCTGCGCGACTATCCCGTTCACGGTGTCCCGCGACACGCCGATGACCAGATAACCCATCCCTCGTCCGGTGTCCGGGTCAGTCAAGGGCACTCCGCCCACCGTGAAGTCCGAGCGCCCCACGTGCACGCGCTTCGTGGTTTCCGGCTCCGCGTCCAGTTGCTCTAGAAACTCGTCGCCCACCGGAAGGCTCAGTTCGGTGTCCCCCTCTTCCGAACTCAGCGTCGCCTTGTTGCCTTCATACAAAACCACTCTGGCGGACGCCAGACGGTGGAGCCGGTCTACGTATTCTTGACCTACCCGCGTGCCTCCAATGAGAACTGCGTCGTTCACCCCAAGATAACGGATCGGATGGTATATCATAACCGAGACCGCGCCGCTTTGTTCGTCTCTCCTGAGGGTAACGCCGACAGTCCCGTTTTCGAGCGCGTCGCGCACGAACGCGTCGTCGGCAAAAGAGCGGGCTTCGATGTCGAACCGAGCCGGGTTGGCCCCGTCGGCTATAAGCCTGTATTCGGCGTCGGCCACCATCAGGATGTCCAGTCCGGAAGTCTTGCGCATCGCCTCCACGCGTCTTATCAGCACGTTCGGCCACATGCTGTATGTGGCGACGTCCTCGATGAGGAAGCGGTCGTTGGCGAGCGTCTCCACTCTGTCCTTCGTGTTTTCCACCAGCGCGCGGTGCTCGTTTCGTATGCCGTCTAGGGCGCTGGTGACGCGTCCCCGGTCTATGTTGTCGAAGCTCGTCTGGAGCCGCATGTTCAGCAGATAGAGCATGGGCGCAATGGGGATGAGAAAGACGACCAGCATCACGCCCATCAGTTTGGCGCGTATGGAAAGGCTTCGCCTCGCCCCCTCGGCGGGAGCGGTTTTCGCGTCCGTTTCCAATCTGTCCGCCGCCATGCCTTCAGTCCGTTTCCCTTATGTAAGCCGAATCGATGCGGGGCGCGCCGAACGGCCCCGCCTCCGCCCCGTAAACGCTGCTCTGCCTTAAATACGCCGGTTTCCGAGAGAACAGCATTATGACCGTTCCCTGCCCCTTAGCGTCCGCTCCCAGCCTCCCGGCTATGGCGGTCGAGCGCGTCAGAGTTCCCGCCGGGCCGTAAAGCGCCGCCTCCACCGATTCCGACAACCCCATTATCACCGGCATCCACCTCAGTATGAACGCCGGAGCGTCGTCCGTGGCGTATTGAGAGATGTCTGCCAGCCCGCGCTCCCTGAGCGTCGCCTTGAAGCCCGCTTGGCCTAGGTTTAGTTGTATCTTTTCAGCAACTAGTTTCAGCGCGGAACTGGTGTCAGGATACCACAACGGCAGGGGGATGGCCGCGTCGCGAGGGGCCGAAGATCCATGTTTCGCCGGTCCGGTGTTGTTCTCCTCCGCCCCCGCTCCGCCGAGTATCACTCTCACAATCGATTGCCTGTCTATCGCCGCGGACGCGGCCGACCTCGCCGCCCGCTCCGCGAGCGCCGGGTAGTCGGGGTTGACGTCTAGGAAATATATGTTTTTCATCTCCGACTCAAGCGGCGGAGGATACATCTCGCGCTCGGCCCTGCTCAGCCCGTGCGCGGGCACGTCCGACACGTCGAGCGCCCCGCGCTTGAACTCCGTCAGCCTGTCCCGGTCGTCTTTGACGACCCGCAGCGTTATCTTGTCCAGATACGGCCTTCCTTCGAAATACTTGGGGTTCGCCGCCAGCGTCGCGTCCCCTCTCGACGTCGTTTCGACGAGCGCGAACGGCCCCGTCCCTATCGGCGGAGAGAAGTCCCTGTTCGCCGCCGACACTATGGACAGCGCGGGAAAACACAGGTATCGCAGAAAGTTCGGCTGTCTCTCCGTCAGCCTGACCTCGAACCTCAAAGGGTCGGTTATCTTGAACCCTGAAATTCCGCGCTGCTTGCCGGAGCGGAACTCCGCCGCCCCCGCCACGCCGTCCAGCAGGCGCCCGTACGGCGACCTCCTGTTGCTTATCAGCGACTTAAATGTGTGCAGCACGTCCGCCGAGTTCAGTTGCGCCCCGTTGTGAAACAACACTCCCGGCCTCAGCTTAAAGTAAAACGTCATTCCGTCGTCGGACACGACGGGCATCGAGTCCAGCAGAACAGGCGTCGGCGCTCCGCTCGGCCCCGGAGCCAGCAGCGTGTCGTATATCAGGTCCGCCGCTAAGAACTCGTGGTCATATATGAACAGCGCCGGGTCGTATTTCGATATCCCGTCCGGTATCGCAGCAACCAGTTCTCCGCCGAATTTCGGAGGAAGAACGGCTGACGCCGGAGCGGCGCAAACCGCGATTAGCGCCGCCGCCGCAAGCGCCGCCGCCCTGACCCTCCATCCGCCCGCTCTTATTTTTTTCATCATTTATTATCCTGTCCGCTCGCGGACCGCGCCGGGCAGTCCGCGCCGCTTTATCGTCACCGCTTCGTGTATGGCGGAAGAACTCTGAACAGCCTGAATCCGGCTCCCGTGTCGAGCGCCCCTATGATTTCAGTCCTGCCGTCGCCGTCGAAGTCCCAAGAGGCGAGAGCGACCACCGCTCCGTTGAACGGTCCCGCTCGCCATATTTCGGTTATCAGCCCCGTCTCGGCCCTCAGCAGCGCCACCGCGTCTTCTGTCGCCGATTCGGTAGTCGCCACGATGTACTGGGCGGCTCCCGGCGCGCTCTCGTCCGCCTTCGCGCACAGAACCGCGCCTCCGTACCGCGTCTCCGTTCTCGCCTTCTCGTTGCCGGGCCCCTCGTACATCCTGATTACCCCGTCTTCGCCCGCCGCCACCAACTGCGTCAAATTCGCGCTCGTGTCCGACCACCGCCTCGCGCATATCGTATAGTAGTCCGGCGACACCGGGAAATTCACCGTGCGCGGCGACGCCCCGGACGTGTCCACCAGTCGCGTCTTCAGTCCGTTGAAACTCGTCACCCCGGCCCCGTAGTCGGACATCACAGTCACGGCTTCCGCCCTCATCGCGTCCACAACGAATCCCGACACTCTCCCGGCCCGCTCAAGGCTCTCCCCCGTCCACTCATACGCGAACGCTCTGTCAAACGGGTTCATCGAAACGAAGAGCAGGTTCTTCCCGCCAAAAGTCCCCACCTTCATCGTTCCGGCGACGCCTCTCTTCGGATACACCTTCTGGAACTTCCCTGACCACACCCTGCTCAGACGCCCCGGCTCGGAGAAATAATAGAGATCGAGCGCGCCTGATGTCAGGACCGCTATGCCCGGCGTCCCGTCGTCTTTCAGCGGGATCGCGGCAAGCGCCAGAACCGGGAGGTCAGAACGCATTCCTGACAGATACTCGACCGTTCCCGGAGTTGCTACCGGCAGCTTCGCAAGCGCGGCGTCGAGCGGGCCGGGAGCTCCTGCCGCCTTCGGCTCAGTCATCTCCTCTTCAGGAAGCGCGTCCTCAGCCTCCTCCAATTCCGCCTCCACTGCCGCCGCCGCTTCCTCTATAGCCGCCCTCATACTCTCGTCCATCTCATGGTCAAGGCCGTCCCCGGAATCCTCATCCGCCGACTCTTCTTCCGAGTCGTCCGGCTTTTGAGAGCTTTCAACTGATGTCCGAGGCTCTTCCTGAGACGCCGCTTCTTCGTCAGAATCCGCCGGGGCAGCCGCCGGTTTCGCTTCAACGGAATCAGGCGCGCCCGCGCGGCTTGCGTACTCCTCAGTCTTCAACGACCCGGCCTTCCTCAAAAGATATTCCCGCGACAGCGCGACGCCGCCGGACGCGCTCCTGAGCCGCGCCGTAAGCAGCGTCCGCCCTGAAGCGTCCACCGCTATCCTCGTCTCCGCCACATATCCCACAGGAGCCGCCGCCGCTATCCTCCTGACCTGTTCATCCGTCAGATATCCCGCGCCGCCACCGCCCGCCGTCGTCGCCGAAAGCACGTCGAACCGCGACGCCGGCAACAGCCTGAAGTATTCCTTTTCAGCAACCGCAAGCATGAGGTCGGCTCTGAAACTCTGTAGCGCCGAGCCGAACTCGCCTGTCTCGTCCGCCGCCGGAGCCACCGCCACTGACACCGACTTCGCCGTCGCCGCCCCGGCCCCTATGTACGCTCCGAAATCCTCTGCCACTAGTTCGGCAATCCCCTGCGGCAGAGAAGTTTCCATCGCAACCGCAGCCGCGCCCGCCGCGACAACCGCCGCGGACATAACCGCCGCGAGTGCCGCCATCGCATGTATCCATCTTTTTTTCATTTTTCCGCCCGCCGGCTCTTTCGCATTCCCGAACCGGCCCGTTTCGCCTTCCTTTTGGTATTCCGCAATATGATCATGACGCTCTATCTTCGCTTTCATCTATCTAGCGGTATCAAGTTCTTTCTCTCCGGCGCCACAACGCTCCTAGTGGCTCCCGCTCCGCCGCGTTCTACTGCGGGCGCTTCGCCACGAGGCTCCGGCCCGCGCTCGACCGCCCCGCACACGCCGTCCTTTCCCCTCATAAGCCCTTCGGCGCACTCGCACCGCTTCAACTCCGCGTCATACCTCTCCCTGTCGCCACATGCGCATTCATACCCCGTCGCGTCCGGCTTCATCCCGCCCGCGCAAGCGTCCGCGCACTCAGCAACCGCCGGGTTCATTATTTTCCCCGCCTCGCACACGCACCTGCCCGCCGTCCTGTCGTATCTCGACTCCGGAGGACACTCGCACACGCCCGCCTTCTCGTTGGCGACGCGGCCCGGCGGACATTCCTCGACGCACCCCCCGCGGCCTTCCACCAACAGCCCCTTTTCGCACGCGCACATCATCGTCGCCCTGTCCAGCTTCATCCCCGCCCCGCACTCGCACTCCTTCGTCTCCGCGCCGTACGCCGCGCCCTCCGGGCATTCGCACCTGCCCGCTCCCGCCGCAGTCCTCATCGTTGCCGGGCACGCCGCCGCGCATTCCCCCGTCGCCGTCACCAACAGCTTGCCCACTCCGCACTCGCACTCCCCCGTTATCTCAAACGCCGTCATCCCCGCCGGACACTTGTCCACGCATTTCTTCGCCGCGTGATCGTAAACTTTTCCCTTCGCGCACCTGAGCGCCCCGGCGGCCCCTATCATTACGACAGCCGTTTCACCCTCCGGGTTCTCCCCTCCCGCCGTTATTCTCGCCGGGTACACGTTCCCAGCGAACCCGACAGCCTCCCCGTCGCCCGGCGCTCCATCTCCGTCAGAGTCCCTGAACGCCGCAACGAAATACTTCCCCTTCGGCGCTTTTTCTATCGTATATTTTCCGTCCGCGCCGCTAACCGCGACCGTCCCGCTCATCGGTTTTTCATTCAGAAAACGGGCCGACGCATAGAGGCCGACCGTCGCTCCGCCCACCGGCTTGCCCTTGTGCTCCACCTTTCCATGCAGTCTCGACGTCCCCGCCTTCGCCGCCCCCGGCGCAACCACGCACGCCGCCTTCCCGGCCTCGCAGAACTTCATCTTTCCCGGAACCGGCTTCGAGGCCGCGCTCGCCAAGTCCGTCCCCGCCGCCCTCTCAATCCTGTCGGAATAACCGTCCCCGTCGGTGTCCGCCGGGGGAGCAGGTAGAAGGACGGACGGAACCGCCGTCAATATGGGAGCCGGAACCGAGCCAGCGTCCGCGGGGTCCGTCCCGGCAATCCGCTCCTCGATGTCCGACGCCCCGTCGCCGTCGGAGTCCGGGCCGTCATAGTATTGTGTCGGCAGCGACCAGAGGGTGGCGTTCATGCAAATCTCCCTGAGCGCCCATTCGAGCCGCCCCGCGTCCGCCGCATCCAGTTTGACAAAACGCGACCTCGCTGTCTCCCCGACGGGCTTCAGCGCCGCCTCCGCTTCAGCAAGAAACTTCGCGTGCGCCGCCACCGCTTTCCCCATGTCGGCCTCCGCTCCGTTCAGCGCTTCGGCCATCTTGCGCTCCGCGGCGGTCAACCCCTCGAACGACTCGTATGCCTCCCCGGCCTCCAGTCCGATTTCTCCGATTATCAACACATCCCTCAAATCGGACGCCCATTTCCTTTTCAGTTCAAACCGCTTCGCGACGTCCTTTTCGGCGTCAATTTTCGCGGCTTCGTCTCTAAAATCCTCGAGGACCGTCTTGGTCGGCGATATCAGCAGAGAAACCGCTTCGAGCGGCGAAGGAACCGCTTCGCTTGCTCCATCCGCCGCAAACGCCTTCATGCGCCCGCGCGCGTCCTCCCCTCGCCCTGCCGCCGCCAGCGCGCGCCCTAGAGCCGCCCCGTACGCGGGCATGTCGAACGTTCCATCCGCGACCGCCGGGCAACCCGCCCCGCGAACGCCCTGCCGCATGCATCTGGCCGCCCAGTCGAGCGACATGTCCCGCGCCGTCCGCCACGCCGCAACATCCGTCAGCGTCCCCCGCGCGAGCTTCGCCTCTTTCGATTCCTTTGCGACCGCCGCCTCGGCAGCCTCCCGCAGGGCGTCCGTGGCCGCCCCCGCCTCCCGCGCCGCCTCCAGCCTCGTCAGCGGCCCGGCTATCCCCCTGACCAGCGCCGCCATCCGCGCATCGTCCGCCGCCGTCCCCGCCCCGAACAACATTTCCGTATATTTTGCGTGCGCCGCCCGCGCCACCGGCAGCAACTTGTCCGCCGTCTTCTCAGGATCCCCCGGCCCGCCATTCTCAAAAAACAACGCCTCGTCCACCAACTGCTTCACGAACGACGCGTCTATCTCCCACGGCTTCGCGTCCCGCTTCTTGGCGATCCCCGACTCTGTCATCTTTCTCAGCAGCCTCGCCTCGATATCCGTCTCAGGGTTCACCGCCACGCTGTTCGTCCCCGCAGAAAGCGGAGGCAGTATCGCAGATAGCGTAGGCTTGCCGTCGCCCGTCTCGACTCTGACCACCAGCGCGCTCTCGCCGGCTGGCGCTCCTGTTATCCTGAAAACGCCGTTGTTCACCGTCGTCGCCGCGCTCCCCGGCAACGGCAACAGCGCCGTCCCGTCCGGCGGTATCCGGTACAGTCTAGCAGTCGCCCCGGCGCGCAGCGCTTCCGCCCTGCCCGCTCCGTCCGCAGCCACTCCGTACCCCGAATACAAATCAACCCGGCCCGCCACAACCGCGTCCCCGGTTGCCGCCTTGTCGCTTTCTCCCTTTTTGCCCCCTGCGCCCCCGCACCCGGCCATCCCGACCGACGCTGCCAGCATCGCAACCGCCATATATCTTTTTATTCTCATGACAATATTCACACTCCATCTTTCATCTCGCTAAATAATACCACTACCCCCGCCTTTTTGCATCAAACCCGCTCCGCCCGCCCCGCCCGGTTGGGGCTTAAGGGAAAACTTTTGAAAAAGTTTTCCCTTAAAATCCCTTTTCATGCTGGCGCCAAAGGCAGAGCTTCGTCTCCGCCTTTGGCGCGTATCTTATGAAAAGTTATTGGTAAAGAATTTTCAGAGGAATCTAGTTCATAAATGATTTTACATAGGCCGTCTGGAAGAGACGCGTTTTCGCGTCTTTTCCAGACGGCCAGTGAAACGTTTTGAAGAGATTCCAAAGAGAAACTTTTTCAAAAGTTTCTCTTTGGCCGCCGGAGGCGCTTTAAAGACGTGTCTATTTCAAGAGAATGCCTCTCTTCCGTTGATAATCTTGAAAGCTTTTTGCAGGGACAATTTATGCCCCCTTATTCAATAGCGGACAGGTCGAGGTTGGAAAGAGTGAACTGGTTGCCGGGGTCGGTTTTAAATTCGCCGAGAAGGTTAGAGTAGGTTTTCACCTCTGCGGTTCCGGTTAAGGGGTCTATTTTCACGAGGCGCATATAGCCCAGACCGCCTAGGAGCAGGTCCTGATAGTTTGCGAACATCATGTGGACGATGTTGCCGTGATCGCCGGACATGGAGACGAGGCCGGATTCGCCGGCGGTGTAGTGTCCGTTGAATGCGAGAGATATGTTCGGATAGAGGCGGAGCAGGTTGTTCCAGATATTGAGGCCGATGGAGCTGAGTTCGCTGGAAGGAGAAACGAGCGCGTGGGTGACGAGGATGACGCGGCGGTTGGGGTGCCCTTCGACAACGCCTCGCGCCCATGCCAGCGCAGCGTCGCGCGGGTCGAATTCCAGAGACAGCGCCAGCCAGTCCGCGCCCCCCGCGCTGAAATAGCAATATGCGTTATCCAGCTTCCCGGCCTCGAAGACGCCCCCGAAATGATTGAATGTTTCATAATGAGAGACGGGGAAATAAGCGTTGAACCGGGAAGTGTCGCGGCCGGGGCCGTCGTCGTGGTTGCCGATGCTTACAGCGTAAGGGACTACCCCGTCGAGCAGCCTCATAGCGGCCTGCGCGTTTGCCCATTCGGACGCCGAGTTATTGTGCGTCAGGTCTCCCTCGTGGAATACGAACTTGATATTTTCAGCGGCGGCGTTGTCGGCTATCCACTGCGTCTGGCCGGAAAAGACGGCGGGATAGTCCAGAGAATAATATTGAGTGTCCGGCAGCGCGGCCAGCACGAACGGCTTATACACACAAGCGGCGTGCTGTCGGGCAGGCGCCGAGTAGTTTCCCGCCGCGTCGATCGCGAACGCCGTATAGTAGTATGACGAGCCGTTGCGGAGGCCGGAGTCTGACCATGCCTGAGCGGCGCCGGAGTAAATCACGGCGTCATCAGCGGACGAAGGAGCCGATGGGTTGCGGGAGAAGCCGCTGACCCCCCGCCGCACGACCACCCGGCCGAAATCAGCGTCCGCTGGGTTGGCCCATGTCAAAGAGATTACACAGTCATTGGCAACAGCGGAAAAACCCGACACCGGGCTTGGGGGCACAGAGTCAACCGCGACAGATGAGTTGGAAGACCCGCCGCCGCAGCCGGAAAACAGCGCGGCGCACACTAGGATCGCCGCCGCAAGCGCCGGAAGCCTCTTCCCTGCGGTCATAGCGCTTCCCCCCGCATTCGCCCTAGCCCGCTTCGGCCCGGCTTCAGTAAATAGGCGTCAGGTTCGCGCCGTCCGGAGCGAACGTAACCACATCCCAGCCCGCCACTTTCCCGTCCTTGACGTACACTTTGCGGTATCCCCATTTTTTATCGCCGCCGCTGCCGGCCGTGAGCGTCATTATCTGCTTCATGTTTCCGTACTGCTTTTCCTCGTTCCAGTGCATGTGGCCGACGAACACGTGGCTGACGCCGAACTCGTTCATGAGCGCGACGAACCTCTCTTTGTCCGGGCCGGAAATCTTCTGCCTGTCCTTAAGCCCAATCACGCGGCCCCCCGCAAACGTGTCCAGCGGCACGTGCATGAACGCCACAGTGTCAGACGCGCGGCCCTTTGCCCCCTTCAGGTCCGCCACAAGCCATTTCCACTGTTCCGGCATTATCCGCGCAAGCCCCTGTGTGCCGAAAAACGCGTTGTCTATGTTCCACCAGTCCCTGAAATTTGCTTCCCACTCAAAATTGTTTATCCCGACCACGTGCAGAGAGCCGTAGTCGAAAGCCATGTTTTTAACGTCGAACGTCGCGTTCCAGTGGTTAAGACCGTCGATGCTCGGCGTGAAATTGTTGTCCACATACATCTCGTGGTTGCCGGGGACCAAGAACACAGGCTCCGTCATGCGGGCGGCGAGTTGCTCATAAGCAAAAGGATAGTCCGCGTCGTACGTGGCCGGCCTGAGTCCGAGGTCGCCGCTGAACACGATGAACTCCGGTTTCGAGTCGCACATGCTGCGGATGACTTTCGCCCGCGCCTCGTTCTGTTCGGGGTCGCCCGTGTTGAAGTGCATGTCCGTGAAATGAATGAAATGGAAATCCTTTTTGAACTCGTCGAAGACCTTCACCGCGTGAGGCTGCGAGTCGGAAGAGCCGTCCGCAAAAAAGACCGACAGGTCGTACAGCCCCGCCGCCGCGCCCTGCGGAACGGACGCAGAGAACGCCGCCCTGCCGTTTTCATCTCCCGCCGCGGAAAGCCCCAAAGCGACCTTCGCCGAAGCGTCAGCCGTCGCCGACAACTCCGCGCGAGCAATCTGTTTGCCGCCGGCCACCACCAGCTTGAACTCTCCTCCGCGCAAAACCAGCGCGGGAGAATTCAGCAGCGGGCTTTTGATTTCTTTCACGCGCGAAATCAGCTCCGCCGAAACCGCCGCCCCCGCCGAAACCAGCGCCATGCACACCGCAACCGCTATTGCCGCAATCCTTTTCGCCATGACACGCCTCCGGATGATGTCAAAGTCCGCGGCATCCCGCCGCCTCTCTATTCTTATACATCGCGCTGGAAGATTCAACAGAAAGCGGGAGCCATCTCAACATGCGAACGGGTTATTGCGATGTGTGAAATCGCATGGTGGAGAGGATGTCTTGGACGTCGAGCCAGCCTTCTTCAACATCTTCTTCGCTCATGACGAACTCGATGATGTACATCCTGTGGCCTTCAAAAGTCATGAATGTAAAGTCGCGTTTCGTATCCTTGCTTCCGCGTATCTCGTTGCCTTCTACCCAGATTGCGTCTCTGCCGTTGACCAGATAGGTGGAAAGCTGGAGCATTTCGTATCGCGCGCCTTCCTCCTCTTTGATTTCTTTCATCATTTCATTTATGCCGGGCTCTATCCATTCGAGGGTGTTGCGGGAAAAGTGTTTTGGGATTCCGGTGTCGGCGGACGTGTAGAAGACTTTCATAACTATCTTCGGCTGTTTGCCGCCTTCGAGGAAGTAGTAGCCGAGGGCGTTGATGTATCCGGTGCGGTACTGGGCTTCAGGGGCCTCGTTCCAGCCGGGAGGGAAATCGAGGCTGAACGCGCGGCTCGGACTCGAATATGAGCCGCTGACGGGCACGCCGTGTATGCCTGAAGAGACGAACCGCGCGGCGAAGTATCCGGCGGCGATGATAACCGCGAGGATGGCGAGCATAACCGGGGTTACGGACCAGTTGGCGAACGAGTCCCCGAACGAGACGCGCCGGTTGTCAAACCTGAAACCTAGGTCGTCTTTGGGTTTTCTGTAGACGCCCGGCGGAGGGAGGGCGGAAATAGTGTTGGCAGGCGGCAAGGCGATGTTAGGAGGAACTAGGGACGTCTGCGGGGTCGTCCGGGCGGGCGTTTTTGCCGCTCCGGTTCCGGCTCCGCACGCGACGCAGAACTTTGCCTGTGGCGACAGCGTATTTCCGCATTTCGAACAGAACATGTTTTTCCGTTTCCCTTGGTCCGTCGCGTCGATTCTCATTTTTGATTATACATGGAAATCGATGACGGCAAAAGACACGCCGAACGAAGGTTTGCGGCGCTCGGAAATTGCCGCATGGGCGAGCCGCCCTAACGTCGGGCGCGGCGCGTGTTTTTTCGCTGCGCGGATGTCGCGCGCGGCGGTTACAGGTTAAAATTCAACGTGCGGGCTGAATCAGCCTGAAATTCTACGAAAGCTGCGTTGTCTCCGACATGAAGAAAAAGGATTCGCTGAAAAGTCCGGAAGCGGCGGACACGACATACAGGGAAGGGCTTATGCGCGGAGCCGGGTTCGGCGCGCGGGAGTTGAGCCGCCCGGTGGTGGCGATAGCGAACTCGTGGACTGAAGCGAATCCGGGACACGCGCATTTGCGCGAGCTTGCGGCGCATGTGAAGGGAGGCGTTTGGGCGGCGGGCGGAACTCCCGTAGAGTTCAACACCATCGCCCCCTGCGACGGCATCGCTCAGGGCGAGGGCATGCGCTCCGTGTTGCCGTCCCGCGACATCATAGCGGCGAGCGCGGAACTGATGTGCCGCGCGCACAGGTTCGACGCGCTTGTTGCGGTGGCCTCTTGCGACAAGATTATTCCGGGGATGCTGATAGCGGCGGCGCGGCTGAACCTGCCGACGGTTTTCCTGACCGGCGGCACGATGTATCCGGCGCGGGTGCGGGGCGAGACTCTTGTGGCGTGCGACATAAAGGAAGCCATCGGGCGCGCGAAAGCGGGAGCGATTTCGGCGGCTCACTTTGAAGAGATACGGGACAACGTGTGCCACGGCGCGGGAGCCTGCTCGATGATGGGGACGGCCAACACGATGGCGTGTCTGGTCGAAGCGATGGGATTGTCGCTGCCGGGAGCGGCGGCAGGGCCTGCTCTGTCCGCGCATCGCACGAGGCTGGCGAAGGCGACCGGCGCGGCCGTCATGCGGGCGGTATCGGCGGGGCTGAGGTTCAGGGACGTTGCGGGAACGGCGGCGTTGTCGAACGCGATGAGAGTTCTGGCGGCGCTGGGCGGCTCGACTAACGCGGTCCTTCACCTTCTGGCGCTCGCGGGCGAACTTGGAATTCATCTTGAACTGTCCGACTTCGACAAGGTCAGCCGGAACACTCCGCTGCTGGCGAGGTGCAAGCCGGCGTCGGCGGTCAATCTGCTGGACTTTCACGAGGCGGGGGGAGTCGGGACGCTGATGAAGGAATTGTCGCGGGCGGGGATGATTGAAGGCGGAGCGCGGGATGTGGCGGCAAAGACGATGGCAGCGCGGCTGCGAGCGGCTCCCAACCCGGACGGCGCGGTCATCAGGAGCGCGGACGCCCCGCTCGCGCCCGAAGGCGGAATAGCCGCGCTGTACGGCTCTCTGGCCCCTCTAGGCGCGATGGTCAAACAGAGCGCGGTACATCCGGCAATGCTCAGGCACAGCGGCCCGGCGGTCTGCTTCGATTCTGAGGAGGACGTCCGCAATAGATTGCTATCCGGCAAAGTGAAGCGCGGCGACGTTCTGGTGATACGATACGAAGGGCCGAGGGGCGGGCCGGGGATGCGCGAGATGTCCATCCCGGCGGCGATACTCGTCGGCATGGGGCTGGGGGACAGCGTGGCGATGGTCACCGACGGCAGGTACAGC
>Ga0209311_1002240_pt1 | contig 14148 bp, 8 predicted proteins | sample AD_UKC045_MetaG_FD_184417 | JGI IMG/M metagenome (GOLD analysis project Ga0209311, IMG submission 184417) | Active sludge microbial communities of municipal wastewater-treating anaerobic digesters from USA - AD_UKC045_MetaG (SPAdes) (version 2) | ecosystem: Engineered > Bioreactor > Anaerobic >... | reverse complement strand
CGAGGGGCTTGAGATATCGAGATTTCCAGTGAAGGTAAAAGGCGTTATACCGGGAGCCGGGGTCAGCGGGGGGCCTCTGATACTGATAGAGTTGACCGGGCCGGAGCGGGAGAAATACGGCGGGGTGTCGATGGGGATGAGCGGCTCTCCGATATATGTCGGGGGCAAGCTCATCGGAGCATTGTCCATGACGTTTCCGATGACGGATCATCATCTGGGCGGGGTGACGGATATCGCGTCCATGTTGAAGGCCGCAGAATATGACGCGCCGAGGGCCGGGACGGTCGAGTTCGACGCGCCTTTCGAGCATGGCGGAAAGGTTTTTACGAGAATAAGTTATGAAACCGGCAGAGACGAGATAGAGGGGACATTATTTGCGAATGCGGCGGCGGCTCCGGCGATGGTTCGCGGGGTGACGGCGCGGACGATGCCGTTTGCGAAGAGGATATTTGAAGGAACGGGGATAGAAGTGACGGATGCGGGCGGCGCGTGGGCAGGGGCGAGAACGGGACAGGCGGTAATTGGTCCCGGCTCGGAGATAAAGCCCGGCAGTTCGGTGGCTGTGTTGTTGTTGACGGGAGACATGGAAGTGTCGGCGGCTGGAACGGTGACGCATGTGGAGGGCAAGCGGGCGCTGATGTTCGGGCATCCGCTGTTCAGGAAGGGCGATGTCCGGTATCTGTTGGCGGACGCGCCGGTGCTCGCGGTGGCGCGAGGCACTGACATGTCGTTCAAAGCCGCCGCGACCGGGGCGCTTCGAGGAGAGATAACTCAGGACCGCGGCCCCGCTCTTGTGGGACGGCTGGACAGTTTTCCTCTGCTGATACCGTTCGACATTACTGTCACTGACGGCGATATCGGCAAGACAGAGAGGTATTCGTTCAAGGTGGCGCGGGACGAGGATTTGTTGAGCAATCTTGCGGCGATGGCCGCGCTGCAAAGTCTCGACAACACCATCGACAGGCTCGGCAAAGGAACCTCCAGAGTGTCGTTTTCCATAGGATGCTCGGCCTGCGAAAAACCTGTAGAAAGGGAAAACATGTTTTACGACGGGGACGACATCGCGGCGTTGTCTCTGGTGGAGTTCGTGACGGCTCTTCAACTGCTCAAGGACAACAAATACGCGGACGCGGAAGCGCGCAAGCTGAACCTGAACGTAGAGATAGATTCAAGGAACTCTTACGCGCTTATAGAGAAAGTGGAGATAGACGGCGGGGACGAAGGGAAGCCGGAAGCGGAAGAAACGAAGACGGGCGAAAATGCGGCATCCGCCGCCGAAACGGAAGCAAAAGCCGAAGAAAAAGAGCCGAGCGCGGCTGGAGAAAAGGGAAGCAAGGAAAAGGAAAAGCCGCCGGTGGTGAAGCGTGGGCAGAAGCTGGGGCTGAAGGTGTCTGTGAGGCCGTACCGGAGCGAGACGGTCGAGGAAAAAATATGGTTGAAAGTGCCAGCCGACATAGCGCCCGGACGCGCGGTGATAAGCGTCTTCTCCGGAGCAAGAGAGCTTCCGTCGGCGGCTCCGGAAATGTTGCTGATAAAAATCCAAGTCGAGGGACAGGAAAGACAGGACGAAAAAGACCCTCATTTCCTTCGCGAAAGAAAGAAGGAGAAAAGTCTGGACGAAGTGTTGAAGGAGTTTTCGAGTCGTCCGATGAACAACGAGCTTGTGGCGAACATCGAGTCATTAGGGTTCTCCGGGCCGGACGACGAAGACGAAGAAGAGTATGAAGACGAGGATCGGAACAGGGATGGAAGAGCGGGCAAGCTGACGGGCTGGGCTTTGGACGGCGTGGCGTCGATAAGGGTGGAGGTGGAGGACGAGTTGCCGAAGGTTTCTCCGAAAAGAAATATCAGAAAATCCAGAATAAATACTCTCAAGGGAGAAAAATGATAAATGGAAAAGAAGAAAAAGGCCGCCGCTAGGCAGAAGAGGGCGCAGGCTCCGGATGTGGCGGTTCTGATGGGAAGCGATTCCGACCTTAAAAGCATGACGGCGTGTTTTGAGACGCTGGACAGTTTCGGCGTGTCGTACGAGGCGCATATCGCGTCTGCGCACCGCACGCATGATTACGTGAAGAGGATAGTGACGACGTTTGACAACAATGGCGGAAAAGTGATGATAGCGGCGGCGGGGGCGGCGGCGCACCTGCCGGGAGTGGTCGCGGCGCTTACGAACCTGCCGGTGATAGGGGTTCCGATGGAGTCGAAGATGCTGGGGTTGGACTCGCTGTTGTCGATAGCTCAGATGCCCGCCGGGATGCCTGTGGCGACGGTGGCTGTGGGCGGATGCAAGAACGCGGCTCTGCTTGCGGTTCAGATACTGGCGCTGGGCAGGCCGGAGCTTGCCTCGCGCTACGGCAGGTTCAGGGCGCAGCAGGCGGAAGCTGTAATAAAGAAATCCGAGCGCCTGAGGACTTCGGGCTACAGGAACTACTTTTCGGAGGGCGGTTCGACGAGATGATAGACAGGTACACATACGAGCCGATGCGCTCGATCTGGTCGGAAGAGAACAAGTTCAGGAAGTGGCTGGACGTGGAGATAGCGGCATGCGAGGCGTGGCATGCGAAGGGGAAAATTCCCGCGCGCGCGCTGTCGACGATCAAAAAGAAAGCCGCGTTCACGATTCAGCGCATAGACGAGATAGAGAAAGAGACGGACCACGACGTGATAGCGTTTCTGACGAACGTGGCGGAGAATGTCGGGCCGGATTCGAGATTCATACACGTGGGTATGACGTCGTCTGACGTGCTGGACACGGCGCAGGCGCTGCGAATGCGCGAGTCTGCGGACGCTCTTATCGCGGAAGTCAAGGAAATCCGCGTCATATTAGAGCGCCGAGCGATAGAGCACAAGTTCACCGTCATGGTGGGCCGAACGCACGGTATACACGCCGAGCCTATGACTTTCGGAATGAAGATGCTGCTGTGGCTGGCCGAGATGGGGCGCAACCTCGAAAGACTCGAAAGGGCGCGGGAGACGATATCTGTCGGAAAGATTTCAGGCGCGGTGGGAACATACTCGAACCTGCCACCCGATGTCGAAGAAGACACCTGCCGCAGGCTTGGGCTTAAGGCCGCGCCTATCGCCACGCAGGTGATTCAGAGGGACAGGCACGCGGAGTTCATGTCGACTCTGGCGGTGGTCGGCGGCACTATTGAGAAGATTGCCACCGAAGTTCGCGGGCTTCAGCGAACGGACATTCGAGAGGCGGAGGAGTTCTTCGCGAAGGGCCAGAAAGGCTCGTCGGCGATGCCGCACAAGAGGAACCCGATCACAGCCGAGCGTCTGGCCGGGCTTGCCCGCGTGTTGCGCGCGAACGCCCACGCCGCCATGGAAAACATGGCTCTCTGGCACGAGCGGGACATAACTCATTCGTCTGTGGAAAGAGTGATAATCCCGGACAGTTGCATACTGCTTCACTATATGCTGGTCAGGCTGAAACGTCTTCTGGACAAGCTGTTGGTGTATCCGGACGCGATGCTTGAAAACCTCAACAAGACGAGGGGATTGATATTCTCGCAGCGGGTGATGCTGGCGCTGGTGGGCAAGGGCGCGACGAGGGAGCAAGCGTACCACATCGTGCAGCGAAACGCGATGAGGGTGTGGGCGGAGAAGGCGGAGTTTAAGTCGCTGCTGTCGGCTGACGCCGAAGTGGCGGCGCTGCTGAAACCCGCCGAGTTGGGGGAGTGTTTTGAAGTGGAGTATTTCATAAGGCACGTGGACGAAATATACGAGAGATTTTTCCCGAAGAAGAAAGCGCGGGCGGGCAAGGCGAAGAAATAGCCCGCGCGGGGTAAAGACATGGGAAAAGGCGCTTTAATAAGAGAGACGCCGGGGATGCGGGTGTATCAGTCGGACGCGTCCGCCGACCGGTTCGCGGTCGAGTTCACGAACGACGCGGTTGAATGCGGCGCTGAGAAGTCGCCCATGTTTCCGGGAAAGGGAGCGCTGAACATGAAGATTGCAGCCGCGCTCTTCAAGAGGCTGGAAGATTGCGGAGTGGCGACACATTTCGCGCGCGAGGCGGGCGGATCCGAGATGGAGACCGTCGCGGCGCGGATAATCCCGGCCCGCGTGGCGGTGCGCAACATGGTTTCAGATGAATTCGCCGCCCGCACTCGCCTCGCCGCAGGCTCGATACTCCCGGTGACCATCATCGAGTTCAACGTGAAGATGGACGCGGGCAAGGAGTTTCAGCCGGGGATGCGAGCGCGCGTCTACACGGAAGTGACGGACGGCGACGTGAAGACGATGAGAACGAGGGCGGCTCAAGTCAACAAGGCTCTGCAGCCGTTCCTCTACAAGCGCGGGATCGCTCTGGCGGATTACTATCTCGAATTTGGGAAGGACTCGAACGACTTTTTCCGAGTATGCGGGGCGCTCACGCCGGACACTTGCTCGTTCTGGAGCAGGGACACGCTGGAGAAGCTGGACAAGGACAGATATCTGCGGCCGATGAGAGGCTCGGAGACGGCGGCCGGCATCGTGTTGAAGGCGCTGACAGCGTAAGCCTGTCGGCCGGACGATTTTTGAAATAACCGCCGAAGGCGGCGCGAGACGCGCCCGGCGGAAGCGCAGAATTTGAGGCCATAGAAAAATGTCGATGCAAAGACCGCAACCGCAACAGCAGAAACCGCAGCCGGTTTTGCCTTCGCTCGAAGAGAACATGGAGCCGAAAGAAAGGCTGAACGCATACCTGAGGTATCTGGCCGAGCACAACGGCTCCGACGTCCATTTCAAAGGGAACAGCCCGGTATTCTTCAGAATTGATGGAAGACTGCGACCGGGCGACCCGCGCTCTGTTGTTCCTCCGCAACTTGTGGACGAGATGGCGAAATCAATAATGAACGAGAGACAGTTGCGCGAGTTCGTGGAGACGAACGAGTGCGACATGTCATACAGTCTGCCGGGAGTGTCGAGGTTCCGCGTAAACGTATTCAAGCAGAGCGGGCTTACCGGGGCGGTGCTGAGAACGATTCCGCTGAAAATATTGACTATCAAAGAGTTGGCGCTGCCGGACACGCTAGAAGAGCTTTCGGACAGGCCGAAAGGGCTGATACTTGTAACCGGCCCGACGGGCAGCGGCAAGTCCACAACCCTTGCTGCGATGATAGACCACATAAATCAGACTCGGCGAGAGCATATCCTGACAATCGAGGATCCTATCGAATTTTTGCACAGAGACAAGAACTGCAGCGTATGCCAGAGGGAGGTCGGGCAGGACACCAAGTCGTTCGACCGCGCTCTGCGCTCGGCGCTTCGCGAAGACCCGGACGTGATACTCGTCGGCGAGCTTCGCACTCTGGAGACGATATCGATGGCTATCACCGCGGCTGAAACCGGGCACCTCGTGTTCGCCACTCTGCACACGACGGGCGCGGTTCAGACCATAAACAGGGTTATCGACGTGTTCCCGCCGCACCAACAGCAGCAGATAAGGATGCAGCTTTCGGTGACGTTGCAGAGCGTGGTGTCTCAGACGCTTGTGCCCGCGGCGACAGGGAAAGGCCGCGTCGTCGCTCATGAAATTATGGTCATCAACTCGGCCATATCGAGTCTTATTCGAGAGAACAAAGTGTTCATGATTCATCAGGCGATTCAAGCCGGCAAGGAGCAGGGCATGCACACGCTGGATCAGCACTTGGCCGAACTGATGAAACGCCGGCTCGTCAAGTTCGAAGACGCGGTGGCGAAATGCCAGAACGTCCCTGAATTCTCCAAACTAGTGGGCAGAGGATAACAGCAGATGCATATAAGAGAGCTTCTGGATGTAATGCTCCAATCAGACGCGTCCGACCTTCACATGAAAGTCGGCAACCACCCGATGCTGAGGATTGACGGGAAAATCGCTCTTCAGACGAATCTGGCGAAACTTACCCCCCAGACGATGGACGAGCTGATAAACAGCATGCTCGACGAGGAGCACGCGAAGGAATACCGGGACACATGGGAGTCGGACTTCGCGTACGACTATCCGGGCAAGGCGAGGTTCCGCGTCAATGTGTTCCATCAGAGAGGGACGAAGGCCGCCGTGCTCAGAGTCATCCCGACAAAAGTTCGGTCTATAGAGGACTTGAGCCTGCCGCCGGTGGTGAAGAAGTTCTGCGAGCGCCCGCGCGGGCTTATACTCGTGACCGGCCCGACCGGGAGCGGCAAGTCCACCACTCTGGCGGCAATGATAGACCACATAAACGCGACCCGCGAAGAACACATAATAACAATCGAGGATCCGATAGAGTTCGTCCACCAGAACAAGAAGAGCTTAGTCAATCAGCGCGAGGTCGGACGGGACACCGGGTCGTTCTCGGCGGCGTTGAAGAGCGCGCTCAGGCAGGACCCGGACGTGGTGCTTATCGGCGAAATGAGAGACCTAGAGACCATCTCCACCGCGATCACCACCGCCGAGACGGGGCACCTCGTGCTCGGCACGCTTCACACTACGGGCGCGGCCCAGACGGTCGACCGCATCATCGACGTTTTCCCTCCCGAACAGCAGTCGCAGATAAGGATGCAGGTGTCGCAGAACATTGAGGGGATAATCTCGCAGACGCTTGTCCGCAGGGCGGCAGGGCGCGGGCGCGTCGCAGCATTCGAGATAATGGTTCCCACAGGGGCCTTGCGCAACCTCATTCGCGACGGAAAAACATACCAGCTTCCCGCTTCCATTCAAACGGGAAAGAACATCGGCATGCTCTCTCTCGAACAAGCCCTTTATGAGTTGATGAAGAAAAACATCATCACCAAAGAGGACGCGATGAACAAGTCTATGGACAGGGACTATCTGTTGGAGCTGATGACGGGCATACAGAAACAGCCGCAGAGAAGAACAACCTGAACGCGGCAGGCAAGGGCGGCGGAACGCCCGCGCCGCGCCGGAGCGCGAACTCGATGGACAACCCGCAACGCGTCACAGTCGTCATCCCGAACTGGAACGGAGAGAAATATATCGGCGAATGTCTCGGCGCGCTTGAGCGCCAGACCCTGGGCGGGCAGCGAGTTATTGTGATAGACAACGCGTCGCGGGACGGCTCTCGCGAAATAATAAAAAACAATCATCCGGAAGTGGAATTGATAGAATCGAGCGCGAACGAGGGATTCGCGCGCGCTGTGAACAAGGGTATACGCGCGGCGGACACCGAGTTCGTGGCGCTGCTGAACAACGACGCGGTTGCCGACCCGGATTGGCTCGAAAAAGTGGTCGCGGCGCTGGATTCTAATCCCGGCTTCGATTCGGTAGCGTGCAAGATAGTTTTTTACGATGATCCTAATACGATCGACTCGGCGGGGGATGAGTACTCGCCGTGGGGAGCCGTATCCAACAGGGGGCATGGACTGAGAGACGGCGGGGATTACGACCTTCCGGCTCGCGTGTTCGGGCCGTGCGCGGCGGCGGCGCTATACAGGAAATCGCTGTTCGACGAGATAGGGCTGTTCGACGAGAATTTTTTTGCCTATTACGAGGACACGGATTTGAATCTACGGGCGGCTATTGCGGGCCGCAAGTGTTTCTACGCGCCCGGCGCGAGGGTTAGACATCGCTATTCGGCAAGTTCGAGCGGCAAGACCCGGAAGCTGGGCGTTGAAGAAGTATATATACATCTGACCGGCGTGGCCGTGAAGGGGTTGCCTGCTGCGGCCTCCGCGCCTCTGAAGGCCGCCGTTTTTCACGGAGCGATATTTTTCTTTTTCGTTCTTGCTCGCCTGCGCAAACGCAACAGGCTGCCTTCGGTTCCGCTCATAAAATTCATGTCCGTCATGTTTGCGCAGCGGCGCGCGACGGCGGGAGCGGCGAAGGTGACATCCGCCGAGTTGAGGCGTCTATTCCGGGCGGAGCTTTTGACGGCGGACGCGGTCGCGCGCGGAGACGGCGATGTTTGACATTGATTTTTTGATATTCTAATATGACGCTGGGAGAAGATAATGACATTTCTTACAATAGTCTTGTTTTTGCTTCTTATAGCGAGCTATCTGTTTTCTGCGGTTGAGACAGCGTTAGTCGCTCTAAGCAGACATCGGCTCAACGCGCTCAAGGAAAGGCGTCCGACTCATTCCGGAGCGATTGATTATTGGCTGAAAAGCCCCAATAACATGCTTACAACTATCCTAATCGGATTAAACGCGGTTAACATGCTCGCGGCGATTCTAATGGAAAATCTAATTAGCTCATTGTTTGAGGCGCGCGGATGGCCGGAGTGGAGCGCCTCGATGGTCAGCTTCGGCATTATCACTTTTCTAGTGATCGAATTTTGCGAAATATTGCCAAAAATGGTTGGATATAATAATTCTGACAACGTAGTCCTGAAATTCATCAAGCCTGTCGCTTTCTTTCACAGGATAGTATTGCCTATAGGAAAAATTGCGGTTAAGCTGGCCAATGTCACTCTAAAGATATTCACTGGCAAATCCGGACCTTTGGAAGGCCCGTTCATCACCCAGTCGGAGATTCTAGGGATTGTGGATGACGCGGGAGAGCAGGGGGTCATTGACAAGTCAGAGAGGGAAATGATACGCAGCGTGGTGGAATTTGGGGACACGCAGGTGAGGGAAGTGATGACGCCGAGACCGGACATGCGGATGGCTCCGGCGGACACCACGGTGGACCGGATGGCGGTCCTCATGGAAGAGCAGAAGCATTCCCGCATACCGATTTACGAAGGCGGGGAGGACAACGTCATCGGCGTGGTGAATTCGAGAACGCTGCTGCGCGCGCTGAAAGACGGACGCGACTCGGACCCGGTGAAGAACTATGTGCACAAAGCATACTTCGTGCCGGAGTCAAAGATGGTGGACGACCTGCTGCACGATTTTCAGAAGAAGCGGACACATCTGGCGATAGTCATCGACGAATATGGATGCACGGCGGGGCTGGTGACGATAGAAGACCTGCTCGAGGAAATCGTGGGCGAGATATGGGACGAGTACGACACCGAAGAGCCTCTTTACAGATGGGTGGACGCGGACACTTTGAGAGTGGACGCTAGGATTGACATCGCGGAACTGAACGATATTCTCGACGCGGAGTTCAACGACGACGAAGAGTTTGAGACGCTAGGCGGATTGATTTTTCATACGATGGGCAAAGTTCCCAAACAAGAAGAGATAGTCGATATCGACGGTTACGAGATGAAAGTGGAGCGGATGGTCGGGCGGAGGATAGCGTCGGTGATTATCAAAAGGCCGTCTTATCCGGGGCCGGAATCCGAGAACGGCGAGAAATGAGACTCGCCGCCCCGCGAAGTCGCGGAATAGACTAATCAACAAAGGTGAACGCGAATGGAAATGGCGGTAGGACTTGCTCTTTTCGGAGTGTTTCTGGCTTTCGCGGCTCTGATGTATCTGGGAAAACTGCCCGCGCTGATAGCGTTGCCGCTGATGGCAGCCACGCTGTACATCGTGGGCGGAGCTTTCTACCACGGTCTTTCATTCAGCTATCCCGGCTCGAACGCCGTTGTTCTAGCGCGGGAATTTTTCAGAGTGGTGATAGAAGAGGGAATGCCGAGGCTGTGGCCGGTCGTGATTACGGTCGTACTCGGAGCGGCGCTCGCCGAACTGCTCAAATCGAGCGGAGCGACCACGACCATAATCAGGTGGGCGTCCGAACTGGGCGGCGACAACAAGATTGTTTCATGCGTGTTGCTGACCGGCGTGACGGCGCTTTTGTTCTCGTCATTGGTGGGACTTGGAGCGGTCATTATGGTGGCGTCGATAATGCTGCCGATTCTCATGAGCATAGGCGTGACTCCCGCAGTCGCAGGCTCTCTGTTCCTGTTCGGAATGAGCCTCGGCGGAGCGTTGAACCCGGTCAACTGGAAGTTTTACACAGAGATAATGACGGCAAGCTCGACAGTGAGCGCGATCGACGCTCAGAATCAGTTGATAGGTTTTATTCTGCCTTTCATGATCCCGTTCACGCTGGTTGTTCTGGGATTTATAATTCTGCACGGAAGGAAAGGCCACACGTCGTTCTGGGCGGTTCCGCCGGGAGGAGGCGCGGCGGCGGCTGGGGACGCGGGGCGGGCCGGGATTCTGGCGGTTCTAACGCCGCTTGTTCCTCTCTCTCTCGTTCTGGGATTCAACATTGCCAGCCGGTTGAGAGGCGGCGCAGGATACGCGTTCCCGATAAACACGGCGCTGCTTGCGGGAATGCTGTACTGCCTGATCGTGTCCGGCAGAGGTCCGAACGGAAGGATTCAGAGGCTGACGAAAGCGGTGTTCGACGGGATAACGGGCGTCGCTCCCGTGGTGGCGCTGATCATCGGGATAGGCATGGTGATACGTGTTGTGTGGGACCCGGCGGTAGGCACATACATGGAGCCTGTGATGAGGCGGATAGCGCCGAGCGCGCCGGTTCTATACGTGATTGTTTTCACCGCGCTCGCGCCGTTGGCTTTGTACAGGGGGCCTTTGAACGTGTGGGGCATGGGAATAGGGATAGCGGCGATAATGATTTCCACCGGCGCTCTGCCGGCGATGGCGGTGGTCGCGGCGTTCTATTCGGTGGGGATGATTCAGGGCGTGAGCGACCCGACCAACACTCACAATGTCTGGATCGCGGGTTTTCTGGGAGAGGACGTTCAGGTCTTCACCCGGAAAACGCTGGCATGGACATGGGGGTTGGCCGTGGCGGGCCTTGCCATTTCGGCGTTTATGTTCCTGAGATAGCGCGCGATATTTGAGGCCGCGCGCGCGGTACGGAAGCCGGAAAGAATATAATAAGAATATGCCTGATAAGAAGCCCACATACGAAGAGTTGGAGCGGCAGGTCGTCGAGTTGCGCGCGCGGCTTGAGTCGTCCGGCGAAAACGCTTCATACACGCTTCCGACGAGTATGTCAGGGCGAATCGACTCGGCTGCTTTTCGCGAAATCGCTGAAAACATCCCCGTCCTCATGATTGAAATAGACATGCAGGGAAAAGTCGCATACGCAAACACCGCCGTTCTTGAGATGTACGGTTACACAAGAGCGGATTTAGGCAAACACGTGACAGAATTTGTGCCTGTTGCGGATGTGAAAATGGAGCTTGACACTCTCGCAAGAGGGATGGCGGGAAAGCAGGACATAATCGTTTCAAGAATCAAGACGGCCTCCGGAGAAATCAGGCATGTGATCAACAATTCGTTCCCGATATATGAAAACGGAGAGCAGTCCGGAATCACGGTGTTCGGAATAGATATAACAAGGCAGAAAGAAGCGGTGGAGGCGCTTAGGGAGAGCGAGGACAGATACAAGGCGCTGTTCGAACAGTCTCTGGACGCTGTGTATGTTTCATCCAAGGAAGGCATCGTGTTGGAGGCCAATCAGGCGGCGTTTTCGATGCTGGGTTATCAAAAAGAAGAAATTATCAATAAGAGCGTCCTGAAAACGTATGTGGATGAAAGGGATCGGGAGCCGTTTCAGAAACTTCTTGAAACTCGCGGTTCGGTCAGGAATTACGACATCAAACTGAAGCATAAGAGCGGGCGCGAAATAGACTGCAAAGTGACGGCGACCGCGCGCAGGGGGCCTGACGGTTCGGTCATCGGGTATCAGGGAATAATCAGGGACATGACCGAACAGATAAAGATGGAAAACGCTCTCAGGGAGAGAGAGGAATATTTCAGGCTTATAGTCGAGACGATGTACGACGGCATAACAGTGATAGACGAAAAGGGCGCCATGACGTACGCGAACAACCGCGCGCTGGAAATGCTCGGATACGAGCGCGGCGAGGTCATGGGAAAGCCTATAACCAATTTTCTAGACTCGAAAAACGTGGCCCTGTTCAAAAACCAGTTCTCAAGGAGAAAACTCGGCGAGGGCGGGAAATACGAGTTGACGTTCACTAGGTCTGACGGGTTGCCTCTGCATTCGCTCGTGTCGGCCAACCCTCTTTTCGACGCTCAAGGCGGTTTCTCCGGAAGCTTCGCAGTCATCACCGATATAACCGAGCGAAGAAGAGCAGAGGAACAACTGCTCAGCCATCACGAAAGGCTTGAGGAGACGGTGAAGGAACGCACGGCGGAATTCAGCGAAGTAATAGAGGAGTTGAGAAAGGAAATATCGAACCGGCGGCGCATGGAGGAAGATCTGAGGGATTCAAGGGATCGCCTCGAGACCACCCTGAAAGCGATGCCGGATATATTGTTCGAAGTGAATCTCGAAGGGCGAATAGTCGGATACCACGCCGCTAGCGCGGACAGGCTCTACGCGCCGCCCGAGGCTTTTATCGGAAAAAAAACAACAGACGTGCTGCCTCCGGAAGCCGCAGAGGCGCTGAACAAGGCGGTCAACAAAACATTCGAGACGGGCGAGAAATCAGCCGCGACGTATTCTCTTCCTTATCCAGACGGGGAAATGTATTTCGAAGCTATACACTCGCTGAAAGGCGATTTGAAATCGCCGAACAGGACGGTCATATCAGTTGTGCGCGATATTACGCAGCGCCGCCGCGCCGAGCAGTCGCTTAGGGAGTCAGAACTTAGGTACAGGCTCACGATGGACTCTATGGCCGACGCGATTCATGTCGTAGACAGAAATTTCAACATCGTTCTTTTTAACAAAACCATGAAGGAATGGAACGCGCGAAGCGGTTTGCCGACGGACATCGCGGGCCGGAGCATTTTTGATGTTTTCTCTTTCCTTGATGACTCCGTCCGGGAGGAATACGAATCGGTTTTCACCGTCGGCAATATGATGCTTTCCGAAGAGATAAACGAAATCGGCGGGGAAACTATTATAACGGAGACTCGCAAGATACCCATATTTGAAAAGGACGCCGTCGCCAGAGTTGTGACGGTAATGAGAGACGTGACGACGCGGAGGCGGGCGGAAGAGGCTTTGCGATATAATTTCGACTTCCAGAGCGTCGTGATGGACATATCGGCAGGCTTTGTGGGAGTGGGCGCGGACAATCTGGACGCCGCTCTGAACGACGCGCTGAAGAGGCTTGGCGAGTTTCTGCAGGTCGACCGCAGTTACTTGTTCCGCGTTTCAGAGGACGGATTGTTTGTCGACAACACACATGAATGGTGCGCGGAGGGAATCAGTTCCGAGATTGAGAACAGCAAGAATATTCCTCTCGACAGCTTAATATGGCTCAAGCCGAAGTTTACCCGGGGAGAGGCAATAGCGATAGACGATGTGGCAGCGCTTCCCTTAGAGGCTTCTGCCGAGAAGAGCATTTTAGATTCGCAGAATATAAAGTCAGTTATCATCTTTCAGCTTTATTCAAATGGAAAACTAACAGGATTCATGGGGCTAGATTCCGTCAAGACGAAGAGGCGGTGGAAGCGAGACCACAGCGCGTTGATGGCAGTCGCGGCGGAGATATTTGCCAACGCTATGATGAGGCATGACGCGGAAACGGCGCTGAAGAGGAACGAGGAAAGGCTAAACGCGATAATCAGCAACACGCCGAATGTGGCGGTGGAGGGATACGACGTCGAGGGCCGCGTGATTTATTGGAACAAGGCGGCCGAAGCGGTATTCGGATGGTCCGCCGAGGAGATGATTGGCAGGACGCTTGACGGCGCGACGCTTGACTCGGAGACCACTGAAGAGTTCCATCAACTTTTAAAAGAGATGAATGAAAACAATCAGCCGACAGGCCCTTCCGAATGGACATGCCGAAGAAAAGACGGCTCGCGCGTTGTAGTGTACTCGACCATATTTCCGATAGATGTCGGCGGCGGCGAAAAAGAATTTATCTGTATGGATGTAAATATTACCGGGTTGAAAGAAGCCGAAGAGGCGCTCAGGGAAAGCGAGGAGAGATACCGGACGCTAGCCGAAGCCGCGGAGGACTTCATTTTTATAGTTGATCGAGACGATATCGTCAGGTACACGAACAGTTTCGCCGCGCGTCAACTCGGCATGACGCCGGAACAGACAATCGGGGTTTCAAGAGCGAAACTGTTCGGATCCCCTGACTCCGACAGGCAGAAAAAGAGCCTCGACAGGGTTTTCGAATCCGGAGAATCGTTCTATATCGAAACCGTCACGCAGTTCCCGGACCGGGAGTTCTGGCTGGGTTCGAGGCTTGTCCCGATCAAGGCCTCCGACGGGCGGGTTTCCTCCGTGCTGGGCATATCGCGAGACATCACGGACAGGAAGAGGATCGAACAGGAGAAGATTAACTTCCTCAGTTCGATATCTCACGAGTTGAGGACGCC
>Ga0209311_1002233_pt1 | contig 14171 bp, 10 predicted proteins | sample AD_UKC045_MetaG_FD_184417 | JGI IMG/M metagenome (GOLD analysis project Ga0209311, IMG submission 184417) | Active sludge microbial communities of municipal wastewater-treating anaerobic digesters from USA - AD_UKC045_MetaG (SPAdes) (version 2) | ecosystem: Engineered > Bioreactor > Anaerobic >... | reverse complement strand
TAAGGCTTCCGCCGTAAAACTCAACAGTTCCACCGGTACAACACTGTACATATAAATACCAATATCATCCACATACCACCCGTCTTTGTGTATAGAGCCGTCTGATCTGAGTTGAAACATTAACTTGATTTGTTTGCCGGTGTATGCGTTAAGATCAATGTTCTCTTTTACCCAGTTTGCTTTTGTGCCATCATACAACGGTTCGCCAGCCGGCTGGAATGAGCCTTGTCCTGGTTCCGTATATGTTCCTGATAATGGTGTCCAGGTTGTTCCGTTGTTTGTACTTATTTTTACTTGTCCATAATCCCAGTTGCTCTCAATATCATATTTCGTCCAGAAAGATAAGATCGGTCTGTTCATACCTGTTAGATCAATCGCATCCTTTTGTGTCATGGTTACTGTTGCACTGGCAACATAGTTTCCTGAAGGACTGTCCGTATAACTGTTCGGTGATGAATAGAAACTTGCAGTTGTGATACCCCATTGTGGGGTCGAAGGCGTTGAGGTTATCGTCCATTTTATCGCTGGATTGTTGGTAGTGTCATTAAAAACATATGTCGGTGTACCAATAATTAACTTTACGGTATCCAGACTCATTTCAACTCCGTTAATACTTACACGGACACCGAGTTTAACCTCAGTCCCTGCTGGTACTCCTTCAACAATATGAAAATTAACAGGAGTTACTAAGTCATATATTGTTCGCCCCTGAACTGAGTCAATATTCACTCCTGTAGTGTTTATGGTGGCGTAGGGACTAAAGGATAATGCTTCTATTTGTAAATTGCGCCCTGTCGAGAGTCCTTTATTCTTTAACTGGACAAATAATTTTGGATTGTCTCCGGGATTAAAATACTGCCTGTCAAAAGAATAATTATTAAGTTTTACATATTCTCCGGCTACCCACGAGTAATAAAGATTCATGCCCAAATTGTCCATTACTAATGGATATATCCTTGCTTGTGGTGCCCAGAACCCATCACTTGATGTACCGACTTCAGGAGTCATTGCAAATATTTTGCCTCTGTTTGCATCTCCGTCGTATAAGAAATCATCACTGTTCCCTCGTGTTGAGTATCCTACGGTTTGCATGTCTGTCCCCGGCTCATATCCGTTAAATGCTATCATATCTGCAGCAAATTCTCTGAAAATTAGCGAATCTGGTGTCTCCCTGCTCAATGCACCGTATGGATATATCAATAAATTACTGTATGTATGGTAAAATAAACTGGTCTTTATATTTCTTCCCGCAACAAAATCACGAATCCCTTGAGTTTCAGGCTCGGAAAATGGCGTTGGACCCCGGTAGGTATCTGAGGAAGGTGTGGTACTTGATCCTCCGTTTGGTGCGTTCCAGTATGCTTCGGGACCATAGTTCCTGTTCAAATCTATCCCATAGCTCCCGCCATTGTTTCTCCTGTTCTTTCTCCACATTCCCCCTCCGCTTGGATTTGTGCTTCTGTTGTACTCGTACCCGTCAGGATTGCATACCGGAATAAAATATATTTGCCTGTTATCTACTAAATATTTAGTCGACGGATTGGTAGCATACGTCTCAAGTAAATAATACATATAATATATAACCGACATCATACCCGCTGGTTCTCTCGCATGCGTCAGACCTGTATAAAGCGCTTCGGGTTCCTCTTCATCTACGTTTGGGTTATCTGATATCTTTACCATATAAATCGGTCTGTTCTCCACACTGTATCCTATAGGTACCTTCGTCGTAATTAGATTTGGGAATCGTATTTTCATACTGTCCAGATGTGCATTCACTTCCTGCAAAGTAAGATGCCCCCCCATAGTCCCGAATCCAAAACCCTCAACACCATTTATTTCTTTACTTTTGGTCTTAAAACTATTTACTTCTGCTTCGGTTAGTTTCGGCAACTTGGTGTAATAGTCAAACCAGTCATCAATCATTACCTCAACTGGGAATTTTATCAGTGAAAGGGCTGCGAACTCCTCATCACTCACATAAAATATTAATTTATTCTCTTTCGTTAATACTGCATGTTCTAAATCAAAATCAAATTGCGCTAGCTCTTGTATGTCCTTTTTAGGGTCGGTTAAAGTCAGGTTTACTTGCTTGTAATTCTGTCCGGACAAACTTGTTACCGTCAAAAATATTATTAAAGCAGAAATATATATTCTCATGCCACTTTCCTATTTAAAATTACACTCTTTATTTACAGATAAATAAAAAAGTCCCTTACTAATTCTCATCAATAAAGGACTTTTATTCTGATTCATCTCTTTTACTTCATTAACATCATTTTTTTGCTGATTGTGCCTGAATTCGTGATTAACGAATAATAGTAAACACCGCTTGATAAGTCGGATGCATCAAATACCTTCGAGTAGTTTCCTGCGCTCATGTAAGTATCAACTAGCGTTGAAACTACCTGCCCTAGTGAATTCGTAACAATCAGTTTAACATTCGTTCCTGATGGTATTGAATAACTGATTTGTGTCATAGGATTGAATGGATTCGGATAGTTCTGGTTTAATTGGAAATCGGTTACCTTCGCTACACTCTCGTTCACATCACTTGGCACTGTATACTTGAATTTATAAACGGTTCTCATTCCGTAATCTGAAACGTAAGCTGTCAAACCGTCTTTTGTTAATGCAACATCACTTGGCATTCCAAAAGGCGCACCGGCTGGATCTGGGTTATTTGGATCAGTGGCTGACGGTAACTCATCCTTAAAATCAGCAAAATTGATCGTAACCTCAAATGCCTTTACCCACTTCCTCGTTGAATCACTCCCGGCAACCCATAATCTGTTATCTTTATCAACTGTTATCCCGTAAGGTATAAATCTGTCAAAAGCTAAATAGCTGTTCTGGTCTATTACTCTTGTCCCGGTATATGTCCCCGGACTTGATTGCGTTCCCCCTGTCCAACTTGCTATTCCTCCTGTTTGCTGGGTTGATGAGTAAGAATTCCTGGAAGTAAAAAACGGTGTCTCTGGAGAATTATAATCTCCGTCCGGCAATGCCGCAACATCCCTTATTACATCAAATCCTCCGGTATTCGGTCCCCCTGGCTCTCCCCCATATTGCGCAGGTGGCACATAGGAACCATAGCTTGGTGTTGTAACGGTTCTGTTATAACTATACATCCTCACACTTGTTCCTCCAAATGGCATACCCACTATTAAGAATGTGTCCCTTGTCATTCCTCCACCCATTATATAAGTCCCGTATCCTGCCCCGAAAACATTGAAACCAAACTTCTCAACTAGATTTGTATCCTTGTTAGTATAGCGATATACTGATGCAACCGTATTAGGCGGAAAATGTGGATACGGAATTGAATTAACCACAAACACACTGTTCCCGATTGTTGCTATACCTCTTATCGCTCCTACAAAACCGAGTAGTGAATCTGAATCACCGTTTTCATCGTAATCAATGAACTTGGTTAATTCTGTAGCATTGGAATCAGCATAAAATACCGCATTCCTCCCGCTTACGGATAAAACCTTTGACGACACCACCCATACATTCCCCCCTTCATCAACACTTATTAAGTACGGGGATACATGCCCGGTATCTGCTACAGGAAATTTTACTTCCCCCACATATTGCCATGAGGGTTCCTGAGCAAAAAGCAGTCCGGAAAAAATAACCAGACTAAATATTACTGCTGTAATTTTTGTTTTCATCTATACCTCTTCCAATTAGTTAATTTGTAAATATCATTAATATTAAAAATACATAAAAAAACCGTCTTCTCAAATACAAAATTTTAACAGGTTTCGTTTTTTAAAAAAACACTTTCCCTGTTTCAATATCATAGAAAGCAGTTACTATCTTGATACTGCCTGAATCTACAAGCTCCTTAATAATGGGACTTTTGTTCAGTATATCCGTAACCGTGTTTTGCATACTCAGTTTTGCAGTCTCCTCAACCAGGTCACTTCTGCTTCTGTCTTCAGGAATAAAGGGCTTTATCTGATTTAACAACTGGGTTAGATTTCCTGCATCTGCCTCCTTAATAGCTCCTTTTACGGCACCACAATGGCTGTGCCCCATTACCACTATTAGTTTCGCAGTCGAGAATTTTACTGCATATTCCATACTTCCGAGTACATTTTCATCCTCAATATTCCCGGCATTTCTCACCACAAAGATCTTTCCAATCCCCTGATCAAAAAGTATCTCAGGAGGAACTCGCGAGTCCATACATGTTAGAATAACCGAATGAGGCTTCTGCTCTTCCTTTGTTTTTTCGATTTGCTCAGCATAATTGGTGTTCGCTAATTTGCCCGCAAGAAATCTTTCATTTCCCCTTTTAAGTTCATCAATAGCTCCATCCGACGTGACTATTTCTCTTTCCTCGCTTTTCCCCTCCCCCTCATTCTTTAGTTCCTCGCTGCAGGAATATATCAAAAACATTAAAACTAATAATACTGGGAGATATTTTATTGTCTTCATATTTGACCTCGTTTATTCGTATATTACTCTTACATTTTCGCTGTTAAGTCGTTTTTTAAGCCAGTTACTCACTTTAATCCTGTCGCCGCTTCCAAGTCCTCCCTTTAGTGATATCACAACAACTATGCTCTTTAAAGGTTCAGATTCCGGATCTCTGAAAAAATGAGTGTCTGAATATCCGCAACCGGTAACCTGTGGATATAAACTCTTTAACTCACTTAATAGCACCTTCCCCAAATCCTTTTGCTTTCTTACACTGTCGACCTTAGCTTGGTTTATGCCCAAAGCAGTATTTAAACTATTAATTTTCTCCCGTAATTTATTTACTTCATTCGTCTTCTCATCCAGACTCGAAAATGAAATTCCCTGCTCTATTATCACCTGTGCATCCTGTAATCCAAAATCACCCGTCTTTTTAACAATTGCCTTGTTTTGTTCGGTGGTCAATTGGTTTCCACCGTAAACTAATAGAATTTTTTCTTTCTTCGGGTCAATTTCACTCTTTAGTAAATAATTTCCCTCAAAAAGACTTACATTCGAAATATACTGACTTGCGCTTTGTGTGAATTTTTCCTGTTGAATTAATTGATAACCAAAATAAATGCTCGGCAATACTACAATGGCAATAACCACTGATATCATCTTGTTGATCTTATTCTTCTTTGCCTCTTCAATTGCACTTCTGATCGGAAACTTTAATAATTGCGAAATCCACAAAGAAGCAAGCGCAATAAAAATTGTATTTATCGTGAATAAATAAATAGCACCGAAAAAATAGCTTACCTGCCCTGTCGCTATACCATAACCTGCCGTGCAAAGCGGTGGCATCAATGCCGTTGCGATTGCAACCCCCGGGATCACGTTCCCCTTTTGTTTGCTGCTGATTGCTACTATTCCTGCAAGTCCGCCAAATAATGCAATCAATACATCATATATAGTTGGACTCGTCCGGGCAAGCAACTCGGAATGCGCCGTGGATATTGGACTTAATGCAAAATAAGCAGTTGATGCAGTCAAACTCGCGACCACAGCAAAAGAATAATTCTTTACTGACAGCCTGAACAATTCCCAGTCATAAATTGCAATCCCGTACCCCATTCCATTGATTGGTCCCATCAATGGCGAAATGAGCATCGCTCCTATTATTACTGCGGTAGAATTCATATTAAGTCCCACAGAAGCTACCACAATAGCAAATATAAGTATCCAGAGATTGGTCCCCTTAAAAACCACCCCCTTCTTTATCTCCTCATGGATCGAATCGAAATTCTCCAGTTCCGTATCGAGATTAAAAAAATGAATTACTTTCCTTATAACTAATGCTGCTTTCATATTACACTATTATCTTTAAATTAAATATAGCTCTCGTCCTATACATGCTGATCAAATAAAATCCTGTTCCCGTCCGGATCTGTCACGAAGAAACTCCCCCCGCCCGTCTTCGTCTCCTCACTCTCCATTTCAATTCTTATCCCTTTTCCTCTTAATTCTTCTTTAATATCCTTTACCCCCTTAAACGATTCCAGTGTATTGCATTGCTGATCCCAGCCCGGATTGAATGTTATTAAGTTACTCTCTAACATTCCTTCAAACAATCCAATCACGTGATCCCCGCTCCTCATTATCAGCCAGTTTTGTTTTTCCTCCCCTCCCGAAACTTCAAATCCCAGTTTCTCATAAAATTCCTTTGACACTGCGATATCCTTCACTCTCAGACTTACTGATAAAGCGCCCAGTTCTGTATTTATACTGCTGTTAATCTTATCAGATACCTCTTTTCCATGCTCAATCCCGAACAAATTATAAGGTTGTTTCTTAAAACTTTCATTGAGCAGTAGCACACTCAAAACTATATAAACAATAAATCCTGCAACAATAAGAAGCTGAGGCAATGATGTCTTCTGTATATCATGCCTTGATTTAATGTCACAAACCTCCCCCGGGCAATACTGTGCTTTCTCCCTGTATATCCATTGATAAAACTTGCAACCTATGCAAATCCCGAATGCCGATTCAAAAAATAAAAAAATTAAACATACCATGCAAATCAATCCGGTCACCGGTCCCTGCGCATTGAAAATTATCAGGTGCACTAGCATTATAACTCCCAGTGCAACCCCGATTATCCACGCAAATTTCTTCTGCTTTGCCCCTACATACTCCGGCGTCTGCTTCCTTACAATCAGCCTTCCGATTATCAGAACTGGCGAGAACCTTGGATTGATTATCACCCGAATGAGCATATCAAAAAGAAATATTAAAATTGCATACTTAAGCAAAGTAAAATCCCCTTTCGACGCCGCCTGATTTATTGCTACAAACATCAGTACAAATAAAATTCCTGCACCTGCTCTTATTTCCCTTTCATTCAGCACCGGAATCTCATATCCCTTTACATCCTCTCCAAATTTAACAATCTTACTCATAAATTAAAACTCTTCCTTAAATAATAGAATCTTATAATTAATTATATTTAACAATTACATAACCTTTTTCTCTGCCCATAAGTTCTTAAGCAACGAAACACACAATATCTTCTTAATTTGATTTGAAAATTACTAATTATTCCAAAGTCACACAACAAAATTTATTATTTCGGTTAATTTCAAATGAAAACTTTAATTTTGATTTATAGGAAAATAAAGATTTGGAATTTTGGTTTTTACTTTTCTCCGATAAGTCGGAACTTCGAGCCTTTCCGCCACAGTTGATTACGGCCTTTACCTGAAATCGCGTTTATGAGCCATCCTTCACCTTGAATAATTTTGTTGGCAATTATTATAAGCAAGCGGATTTGCATTTTCTCTGTGAGAATCTGGCTTTTTAATAATCTGTGGTAATCCGTGGTTATGTTTTTCACCACAGATTCGCACCCCGCTTCACGGGGCAGGCAGATTACACACAGATGTCCACAGATTAATATTTTAAAACTTGGCTTCGACGGGTCGGTCCGCCGCAGCAGGGTGTTGCAGTGAGTTCTTTCCTTCACAATGATTGTTTTTACTTGGCGTACTTTGCGAAAAACTTTGCGTACTTAGCGTTTAAGAGTTGATTTTCGCTTAGAATACTCACTTGCAGCTTAGAAAATTTCAGAAATTTATGATTTAGTAAAATACTCTTTTTTCACTGCAATACCCTGTACTCAAAATATTAATCCCACATTATCCTAAAACCGTGGTAAAGCCGTGGTAAAGCCGTGCTAAACCCGTCCTAAAGCCATGCTAAAAACATGCAAATATCCTTGTGAATTACATTTAAACTTATTATTATTGTTTTACTGATTTATAAAAACTTAAGGAAACGACAATGGCGATTCTAAAAAGCAGTGTTCATGGCAAAATCTCCGGAAAAATAGGCAACAATGTCTATCGAATAGTAAAAAACCGTGTTATAATTGCAACCACTCCCGCGGCTTATACCACCAGTTATTCCCCCAATGCTGTTAAATCAAGAAATATCCTAACCTCATATTCTAAATTCTCTTCCCAGGTTAACAAAATCCTTTCTCTCTCTGCAATCTGGGATAATACCGATTTGCCGGGCGACTCCCCATACAAAAAGATCCTAAACTTTAACAAAAATTTCCTGAAAAACGAATTCCTTTCCCCCTTAAACTCCATAGCTCCCAGGACTCTCACAAATCCCGTAAAATCCATCACCTTCTCATCCGGTAAACTCACCACCACCCTCGAAGATAACGTCTTTTCCCCTGATTCCTCCGATTTTACCCTGCATACCGTCGTCGCTCTTATCAAACCAAAGAGCAAAAAAGTCCCATTTCTCCTTCTAACCACCTCCTTTGAACCTGTTCCTGTCAACACATTTAATCTGGTAATCTCCCTTGACAAAAAATTCGCTCGTCAGACTTCCGATTACGCTCAGATGATAGCCTATCCCTGCCTCACATTTACTCGCGATGGCATTGATGCCTGGCTCTGTGATCTCGCCTTTCCCTTCGACTTGTCATAGGGCTGATTTATCGATTCCTCTCTCCGCATCTGAACGAATTTTTCCCTCCCCCCCCGGATTCCTCCGCTTCGGCATAATTCTGCCCATTACAAACTGAATGCTGACCTCTTTTGACTGATTTTTCCCCTCACATTATTAAAAAAACATTTGCAATATTCCTTAATTTCTCATATTTTTGTACTGCTGATTGTATATTGTATACAGTATACAGAGCTAATTTACTTGTTTAACTTAAGGATTTTATGAATCTTGAATTAAATGCAGACGACCTTAAACCCCTTAGAGAGAAGATTTCAACTTCCATCAGGGACCTCATTATCGAGGGGAAACTTAAACCGGGAGAGCGACTTACTGAACCTGAAATGTCCTCCTCCCTTGGTATTAGCCGCACTCCTTTGCGCGAAGCTTTCCTCCAGCTCGAGTCCGAGGGCTTTGTTCTTGTCCAGCCACGCAGAGGCGCAATCGTTTCCGGAATCAACCTCCGGGATGCCGAGGAAACTTATACCATTAAATCCTCCCTCGAGGCACTTGCTACTAAACTCGCTTGCTCTTTTATCACTGATGATATCCTCGATTTCCTCCTCCGCTTAAATGCTCAGATGGAAAAAATCAGCACAAGCGAAAATAAAAACTACCGCCGCTTCCTCGATCTTAATGCTAAATTCCACCAGTCACTTATTGAATTCTCACGAAATCAGAAGTTGATTAAACTCATTACCACTCTCCGTAATCAGACCCTGCGCTATAATTATATCTACTTGTCCCTCCTCTCCCACCTCGATGAGTCGGTAAATGAACACTATGAAATATTAAAAGCATTGAAGAATCGCGATGCCGAATCCGTGGAAATCCTTATTAAAAAGCACGGCGAGAATGCACGCGTCGCATTATTCGAATTCTTGAAGAATAACTCCAACTTACCAAAGGAATCCCATGAATAAAATTAAAGTCGCTATTGTCGGTTTTGGAAATGTCGGCGCTATGGCCCTCGAATCCGTTATTAATGAACCCGATATGGAATTCGTTGGTGTGGTGGATACAGCCGGAAAAGTTTGCATTACTTCCAGAATTAATCCCGGAAGATGCAACTGCGATGACCCAAAAATCCCAACCTATCAGTCCCTTAAGGAAATTCCTCACGTGGATGTCGCTCTCATCTGTTCCCCCTCCAGAAAAGTTAAAGAAATCGCTACAGGTATCCTCGAACTTGGTATTAACACTGTGGATAGTTTCGATATTCACTCCGAAATCATAAACTTGAGAAATTCTCTCGATACCGTCGCAAAAGCCAATGGTAAAGTCTCCATTATTTCCGCCGGTTGGGACCCCGGCATAAACTCTGTTATGCGCGCTTGGTTCCTTGCTATGGCTCCTAAGGGAATCACTTACACTAACTACGGGCCCGGAATGTCCATGGGGCACACTGTAGCAGTTAAAGCCATTGAAGGTGTTAAAAATGCACTGTCAATCACTGTTCCTGCAGGTATGGGAATTCACAGACGCATGGTTTACGTGGAACTTCAACCGGATGTCGATTTCAAAACCATTGAACAAAGAATCAAACAGGATCCTTACTTCGTGAAGGATAAAACCTACGTATTTCAGGTCCCCGATGTTAATGCCCTTATTGATGTCGGTCATGGCGTACTTATGGAACGCAACGGAGTTTCTGGCTCTACTCATAACCAGCGCCTCAGGTTCGAACTTAGAATTAATAACCCCGCTCTTACTGCTCAGGTTATGGTCTCCGCTGCCCGCGCTACCATGAAACAAAATCCCGGTTGCTATACCATGATTGAAGTCCCCGTAATTGACTTCCTCAATGGCGATGTTGAAAACTTTGTAAAGAATCTGGTGTGATAATGTCTGATCCTTACGCAAGAAAATTAGTCGGACACTCATTTTATCACAGTAAAGTGGATATTAAGTGCAATACACTCGTGGTGCTCGATGGCACACTTGAAAACAGAGGACTCAACATGATTCAGCCGATATCACGCGCTTTCCCCAAATATGCAATAATTGAACTTATCGGCACCGATGACCCCCTCGCCGCACCCGGCGCTAAAGTCGATAATATCTGCTATATCGGATTTCTGGAACTCAAGAACAGCGGAGTTCTCCTCACTGGCGATGAGGTCATCTGGAATGGCAAAAAGATTGGTACAATCGCCGGTTACGACGATACACATATGCCGAATCACCAGAACACTATCGTCCTTATGGATAAAAGAATATCGGGCAAGGACCTTGGAATTAAAATAAACGATGAAATTATTATTAAAGGATTTACTAAATAATTTATAATTAATATACATATATATAATAATAAAAGAAAGTGAGTATAATTTAATGGCAAAACCTGAATTCAAATTTCAGATGTATAAACGCCTTCAGCAGCGCACCCCCCAAATCTACGCTGAGGCAAAAAAAGCAGCAGAATCTCTTAACATCCCCGCAGAATTAAAAGGCGCATTCGGTCTTACCGGAGCTATATCCGGTTGCCCTTCCCCCCTTAGGGATGATGTCGAACATGCTATGGCGGTTGAATCTAAAAAAGTTGTTCCCCTTGCTGTTTACGTTGATCAGATTAGAGAAGAAATTAAAGGTTTTTATGGAGACGATTATGATGCTGCTCCCGTAAATACCTGCGAAGGTGGTCTCTGGGTTTCTTTCGACTCTTTGATGACTCCCCCTGCTCTTGGTCGTGGCGATAACTTCCGCGCCCGCTATATCGCCCCTCTCGAACGTCACCTTCACCATCAGGGCGGCTACGGCAGGCCTTTCCCCCCTAAATACAAAGACATTCTCGCCGATAGAGGCACAACTGCCGGTGAACTTGGTTTCTACGGTAAAAGACAAAATAACTTCGACACTGTCTTCGTTCCTATGGTTGGTGCTGAATATCCCGTTCACGGTATTAACTACCATCCGGTCCCTTTAATGAAAAACATTAAAGTAAAAGAATCTTTGGAAGCTATTGAAGCTAACGCAAAGATTCACCAGACTCTCCTTACCGGTTTTGCTTCTCTCGGTTATGATACTACCGGTTATGGCTACGGCGCTAAGGATAAGGACGGAACCCCCCTTCTTTCAAAGGGTATCGCTCAGATAGCTAAAAAATATAATGTCCCCTACTTAATTGATAACGCTTGGGGCATTCCTTTCATCGGCACAAATATTAAAAACGTAGGCGCTGATGTTATGATATATAGTATGGATAAAGCTACCGGCTCTTCTACCAGTGCTCTTATCATTGGTAAGGAAGATGTCCTCGTTAATATCCGCCGCTCCCTTGGATACCATGGTCAAAGATATGGCACTACCGCTTCTTACGGAAAAGCTGCTTATGTAACTTTGGATCCGGGTAAGGAAGGTCTAGTTGGTCAGCTCGCTGCTCTCAGAGCCATTAGAAAAAATGAGATGCTCCTTAAAAAACCGGTTGATGATCTTTACAATATCGTCGTTGATGAATTCAGCAAAATTGACTCAAGACTGAAACCATTCTTCCAGTTCGAAAAAAGTTATAACTGCGGCACAGTTGAAATCAACTACGAAAAAAGCTGGGAAAACGGTCAGCTCGGTATCCCTGTCTTCTCAATCGAAGATATGTACTCTGGCTCAAACCTCTTCCAGGACGGTTGCTCACAGATGGGCATTATCCCGACTATAGCTTATGATGCTAACATCTTTATCTCCCCGGGACTTGGAACTACTGATAGTAATGGTCAGATAATTGAAGAAAGAATGAGAATGGCTGTTCGCGGTCTCGTTATGCTTATCGAGATTGTCTGCAATCATTCAGGTATGTTTGAATAATCTTAATTAGTGTTATCGGAATGTTCCCTTTTGAACATTCCACTGGGTTGCAGGACTTATCACCTCCTGCAACCCGTTTTTTTATAACTAAATTATTTTTGCCTTATGAAAAGAGCTTTAGATTCCGTAATGGATGCAATCGATATCGAGACTTATCTCGTTTGTGCTGACCCCCTCGAAGGGAAAAAGCTTGCTATGCAGCTCGGCACTGAACTTAACCTTGGCGAAATTGATATTATGTACGAGGAATTCGATGGATATGGTATGCGCGTCCGCCTTCGCAAATATATTTATAAACCTGGTAACAACTACCTCTACCTCGAAAATATTGCGCCGGAAAAGGAAGGTGACCTGTGAAAAAAATCCTTTGCGTACCGTTCGATCCCGTCCATGATGTCGGCATTAAAATAATCAAGGCTGAACTCGATAAATATGGACACGATACTAAATTGCTCTCTCCCGACCTTACCCCCGAAGCTATTGTGAAAATTGCCGCTTCCGATAAGTTCGATTTTATTCTCGTAAGCCGCACTCTTGGATATGGTGTGGCTGAACTTCTTGCCCGTTTCGTGGACCTCCTCGATGCAGCCGGCGTTAGGGAAACTTCTAAAATAGTTATCGGTGGTAAACCAATTACTCCCGAACTCGCCGCTGAACTTGGCTTCGATAAGGGCTTCGGTGCTAATTCCTCTATGGAAGAAATCGTTGCCTACATCGAAGGCAGGGAAATTACTCTCTCCGGACAAGGTCTGAATAGAACTAAAAAGGACATCGCTTCAAAATACGATTACTCCTTTAATAACCTCGAAATTGAAGCTCTCCTCGGTAGTATCGCGGATAAATTAATTGACTGGGCAAAAACAAAATCATCCCCCGGAATCCAAAGGGCTGTTATTCGTGAAAAGATTTTTAATGCAACGGATCAGACTGAAAAAGATTCTCTCCTTAAAGAATATTACGCTCTTTGCGACACCGAAATCATTAATGCAAACACTCGGGGTAAGTTTATCAAGGGTGTTAGGAAAGTTACCGGAAAAGAACTCGAAAACCTGGCAAACTTTATTAAACACAGACAACCGGTCGATCCCGTTAAAATTCAGCATGCCGATAATCATCCCCTCGTCTTCAAATTTCTCGGCAGCGGTTGTCCGATTATGGATATTACTCATGCAAAAGTTTGCGAACGATACGGTATAGATGGCTTCCTTGTTATTAATCCCTCCTGGGAAGCCCGTTTCGAAGGTCTGATTGAAGGTTGCCTCACCCACGAAAACGACGGTACAATTACTTCATTTGACAATATTAAATTGCTTAGGGATTCTCTTGATTCCAGCACTCTCTTAACAGTTCGTGCTCATCGGGGTCTCAATACTCCTGAAACAATTCTTCTTGCTGGGCTTGCAGGCGCTGACCTTGCGAAAATTAATCTCGTTTATGGCTCACTCGGCGCTGGCACTGATCCTGTCAGATTGGCTGTGGACGGTCTTTACGCTATTCAGCTTGCTGCCCGTTTTAATATGCCCTTCGATATTCCCGGAAATGATGAACTTAGTGGCGTCCCGGCTTGGAAAAGTCTTGCGGGTTTACTTATCAATGTTATGATTGGTAAAAAACTTGGTGCCAAACCAATTCTTAAACCTCTCTTCTGTTATGGTCCCCACATCGTCATAAACGGCTTGATGAAACAAAATTATATTGACTATAATACAGCAAAAATTCTGGCTCTTAGAAGTATTGTTAACTCACCAATATGGCCCGGTGAACCTATTGCTTTTATGACTCAGTCCGAGGAACGTGTCCAGTCCGCTAACGCAAACTCTTACCATGCGGCTTTGGCAGCAGGTCTTGGTGTCGATGTTATTACCGTCGCCTCAACGGATGAGGCTTATTCTCGCGGTCCTATCTGCGTCACCTCACGGATTGATACAATCCGG
>Ga0209311_1002229_pt1 | contig 14187 bp, 14 predicted proteins | sample AD_UKC045_MetaG_FD_184417 | JGI IMG/M metagenome (GOLD analysis project Ga0209311, IMG submission 184417) | Active sludge microbial communities of municipal wastewater-treating anaerobic digesters from USA - AD_UKC045_MetaG (SPAdes) (version 2) | ecosystem: Engineered > Bioreactor > Anaerobic >... | reverse complement strand
GTGCTGCTGGAAGTCCGGTTTCAGCAGCACGGCGCTACGGAAGTCCTCATAGGCCAGCTGGACATTCCCGAGCTTTTCGTGGGTTAGGCCGCGATTATAGAAGCCAACCGCCCGGGCATCGAGCGACTCGGTCTTCACCCCCTCGTTCAGGGCGGTCATCGCCTCGGGGTAGCGTTTCAGGTTATAGAGGGCTGCCCCAAGGTTGACCTTGGCCTGCTGGAGTTCGGGAACCAGGTCGATTGCTCTCTGATAATCGTTCAGGGCCCGAGAATTGTTGCCCTGCCGCATGAGCAAGATGCCGCGGTTGGTGAGGGTGGCTGCCTTGTCGACCACGCGCATCTGCTCGGTCTCAAGGGCGAGGTTGCAGACCTCAACCGCCTTTGTGATCTGGACTTTGTTGTATTCAACGGCCTCGTAGCAGTCCCTGGCGAGGCCTCCGCCGATGACCGTGACGGCCCCTTGTGCATGTGCAGCGAACGGCATGGTGATCACTATTGCCGCAGCCGAAATCCCCAATCGAAACCGGGTGCTCATCTTCCCAACTCCCTATGCCTCTGGTAGCGACCTCGCGCCGACCAATTCGAATCGGACCGCCTGCGACACTATGCTCCCAGTGGTCCAAAACGGAGTGGTGGCAACGGGCACCGTATCACGTTAAAGCCCCGGTTTCACGCATCTGGCTGGAGGATGTGGACAAATATGCGCAGTGCTGCTTGGAAATACTGGGCGCTTGGCGCCGCTAGCCTTCTGGGCGGCGGGTCAGCGTGGGCGACTCCGCACGATGGCGGAATCAATTTCCAGACGCCCGCCACGCAAACGGCGAAGAACATTCAGGCGTTCCACCACGAGGTCCTGATCATCATCGCGGTGATCACAGTCTTCGTTACGGGCCTGCTGATCTGGGTCATGCTTCGCTACAACAAGCGCGCAAACCCGGTGCCGAAGAAGTTCTCGCACAATACGATCATCGAAATTCTCTGGACCGTGGTCCCGGTGCTGATCCTCGTCTGGATCGCCAAGGGCTCGTTCCCGCTGCTCTACGAACAAGACGTGATGCCTGCCGAAGCCCGCGAAGAAGAGATCGTGGACATCAAGGTGTACGGCAACATGTGGTTCTGGGACTACACGTACAATGTCGGCTCCGACCAGGAGTTCAACGTCGAGTCGCGCATGCTGAAAGCGGGTGCGCCCGATCCGTCGCTTGAGCTGCACGCAGAGCGTGGCGACATCGCCCAGCTCTCGGTCAACAACCCGATGGTCGCGCCGATCGGCAAGTACATCCGCCTCAAGATTTCGGCCAAGGACGTCATCCACGCGTGGGCGATGCCGCAGTTCATGCTCAAGGTCGACGCGATGCCGGGCAAGCTGAACCAGCTCTGGTTCAAGGTTGACGAGCCGGGCGTGTTCTACGGCCAGTGCTCGGAACTGTGCGGCAAGGACCACTCCAACATGCCGATCGAACTGCGCATGGTCACCCAGCCGCAGTACGCAGAGTGGCAGCGTCTTTACAAGGAATCGCCTGAACAGGCGCGTGCCTATCTCGACCAGGTGCGGCCGAAGCCCGCCCAAGTCGCGTCGGCGCAGTAGGAACAGGGAGCCGTTAGATGTCGAGCGAGCCGAAAACTGCTGCCGCCGGACACGGTCATGACCACGGTCACGACCATGGCCACGATCATTCGCACGATCACCACGATCCCAAGTGGTACAGCCCATCGCGTTGGCTGTTCTCCACCAACCACAAGGACATCGGCACGCTGTACCTGATCTTCGCGATGTTCGCGGGGATCATCGGCTTCGTGTTCTCGGGCTTCATGCGCGCAGAACTCGCCGAGCCGGGCCTCCAGCTGTTCAACGGAACGGCTTTCGGCGGTTTCTTCGGCCACGAGCATAACTACAACGTCATCACGACGATGCACGGTCTGATCATGATCTTCTTCATGGTCATGCCCGCCCTCATCGGCGGTTTCGGCAACTGGTTTGTGCCGCTCATGATCGGCGCGCCAGATATGGCGATGCCGCGTATGAACAACATCTCGTTCTGGCTGCTGCCGGTTTCGTTCTTCCTGCTGATTCTCTCGATGTTCGTGCCGGGTCCTGCTGGCGCCAACGGCTTCGGCGGCGGCTGGGTTCTCTATCCGCCTCTGTCGGGCACGACCGGTCACCCCGGTCTCGCGATGGACCTCGTGATCTTCTCGCTGCACATCGCCGGCATGTCGTCGATCATGGGCGCGATCAACTTCATCGTCACCATCCTCAACATGCGCGCTCCGGGCATGACGCTGCACAAGATGCCGCTGTTCGCCTGGTCGATGCTCATCACGGCCTTCCTGCTCGTGCTGTCCCTGCCGGTTCTCGCCGGCGCGCTGACCATGCTGCTGACCGACCGTAACTTTGGCTCGAAGTTCTTCGAGATCTCGGGCGGCGGCGACCCGGTCATGTTCCAGCACTTGTTCTGGTTCTTCGGTCACCCCGAAGTGTACATCATGATCCTGCCGGGCTTCGGCATCGTCAGCCACGTCATCTCGACGTTCTCGCGCAAGCCGATCTTCGGCTACCTCGCAATGGCGTACGCGATGGTCGCCATCGGCTTCATCGGCTTCATCGTGTGGGCCCACCACATGTATACGGTCGGCATGAACGTGAACCTGAAGGCCTACTTCGTGGCTGCCACGATGGTCATCGCGGTTCCAACAGGTGTGAAGATCTTCTCGTGGATCGCCACGATGTGGGGCGGCTCGATCGAGTTCAAAGTCCCGATGCTGTGGGCTATCGGCTTCATCTTCCTCTTCACGGTCGGTGGCGTGACGGGCGTCGTGCTCGCTAACGCCGGCGTCGACCACGCGCTGCACGACACCTACTATGTCGTCGCGCACTTCCATTACGTGCTGTCGCTGGGTGCGGTCTTCACGCTCTTCTGCGGCTGGTACTACTGGTTCGAGAAGATGTTCGGCATCAAGTACAACGGCTTCATCGGCGGTCTGCACTTCTGGCTGATGTTCGTTGGCTCGAACCTGATCTTCTTCCCGCAGCACTTCCTGGGTCTGCAGGGCATGCCGCGCCGCTACGTCGACTACGCCGTCGCCTTCCGCGAATGGCACCACTGGTCGACCATCGGCTACTGGATCGCCGCTGCCGCCACGATCGTGTTCTTCATCGGTATCCTTGAAGCGATGGTTCGTCGTCGCAAGGCCACCGCAAGCGGTAACCCGTGGGGTGAGGGCGCTACGACGCTGGAATGGACGCTGTCCTCTCCGCCGCCGTTCCACCAGTACAACGACCTTCCGCGGTTCAAGTAACAGGGCGAGGGCAGCCCGGACCCAAAGGTCCGGGCTGCACCGCAAAAGCGAATGTCCGACGCAAGCGTAGTCAGCACGTCCTCCACCGCCGCCGTCACCTCGGCGAGCGCGATGGACTACGTGAATCTGATGAAGCCGCGCGTCATGTCGCTTGTCGTCTTCACGGCCTTCGTCGGCCTGATCGCGGCTCCGGTTGCGATGCATCCATTTACCGCCGCCGTCGCCGTCTTCGCGGTGGCGCTCGGTTCGGGCGCGGCTGGCGCTCTCAACATGTGGTACGACGCTGATATCGACGCGCTGATGGCGCGCACGGTCACGCGTCCGGTTCCTGCTGGTCTTGTTGCTCCGCAGGAAGCTCTGTCGTTCGGCCTCATCATGTCGGCGATCGCCGTCACGCTGATGGCCCTGGCCGCAACGCCGCTCGCGGCTGGTCTGCTGGCGTTCTCGATCTTCTTCTACGCCGTCGTCTACACGATGTGGCTCAAGCGCTCGACCGCGCAGAACATCGTCATCGGTGGCGCCGCTGGCGCTTTCCCGCCGGTGATCGGCTGGGCCGCCGCCACGGGCAGCGCGCCGACCGACGCCTGGATACTTTTCGGCCTGATCTTCCTCTGGACCCCGCCGCACTTCTGGGCGCTCTCCCTGTGGACGCAGAAGGAATACGCCCGCGCCGGCGTGCCCATGCTGCCGGTTACGCGCGGCTCGAAAGAGACCCGCCGCCAGATCCTGATCTACACGCTCGTCGTTGCTCCGTTCGGCCTCGTGCCGGTCGCGACCGGTCTTGGCGGCTGGATCTACCTTGTCGTCGCCTCGCTCGGCGGCGCAGCCTTCCTGTGGGGCGCATTCCGCGTCTTCTTCAGCCGGGCAGGCGATGCTGACGCTCCGGCCGACATGAAGCGCGCCAAGCAGCTGTTCGGCATCTCGATTCTCTATCTCTTCGCGCTGTTCGCGGCTCTGCTGGTCGAGCGCGTCCTTCCGCTGCACTTCCTCGTTGGAGCGCCTGCGTGATGCTCGACAAAGGTCAGATCAAGGATTGGGAAGGCGAGCCGGAGAAATCCGACAAGCCTGAAGCCACGCCGGCTCGCGGCGGCATCGCTGGCGCGATCTTCGACAGCCAGGAAGCCTACCCGACCGGAGAGCGCATCACGCTGACCCCGGAGCAGACCACCGCCCGCAAGAAGCGCGGCCAGTGGATCGCGATCGCCCTGTTCGCCTTCGTGATCCTGATCTTCGTGCTCACGATGACCAAGATCGGCGCCAACGTGCTGGTGCGCGACCTATGAACAAGCGCGCCAAACTCACCACCTGGATCATCTCCGGCACAGCGCTCTCCATGCTGGGGCTCTCCTTCGCTGCTGAGCCCCTGTATTCGACCTTCTGCCGCATGACCGGCTTCGGCGGCACGACGCAGGTCGCAACCGAAGCGCCGAAATTCACGCTCGACCGCAAAGTCCGCGTGATGTTCGACGCCAACGTCGCTCCCGGCGCCCCGCTCAAATTCCGTGCTTCCCAGCCTCACGTCGACATCAAGCTCGGCGAGAAGATGATGGCCTTCTACGAGGTCACGAACACCTCGAACGAGCCGGTCCGCGCCATGGCGTCCTACAACGTCGCGCCCGACAAGGTCGGCCTCTATTTCAAGAAGATCGAATGCTTCTGCTTCAAGGAGCAGACCTACGAGCCCGGCAAGACGGTGACTCTGCCGGTCGTATTCTTCGTCGATCCTGACATGGCCAAGGACTGGCAACAGGATGACGTGAAGGGAATCACGCTTTCGTACACATACTTCCGCGCGACAGGCCCTCAGGCCTCCGCCGCGCGGCTTGAGGACGCATCCGCGGTCAACTAGACCGACGGTAGGACACACTTGGACTGCGGGGCAGGGCGTTGCCCGATTCCCGCGAGAATTGAGGGACTGGAGCCATGGCCGGCGACGTCAAGCACGACTACCACCTGGTGAAACCCAGCCCGTGGCCGCTGCTCGCATCACTTGCGATCGGAGTAATGGTTCTCGGCGGCGCCGGGTACATGAAGGGCCTGTGGTTCATCCCGCAGGGCGCCTGGTGGGGTCCGGTCCCGGGTCTCATCGGCCTGATCTTCGTGCTCATCGGCTGGTGGGGCGACGTCCTCAAGGAGAGTCGTGCTGGCGATCACAAGGAGGTCGTCCAGATCTCGCTGCGCTACGGCATGGTGCTGTTCATCGCTTCGGAAGTGATGTTCTTCGTCGCCTGGTTCTGGGATTTCTTCGAGCTCGCCATCTACCACACGCTGCGCGCCAACCCGGAACACACCGACCTTGCCAACCCGGCGCTTGAGAACCTGGTTCACTGGGACTCGTGGCCCGTCACGCAGACGGATGCCTCGCAGGTCCGCACCTTCGATCCGTTCCACCTGCCGCTGATCAACACGCTGATCCTGCTCCTCTCGGGCACGACCGTCACCTGGGCCCACCACGCCCTCCAGCAAGGCGACCGCAAGTCGGCCCAGATCGGCCTCCTGATCACCGTGCTGCTCGGCATGAGCTTCACCACTCTGCAGGTCATTGAGTACATGGAAGCCGGCTTCGGCTACGACAAGTCGCTGTATGGCTCGGCCTTCTTCATGGCGACGGGCTTCCACGGCGCGCACGTCGTGATCGGTACGATCATGCTGGCGGTCTGTCTGTTCCGCCTGATGGCTGGCGGCATGACGAAAGAGAAGCACCTCGGCTTCGAATTCTCGGCCTGGTACTGGCACTTCGTCGACGTCGTGTGGCTGTTCCTCTTCGCCTTCGTCTACGTGGCTCCGCACCTCATCTGGGGCGCGGGCGCACCGGGCGCCGGCCACTAAAGGCCTACGTATGACTGGTAGATTTGCATGAGCAGGAAGGCAGCCATTGTTGGCTTCCTGCTCTTGCAGGTGATCGCCGTCGCCCTCGTGGTGATGGCGATACAGCCTTATCTGGGCCAGGACCCCGTCACCGGTCAGCAGATCTGGAGCGGCCGGGGTTTCTCCAACATCTCCAGCAATTTCCGATCGGGTAGCCAGGTCGTGCTTGCCGCGCCGTTCCAGTGGAATGGCCCGCTGCTCTGGGCGACACTGTTGATGATCGCCGCCGGCGCTGCCGCCATTGCCTCGATGTTCGTGTTCAATCGCGGCCGCACCTGGATCGCCGTCGGCGTCGCCGCAGCGGCGCTTCTGCTCGGCGCAGCAGGCAACTGGTTCATCGCCGACCAATGGCTCAGCGGCGACACAGGTTTTCCCGAAGGATTCCAGAACGTCTACATGCTCTATGAGCTGAACCAGAAGTTCAACATCCAGTTCTTTATCGGCTTCATTCTGCTGGCTCTATCGATCGTTGCGATTATCGCGGGCTTCGCCAGCAAGAGCCGCCCTCTGGGTTTCCACGTTGTCGCACTGAACTGGGCTGTCGTTGCGACCTTCTGGGTCGTAACCTACATCGCCTTGTACTTGGCGCCGGCATTGGCTGCGGGCGCTCAAGCCTGAAGCAATAAAGTGAGGGTCGTCATGGCCGTATCTGCACTGTCTGCAGGCCTGAAATGCCGTTGTCCGAACTGCGGCGAGGGCAGGGTGTACCGCGGCTTTCTCGCCTTCAAGGATCGCTGTGACGCTTGCGGCGCCGATTTCACCATCGCGGACGCTGGCGATGGCCCTTCTTTCTTCGTCATGTTCGCCGCGCTGATTTTCATCGTGCCGTCGGCCATGTTCTTCGAGTTTGCCTTCCGTCCGCCGGGTTGGGTGCACGCCATCATCTGGCCGCCGATTACGTTTGCATTCTGTCTGTTCTTCCTGCGCCCCGTGAAAGCCCTGCTGTTCGCGCTACAGTGGAAGCACAAGGCTGGCGAGGCGCGCCTTCACGATACGCCTCAGGAGTAGTCCTGAGGCTCCAGCAGGTCTAAACCGGGCGCCATGTACTTCCGGCCATTCCCCATCCTGACGATCATCGCCGTGCCCGCTCTGGCCGCGTTGATCTGGCTTGGCGTCTGGCAGAGCCAGCGCGCGGCCTGGAAGACAGACCTGATCCAGCAGTTCGCTGAAGCCGCCAAAGCCGAACCCCACTCACCGGAAGCGGCCCTTTGCGCCGGTACGCCGGTAGAGGGCACGGTCGTCGCGCCGCCAACGGCCAGCGGTCCCAAGCTCCGCATGTTTGGCCACGATGCTGCAGGCACGGCCGGCTGGCGCGAGTTCCAGGCCGTCCAGCTCTCCTGCGGCGCCGTCCTGGCCGAAACCGGCTTCGAGGCGTTGGCAATCGGCGGTCCGGGCGGCGCACCGCTCAACACCGGGCCCACGACGCCGCCCGACCGCTTCCTCGTCCAGCCCTGGCCCGAGAAGTCGCTCATGGCTCCGGAGAATGCGCCCGCTGATAATGAATGGCACTGGTTCGATGCGCCCCTGATGGCGACCCGGTTGGAAGCCGCCCCGCTCAACGCCGCGTTCATCCTGACGCCCCTGTCAGGAACCCCTGATTTCCTCACCCGCACGCCGCCCGAAAGCCATATCGGATACGCGGTCACCTGGTTCGGGATGGCGATTGCCTTCGCGGTGATATACGGCGTGTTCCACGCGCGGGCGGGCCGTCTGCGCTTCAGGAAACGGCCCGATACTGCAGGTTCGACCCAGGTACGCAAAAAGCCATGAAATACGTCTCGACCCGCGGCAACACCCAGCCTGCCGACTTCGTCTCGGCGAGCCTGATGGGCCTTGCTCCCGACGGCGGCTTGTTCACGCCGGATACCTTCCCGCAGATCGAGCGCCCGAACGCCACCGCGACCTATGTCGAAACCGCCACGCGCGTGCTGTCGGCCTTCGCGGGCGCCAGCCTGCCGGAGCAGGCGATCCGCGAGATGTGTGTGCGCGCCTACGAACCTTTCGCCCACCAGTCCGTCGCCCCGCTTACCGAAGTCGGCCCCGGCCGCTGGATGATGGAGCTGCACCACGGCCCGACGCTGGCGTTCAAGGACGTAGCGATGCGCCTGATCGCTCAGCTCTACGATCACATCCTCGGCCTGCGTGGCGAGCGCATGACCATCCTGTGCGCCACTTCGGGTGACACGGGTGGCGCAGCCGCGTCTGCATTCGCCGGCTCGAAGCATGTCGACATGGTGATCCTGCACCCGCACAACCGGGTCTCGCCGAAACAGCGACTGTTCATGACTGCGACGGGCGCGAGCAACATCCACAACTTCGCTCTCGAAGGCGACTTCGATGGCACGCAAGCGATCCTGAAACAGTTGATCGCCGACGATCAGTTCCGCCGCCGCACGCGCCTTGCCGCCGTGAACTCGATCAACTGGACACGCGTCGCTGCCCAAAGCGTCTACTTCGCGCAAGCTCAGGCTCAGCTCGGGGCTGACCGCAACATTCGCTTCGTCGTTCCGACCGGAAACTTTGGCGACGCGCTCGCTGGCTACGTCGCCTCGCGCTGCGGTCTGCTGAACAATCTCGACATCGCCGCCGCCGTGAACGCCAACGATGCCATGGCGCGCCTGATCGACGGCCTGCCGATGAAGAAGGGCGCCACCACGCCCACGATCAGCCCGGCGATGGACATCCAGCTGCCGTCCAACTTCGAACGCCTGCTGTTCGAGGCCTCGGGCCGCGATGGCGCCGCCGTCGCAAATACCTACGCCCAACTCGCCAGTGCAGGGGAAGCTCCGCTGCCTCAAGCCGCCGCCGCCAAGCTCGGCTCCATGGGCTTCTCTGCGGAGCGCGTCAGCGACCGCGAAACTGCTGAAGAGATGAAGCGCACTTACGCTGAAACCGGCTGGGTCGTTTGCCCCCATACCGCTGTCGGTCTCGCCGCCGCCCGCCGCAGCAACCACGCTGATGGTCCGATCGTCACGCTCTCCACCGCGCACGCCGCCAAATTCCCGGAGACGGTGAAAGAAGTTCTCGGCATCGATGTCGGTCTGCCGGATCGCGCTCGCGAATTCACCTCGAAGCCCGAGCAGTTCGACACCGGCCCGATGAGCGCCGACTTCGTTCGCGATCGCATCGACGCCCTCGTTGCGAAAGCCGGCTGATGGCTAGCGCGGGTCCCGACAACGACCGAGAAGTCATCACGCTTCCCAACGGCGCCCGCGTCGTCTTCGACTCCATGCCCAACCTGCGCACCTCCGCCGTCGGCGTCTATCTCGCCGCGGGCGCCCGCCACGAGTCAGACGAACGCAACGGCCTCGCGCACTTCCTCGAACACATGGCCTTCAAGAGCGCCGCCGGGCGCAACGCCCGCGAGATCGCCGAAGCCGTGGAAGCCCGCGGCGGCGTCATGAACGCCTCCACCGGCTACGAACTCACCAACTACTTCGTCCGCTGCCTGTCCCCTGACGCGCCAGAGATGCTGGACATCGCCCTCGCGCTCGCCTTCGGCCCGGATCACCCGATGGACGAAATCGAACGCGAGAAGGGCGTCGTCCGCCAGGAGATCGGCGAAGCCGCCGACCAGCCCGACGATCTCGTCTTCGAACTCGCCCAGGTCGCCAGCTATCCCGGCCACCCGCTCGGCCGCCCGATCCTCGGCACCGAACAGACGCTGGACACCATCCGCCGCGAAGACCTCTTCGGCTTCGGCGCCAGCAACTACTCGCCCCAGCGCACTGTCGTCTCCGTCGCCGGCGCGTTCGACCGCAACGCCATCCTCGGCGTCGTCAACAAATGGCTCGCCAGCCACACCGGCATCGCAGCACCGCCTTCAGCCGCGCCCCTCATCGCTGCCGCTCAGCTCCGCACCGAGCAACGCAAGCTCGAACAGAGCCACATCGTCCTCGCCCGCCGCACCGTCTCCGCCACCTCGCCGGACCGCTTCGCCGCCCGCATCTTCGCAGAGATATTCGGCGGCGGCATGGCCTCGCGCCTCTTCCAGGACGTCCGCGAGGCGAGGGGGCTTGCCTACACGATCGACGCCGCCTGCGATCAGCACTCCGATTGCGGCCGCATCTCCGTCTACGCCGGCAGCGATCCCAAAGACGCCGCCGAAGTCGTGAAGATCACCAGCGACATTTGGGCCGACATCGCCGCCAAGGGCCCTACTGACGCCGAGCTCGCACGCGCCAAAGCCATCGCCGCCGCCCAGTTCGCCATGTCCGCCGAAGCGCCAGCATCCCGCTCAGGCTCTGCCGCCTACGAACTCCTCACCTTCGACCGCCTCGTCAGTGTCGAGGAAGTTCTCGCCCATATCGGCAACGTAACAATCGACGACGTCCGCCGTGTCGCAGCGGATACCTTGGCGAATCCCGCCATCGCATCCGCCGTCGGACCAAAAGCTGGACTTGCCGCCGCCGAAGCGTTTGTCTCCGCCTGACACGATCTTCCGGAGCCTCATGAACCAGCTCGCTGCCAACACCTCGACGGCCACGCAGCGCGCAGCGCTGTGGTCATGGAATGGCGCCACCGGCGTACTCACCATCCGCGCCGAACCGGGCGGCGCCTTCTCATCCATCGATGGCGCGTGGTCGCTCGAAGCCTTGCTCAGCCAGTTCGATGGCCTCGCGCGCGTGCGCATCGCCACGCCACTGCGCTCCGGCCGTCCCGGCGATCCCATCGATATCCGCGCCACGCTGCTCGATGGCAGCCCGGCGCACTTCTTCGGCGCCTTCCACGATCTCAACGTCGCGCGCGGCCTCATCGTCCCCGCCGAGTCTGGCACGCGCCTCGTGCATGGCGAAAGCAATGTCGAACCCGTCTTCCAGCCCATCCGCCGTCTCGACACGCTGAAGGTCGCCGGCTTCGAAGCGCTCGCCCGCTTCCGCGCCCCAGACGGCCAGCTCGTGGGCCCGGATACGCTCATCGGCCTCGGCGGCGACACGGACTGGACCGCCATCGCTCCCGTCATGCTCGAGAAGTCTGCCGAAACGCTTGCCGCACTCCGCGCCGCCGGCCACGACGTCTTCATGCAGGTGAACCTCTCGGCCGCCGAAATTGCGCGGCCGCTGCTGGTCGAAGAAGTCGCCGCCATCATCCGCGACGCCAAGCTTCCGCATGGCTGCCTCCGTGTTGAACTCACCGAGCAGGCAGCCCTCCGCGACTTCGAAGGCGCGCTCGGCGCGCTTGCTGCCTTCCGCGCCGCCGGCGCCGGCATCGTGCTCGACGATTTCGGGGCAGGGCACTCATCCTTCGCCTGGCTCGCCGAAATCCCCGCCGACGGCGTGAAGTTAGACCCCAAGCTCTCCCGCATGGTCCGCCAGCCACGCGCCTGCCGCATCATCACAGCGCTCACCGGCCTCATCCGCGGCCTCGGCATGACCGTCACCGCCGAAGGCATCGAAGACACGGCGGTCGCCGGCGAACTCCACGCCATCGGCTGCGACTATGTCCAGGGCTATGCCTACGACATGCCCATCAGAACCCGGGACATCGCCGCCGCTTTCGATCCGCTCGCGAGCACGCGGTGAGATCAGTCCGGAATTTCCGGCGTCACCAGCTTCGCTAGATGCTCCAACGACTCTTGCCAGCCGAGATAGCACGCCTCGAGTGGGATCATGTCGGGAATGCCTGACTGCTCGATGTGCACGTCCGTACCCACCGCCACCTTCTTCAACGTCACGGTTACATGCATCTCGCCCGGCATGTTCGGGTCTTCGAACTTGTCCGTGTAGGCCACCCGCTCGTTCGGAACGAACTCCGTGAATGTGCCGCCAAACGCATGGCTGTTGCCCGTGGTGAAGTTCGTGAACGACATACGGTAGGTCCCGCCCACCTTGGCCTCATGGCTGTGCATCTTCGCCGTGAACCCGTTCGGCGGCAGCCAGCGCGTCTTGGCGTCGGCGTCAATGAACGCCCGATAGAGCTTCTCCGGCTTGGCCGCGAAAACCCTGTGCAGTTTCACCGTACCCGGCATCATCATCTCCCTTGGGTTTTGCCGCCTTGATTGGTCGGTCATGTCTAGAACAGGTGCGGCAAAGCTGCGATCCGACAAGACTGATGAATTGCCTCAGCGCCGCCAGCGGCAGCACATGGCCCCAAAGGCCTGTATTCGCTGCTCTTCGAGCGGGGTGACGCACCGGAAAAACCCCGCTAGAACCTCGGGATCACCCTCCTGAGGCACACTATGGCAGACCGCAAACCCTATCTGATTTCAGGCCGCACCGGCGACTGGGAAGTCGTCATGGGGCTCGAAGTCCACGCCCAGGTGGCCTCCAATTCCAAGCTGTTCTCCGGCGCCTCGACCGCCTTCGGCAACGACCCGAACACCAACGTCTCGCTGGTCGACGCCGCCATGCCGGGCATGCTGCCGGTCATCAACCAGTTCTGCGTCGAGCAGGCGGTGAAAACCGGCCTCGGCCTCAATGCCCAGATCAACAAGTTCTCGCGCTTCGACCGGAAGAACTATTTCTATCCGGACCTGCCGCAGGGCTATCAGATCTCCCAGTTCAAATCGCCCGTCGTCGGCGAAGGCCAGATCGATGTGGATGCCGAGGAAGGCTACACCTTCACCGTCGGCATCGAGCGCCTGCACCTTGAACAAGACGCCGGCAAGTCGATCCACGACCTCGATCCCAATGCCACCTATGTCGATCTCAACCGTTCAGGCGTCGCCCTGATGGAGATCGTCTCGCGTCCCGATATCCGCTCGCCCGCCGAAGCGGCCGCCTACGTGAAGAAGCTCCGCTCCATCCTCATCGCCCTCGGCACCTGCGATGGCGACATGGAGAAGGGCAATCTCCGCGCCGACGTGAACGTCTCCGTCTGCAAGCCCGGCGGCTACGACCACTACAAGAAAACCGGCAGCTTCGAAAAACTCGGCACGCGTTGCGAGATCAAGAACGTCAACTCGTTCCGCTTCATCCAGATGGCCGCCGAATACGAAGCCCGCCGCCAGATCGACATCCTCGAAGACGGCGGCAAGATCGATCAGGAAACGCGCCTCTACAACGCCGACAAGGACGAGACGCGCTCCATGCGCTCGAAGGAAGACGCGCACGATTATCGCTACTTCCCCGATCCCGATCTGCTGCCACTCGAACTCACCGGCGAATACATCGAAAGCATCCGCGCCAAGCTGCCGGAATTGCCGGACCACAAGCGCGCCCGCTTCGTGAAGGACTACGGTCTCAAGGAATACGACGCCAACCTGCTGGCCAGCGACGCTGAAAAATCGACCTACTTCGAAGCCGTCGCCAAGGGCAGGGATGCGCGCCTCGCCGCCAACTGGGTGACGCAGGATCTGCTCGGCTATCTCAACAAGGAAGGCCTCGAACTCAGCCAGTCGCCGATCAAGGCCGACCAGCTCGGCGGCCTCATCGCGCTGATCGCTGACAACACGATTTCGGGCAAGATTGCGAAAGACGTCTTCGCCAAGATGATCGCCACAGGCGACACCGCCAGCGCCATCGTCGAACGCGAAGGCCTGAAGCAGGTGACGGATACGGGTGCGATCGAAAAGGTCATCGACGAAGTCATCGCCGCCAACCCGAAACAGATTCAGGAAATCGCCGACCAGCGCGCCGCCGGCCACGAGAAACCGAAAACGCTCGGCTGGCTCGTCGGCCAGATCATGAAAGCCAGCGGCGGCAAGGTGAACCCCGCCGCCGTCAACGAGATCCTGCTGAAGAAGCTGGGCCTCTAGGCGACCAAACCCACGCATGTCATCCCGGAAGCGCGCAAGCGCTATCCGGGAACCGTCGCGCCAACACGCCACCGAACCCGTAGGGTGCATCAACGATGCCGGAATTGGGGGACAGAGCGGGACGCAACTGTTGGATGGCCAAAAATCATCCCGAACAAACTCAGCGCCCTAGCGCGAAAATTTGAGGGATAGCGCCTCTTAGAATCTACGGCGCCCCGTGCCGGGGTATTCTACTCCGCATGACACGACACAAACACGCGCAAACTGGGCTGGTAACCCCGCAGCTTCCTCAGCATTGGCTGACAGCTGCGCTGCGCATGCTTGCGA
>Ga0209311_1002228_pt1 | contig 14192 bp, 9 predicted proteins | sample AD_UKC045_MetaG_FD_184417 | JGI IMG/M metagenome (GOLD analysis project Ga0209311, IMG submission 184417) | Active sludge microbial communities of municipal wastewater-treating anaerobic digesters from USA - AD_UKC045_MetaG (SPAdes) (version 2) | ecosystem: Engineered > Bioreactor > Anaerobic >... | reverse complement strand
TCCATTCCTTTGGAAAACATGCCACCGCCATTTTTAGAGAAAACTGCGGAAAGCGTAGCACCCATACTGAATGCGCCAATAAAAATAATACTCATTTTTCCTGAAAGCAATGCAATAGATGTAATTCCTAAAGAAGCCAATCCTGTTACAGCCATTGCCATTACTGATGCGCCTAAAAACGCAACTCTCAATGGTGGGCCAACTCTTCCTTTATGTTTATTTGCTTGATGAGTGACTCTATGGCTTGTTTGAGATCCAGCTGTCATTCCTATTATGCCAGCAATAATTGAAAAACCACTACCTAGAACAATACAAACAGCAGACCAAAAATCAAAGAAAGCGACAATAACTGCAATTGAGATAGCGACTAAAAAAACAGCGCTATCCATTTTTTTGACAAAAACATCAACCATGCTTTTGACATCAACTGCAATCTTAAATAGTTTGTCATCTTTCTCTGTCTTTGTTTTTAGGACAATATATGCCACTAAAGCTCCAGCCAGAGAAATCCATGAAGCAATAAATCCTATCCAATAACCGCTTATTCCGAATAACATGATACCTCTCTTTCCTTTTTTTGTTTTTTATTATTTAGTCTGGATTTTTCGCCCAAAATTATTCTTTTTTCCTCCTATTTTTCTATATTTTTAAAATAACTTTTAGAATTTTTTTAAATTCTATCCATTATTTTTTAACATAAAATATATTATATCGCAATATTGACATATAAATATATTTATTGTAAAATAGATTTAAATAAAAATCAGAAAAACCTGATTTTAGAAGCTATTTTAAAATTTAAAATATCTTATTAAACCAAACGAAAAAAGGAGGCAATAATTGAACAAGAAAAACAGCAAAAAAATTATTTTTGCATTAATTATTTTTTTAGCCATTTCTGGAATTCATTCCAGCAACACCTTATCGCTTACAGATTGCCCTGATTTGAATTGTAAAATATTTTTTGAATCAGTGATTTTCAATGTAAATAACGATTTGGTGATCGATGATGATAAAACGCCACAAGTAGTGAATTCGTCATTATTCAAAGCCTTACCAGGAACAGAAATTGAAATTTCTTGGAAATATGATTCTAAATTAAAAAAAGAAGATATTCAGGAAATATCATACTGTTCGATAAGAGCTGGCTTTGGAAAAGATCCAAGCCTTGTTATCAATCCATATATAATAATTGGCAAACATACCGGACAAAATTCCATTAAATGGAAAATCCCAAAAGAGTCTGGATCGTTCTGCAAAATATGGATAACAGCATATAATAAAGCTGGAGCAAGGATAGGTGAATGCAATACTAGGCCATTTTGCACAAATAAAGACTTGTTTTCTCCCAATGCTTTTATTCAAGAATTTTTTAGCATTTGGTCAAAAACCGCTTATGCTAAAGTGAAATTCGTTTCTCCGGGAAATATCTTTCCCGTATATTCATGGATAGAAGTGAGAGAATCAAGCCAATCTTGGCCAAAATATTTAAGAGTTCCTGTCGATGTAAGAGTTTTTGAGAACATTAAAGATTTAGAAGAGAATGGTTTCTCTTACAATGCTTTAATGGATGATCTCAAACCAAATACTTCTTATATCGCCAGAGTAATATCATTAAATAGCGCCGGGATGCAATGCAGCGTAGAAAAAGAATTTAAAACTACTTGTTCTCTGCCGATAATCGAAACAGAAGAAACAATTGCTTTTAAGGGAAATGAAAAAAACGATGAACGCTCAGAGAGTTTAGCGGTTCTAACATGCAGGATAAAAGATTTTGGAGGAGATGATAACATATGGATAAAAACTTATGTATGGAATTATAGCCATCCTGAAATAATAGTTGCTCAAAAAGATTGGACGCAATATTCAATTCAAGATGTCTTAAATTTCCAAGGGAAAATCGCAACCCCAGTGAAAGGATTATTCGATACAGGAGAAGTATTTTGCTATAAATTCATAGCAAAAAATTCTTTGAATATCGAAATAGATGGAGGGGTTAAATATTTCCCTCCGCCATTTTCATCTTTTATTCCAATTATTGAGAACGGAGAAAAAAAAGATGGAAAAGATCCAACTACTCAAGCGATATTGCAAGTAAAAGTGGAATCAATAATGAATCCGACTCAAATTTGGTGCGAAATAGGCGAAGATCTGACTGAATATTATGAAATTCCCAGAAATCCAGCAATTTCTTGGAAAAGTCAAATGATAGTAGTTGATAAACCAGGCATTTATGAAATTGCAGTCAACAACCTGAAACCTGGAAGAGGATTAGAAAGCATTCCACTTTGGATACGTGAAATATATCCTGAAATCAAACAGACCAAAGGATACGTATTCAAAGCTTATGCAAAAGATATAAAAACAGAAATGCAAAGTTCTGCCAAGAAATGGAAAAAATTTACCACAGTATATCCAATAACAGATCCTTATTGCAAGATATCCCAAATTCAGCAAGATTCTATCACAAATAATTCCGCAGTCTTAAAAATGGGAATAGGTTTCTCAGGATTTGATAAAGAATGTGAAGTTTTTTTCCGCTATTGGGAAAAAGGAAGCAACAAAAAAGATAATCTGAAAGAAACTTTTCCACATGAGATAATAAACACTCAAAAATTTATCTGGGCATCTTATGATATAAGAGATTCTGGACAATTAACATATGATTGTCCAATATCTGATCTCAAACCATCTACATGGTATCAGGTCCAGGCATTTATAAAAAACAGCACTGGAAAAGAAATCCCATCTAAATCGATAGCAGAATTCAAAACTCTTTGGGGAAAAGATATCTATGATAGAGCAAAAATAAAAACTGTAAAAGCAGATCAAAAATCAGATAATATATTTGATCTCCAAGGAAAACTCATTGACTGGGGTGGAGCGGAATTTGCCGACATCTATATCGAATCATGGATACTTACAACCAGATTCACCGGATATAAAAGCGTTTTATATGTCGGAACATTCAAAAAAGTAGATTTCCAAGAAAAAGATGGAAACTCTGAACCAATAATCAAATATCCTGAATTCCACTACAACACCAATGAATTAGTTTATGGCAGAAGATGCATGTTCAGATATTTCGCTCAGACATCAGCGGGCATATCTTACGGAGAATATATCTCTTATCTAACAGAGCCATTGCCCAATGAATATCTTCGCCCGATTATCCGCAATCCTAAATTCAGAATCATCAAAAACAACAAGCAAGAAACATTAGTAGAAATATCTTGCGATATTGCAGACATGGGTAGATTATCTGGCAAAAAACCATTTCCATTTTTCGAAATTGAATGGGTTTGGACAGAATGTAGATCTACCAGCATAGAAAATTGGCCTCACAGTTGGCAACACAGTTCTAAAGATAATGGAGAAATAATAGTAATTGACCAACCTGGAAAATATTCTTATATGATTTCTAAAGACTTGATTCCAGGGAAGCAATATTATTTTTCCGCTTATCTGAAATATGAGAATATGTTAATATGGCTATGTCAAGATTCTTTTGATGAAGTCATGGGTCCAGGATGTCCATTTTTTATTCTACCGCATAAAGCTCCTGAAATTTCTTATGTATCTATCGATTATTGGAGCAAAAATGGATTTCTAGGAGTAGCTCATATAGAATATCCTGGGAGTATGAAGCATGAAGAATATTATTCTTATTTTGAGCTCGATAAATTGAATTCACAAACAAAAAATTGGGAAAAAATAATGAAAACTCCAATCTTAAAAAGATTTGGAGGAGAGATAAAATTGGCTTGGCCATTTGAAAATGTCGAGCCAAAAACAAACTATCGTTTGAAAGCAATAGTTCTCAATGAAGGAGGCAGAAACGAAAAAATAATGGAGTTTCTGATGCCTTCAAAATAGCTCTTTAATGAAAAGTAAAAAAACGCCCTTGCAAAATTAAGGGCGTTTTTTATTCCTTGACTGTCAACGATAATTTTCTATACTAAATCAGCTTTTTAAAAAACAAAAAGGAGGCAAATATGGCCAATCGAATAATCATTTTCGGGAAACCAGGATCAGGAAAAGGAACGCAAGCAAAAAAATTATCAAGAATCTTAGGCATTTTCCATATTGATGTTGGATCGATTATAAGAGAAGAAATTAAAAATGAAACAGAATTTGGAATAATGGCGAAAGAATATTGCGATCAAGGAAAGCTTGTTCCAGATTTAGAAACGTCAAAAATGATAACGGACTTCTTTTTAAAAAATTTCAACAAACTGCGTAATGGTTTTGTTATCGAAGGATTTCCGCGCACATTATTTCAACTTGGATTTTTAGAGCAAACCTTGGAGCAAAATAATCTAAAGATAAATACTGCTGTGTTTCTAAATATCTCAAATGAAATTATTTTTGAAAGGATAAAAAAGAGATTTCAATCAGAAGCGAGAAAAGATGATGGTAGCGAAAAAGCAGTAAAAGAAAGGATAAGAATCTTTAATTCAGAAACTTGGAAATGTATCGAATTCTACAATAAAAAAAGAATATTAAAAGAAATTGATGGGTCAAAAACAATCCAAGAAGTTTTAGAAGCAATTTTAGAAGCTATCAAGCATTAAAAACTCTAAAAACCTAATTTTAGAGCCCAAAAACCCTAACTTCTTGATTTTTGAAGAGAAATATGATATAATTATGTATAGAACATTAAAAAGGAGGTTGAAAAAATGCATTATTTGAATGCAGTTAAAAATGATGGGCATAATCCAATAGGATCTGAAAGAATTTTTTTCCAAAGGAATGCCAATCTTGATGACAAACCAGTTGATGAAATCATTAAAACCGAGCTTAGAGCCGCCTCTACTGGAAATATTTATTTTTCAATAATTTCAGGAAGAGATTGTGAATGGTACAAAATGAATTATTGCGAACCAGCCAAAAGAATCGCTGAAAGCATGAATTTGAAGGATTGGGAAAAGAGAAATATCGAAAAAGGGATAATATTGCTTCCGGAAATGGGAGCTTTCCGCATTGATGTTTTTTCAGACAATATAAATCAAAATATCCCTTCTAACCATATTTCTCTCAAGAAAGAGATACGTGGAATATTCCAGAATATTTTTCTGGATATAAATGATCTTCCTATAGAGAAAATAGGGAAGACATGGTTTGAAATCAGAGATGCTAACAATAATCAGCGTTTTTTCACAAAAGACAAAGATGAATTGTATAGCTTCTTTAGAAAAAATGGAAAGTCCATCCCTCCTATAACCTGCGCCACTTTCTCTACAAAAAAACGTTGCTTAATGAATGGAGAGCTTCACAGGAAATTTAATGTTGAAACTCAAAAATGGGAAGTTCCATATTCGTTGAATGATCAAGAAATAATCGAAGCTTGTGAAATAATAAAGAACAAAATAAAAGAATTTCAGCTTCAAAATTATTTCTTCCTAAATCCAGTCGCCACTTCACTCAATATTGAAGTGATAGTAGAAAATGAACCGCTTGGAAAAGAATCTGCAGTCGAATACGCATTTAAAGAAGTGCTTTCAATGAATAAATCTATGTCAGAAAAAGACCTTTCAAAGCTTACTCTGGCAATTGAAAGTTCTCCTGCGGGATCAGAATTGGCTAAAAAACATGGCGCGTTCTGCTATGTAGGAAAAAATCCTCTATCAGACGAACAAAAAAAGAATCTGATAGCTATTGCGAAACAAGGAGTTTATGGATCTCTTCCAGCTCTTGAAGCAATGAAGGTTTCAATCAAAGGAATTAATTTCGATCAATATTAAAAATACAAACAATCAAAAAGCCCTAGAAAATATAGGGCTTTTTATATACTTATAAAATAAGTAATTTAAAAGCGATATCTATTATTAGATATTGCTTTTTTTGACATTTTACCCAAAAACCATTATTATATATATGATTATTTTATATAATCATTCATGAACACAATAATTTTTCATTTTGATTTTTGATTTTAATATTATGCCAAATCTAGAAGAAATAAGAGCTAATCGCATTAAAAAACTGGAAAAGATAAAAACAACAGGAGAAAACCCTTATCCTTTAAGCACTAAAAGGAGTCATACTGTAAAACAAGTTTTAAAACAATTCCAGACGCTCAAAAAAAATAAAAAAGAAATAATTATCGCTGGAAGAATAATTGCAAGCAGATCTTTTGGCTCTTTAGCTTTTGTTAAAATTGAAGATGGAACCGATAGAATGCAGGCAATTTTTGCCACTCAATTTCTCGGTCAAGCCAAATTCGATATTTTTTCTCAAACAATTGAAGTAGGCGATTTCATCGAAATAAAGGGAACCGCTACAGAAACAAAAACCAAGGAAAAATCTATCCAGGCTAATGATTTTAAAATACTTTCTAAAGCTTTGCGCCCATTGCCAGAAAAATGGCATGGATTACAGGATTTAGAAGAAAGATACAGAAAAAGATACCTTGATCTTATTTTTAATAAAGATATAAAAGAAAAATTCGAATTAAGATCAAAAATAATATCTTCAATAAGAAATTTCTTGGGAAAAGAAGGTTTTCTTGAAGTAGAAACTCCAATTTTACAACCTTTATACGGTGGAGCCAAAGCCAAGCCCTTCAAAACATATCTCAATGCCATGGGAACAGATGTTTTTTTGCGAGTTGCGCCAGAATTATATTTAAAAAGACTGATTATCGGAGGATATGAAAAAGTTTTTGAAATTGGTAAAGCTTTTCGGAACGAAGGAGTAGACAAATTCCATAATCCTGATTTCACAATCCTTGAATTTTATTGGGCATATGCAGATTACAAAGATATGATGAAACTGACGGAAAAAATGTTTTTAGATTTAACAAAAAATACATTTAAAAAAACAAAAATTGAAATTAACGGTCAGATGATAGACTTCAAAGGTCCATGGGAGAGAATCGAGTTCAATGATCTTTTGAAAAAATATGCGGGAGTTGATTACGATTTTTATAACGTTCAAGCATTGGAGAAAAAAGCTAAAGAACTTGGAGTCGAAATAGAAAAAGGAGCCGGTAAAGCGGAAATCGCCGATGAAATTTACAAAAAATACTGCAGACCTAAATTGATCCAACCTACATTTATTATCCATCATCCCGTTGGTTTTCAACCTTTAGCAAAAGCAAAAGATAATCAAAAATTAGCGAATTTTCAGATGATAGTAGCAGGAACCGAAATCATAAATGCCTTTTCAGAATTGAATGATCCGTTAGAACAAGAAACAAGATTTCAAGAACAGGAAAAATTATTTAAGCAAGGCTTTTCCGAGGCCCAGCAAAATGACAAAGAATTTGTCGAAGCCTTAGAATATGGAATGCCTCCATGCGCAGGGTTTGGAATGGGAATAGATAGGTTAGTAATGCTTTTAACAAATGCATCCAGTTTAAGAGATGCGATACTTTTCCCATTGATGAAGCCAAGATAAAATCTAATCTAACTGATTTCCAAAAACAAAAATTTATTAATTCATTTTTAAAACGCCTAAATTAATTATTAATTAGGCGTTTTAAATTATTGACAATAATGAATAAGTATGCTATAATTAAATAACGGAGAACTTTAAAAAACAAAAAGGAGGATAGTAAATAATGAAGAAAATGCTAATTTTCTTTTTATTATTAGCAAATATTTTTTATTGCCCGTTTGCCTTGGCTTTAGATGATAACATGCCAATCAAACTAGGAGAACCTCGATGTGAAATGATAGATGAATTTGGAGTGGTTAGAATCAAAATAATTTTCCCAGTAATTGAAAATAATCAAAATCTGAATAAGGACAAAGTATTTGGAAAATTCTATATTAAAGATTATCAAATGCAACGCCCATCTATCGATTTGGGGAGTGAAATATGGGCAAAACACTTTGAAAATGATGAAATCACGTTCTTCTATGATTGCTCTTTTGAACAATTTCATGCTAATGCCATGGATGGACGCAAACTAATAATTTCAGGTTTCGTCGCTGTGTTGCCAAAAGGCCAAAAAGTATTTGATGGTCAAGTTAAAGAATTCTTTTTAAGCCAGAGAAAAATCATTATCGCTGAAATGAATATTAGCAGGCAAGAAGAATGTATTATTGGAGAATTCAAAATCAATAGCCGTTTTCCTTCAGAGAAAGCATCGATTATGGCAGAAATAATGTTAACAACTTTTGATGGCCAACGCGCAGCTTTGTCTAAATCGTTCCAAGCTCCATTAGATAGCAAATGTTTTAATATCAGTCAAAAAATTCCATCAAACTTTAAGGATATTAGATTTGTGGCAAGATTTTCCCTTTGTGTCTTTTGTTTGCAAGATCAACAAGAAGAAAAAAATTCTGATAAATTAGCTTACGGAGACTTTGGCTTCACATGGGAAGAATATAATTCTCCAATCATGGAATATGACAAACAGAAAGAGGGAGGGTTTGATTTAGAAATAAAAGATTGCGTTATAAGCTCTGAGAAGGGGAGAATATTCGTTGAAATTAAGATACGAATAAATAATATTATTTCAATTGATGATAAAGGTTTTCACCTATCAATAATCTGCGGTATAGAAGATTTAACTAAAACCAAATTTCAACTATATTCTCTGTGCGCTAATAAACCTAATATTCTTGTTCTGCCCCAAGGAGAAAAAGAATTTTCTTTTGGGTTCTGGATGAATTCAGAATTAATAAATAAAACAGGGTTGATAGAGCGAAAAATGGGAATAAAAATGACTGCCCGATATTCTCCGGAAAGATATAAGCAACAATCAGAAAAAAATACTTGCAATGTTTTTAAAGGCATAATAAAAACATTTCAAATGCAACAAGTTCAAGGAAGAATCATAAATGCCGATTTCCAAAGAGAAAAAGATGCAATCAAAATATCCATTCCATTCTATTTAACAAACAATGTTAATTATAAAGATATGGAAATTAGTATTAATTTAGATATAAAACACCGCGTTTTCAGCAAAAATTCGTTTAGTTATTCTTGGAAAAGCATTTATAATTGCAATTCTGATTCTTGGGGACAATGGAAACTTAATCCTAAAAATAATCAAATAGAAATAATTATTTTTATACCTCAAGAATTAATCAATGAACCGTTAATGGCAGATATTGAAATTATAATGAAGAATTTTATTATGCCAAAAGATTTAATTCCATTTAATGACTATTATGTCAGAAATCTATATTTGGCATTATAATCTCAAAAACCCTTCTAAAAATGAAGGGTTTTTATTTTTTAAATTTATCAAATTTTATTTTAAATTGACAAAATGTTAGAATAAGTTTATAATTTAAATAGTATTATTAACAACATAGCGGTTTATGGCATTACCGCAAAAGGTAAAATGCCGTTGTAACTCAGGGAGATGTCAATGGATAGAAGAGAGATATTAAAATCACCTTACATAACTGAAGATGAGAAAAGAATGTGGCTTGAAATAGAAAAAGAAAAAAAGAAGTCGACGGCATTGGCTTTAATAATTTTACTTATCGCAATAGCTTGTATTGTAATAGGGGTTAATTCTAGCGGCATATCATCTGGTATTTGGTTTAGCGTTTGTGTAGGAGCTTGCGTATTTCTAATATCCTATATTTGTATTATTGTTGATTATATCAGCAGCATCCTAAATAAAATTGAAATAATTTTCCATAATAAACAATCTTATGTCGATTAACATAAACATGATGATTCTAAGCTTATCAAAGAGGGGGAAAAATGAATCCGATAAGAAGATTGGTTGAGTTTCTGGAAAAGGATGAAAAAGAGCGTCCTTGGTTATATCCAATTATGCCATTTTTTGCAGGTTTGGTGATAGCAAGCGGTTTAATTATTTTATTCTGGCAGTTTTGGCCGGGAATAGGAGCCTTCATTGCTTCCGTGATTGCTTCGGCGATTATAGGATTGGTTATTGAAATTTTTGGTCGTAAACCGAGTGAAAAATAATAAACAAAAAGCCCATTCTCATAATGAGATGGGCTTTTTTGCGCATTATTTTTAAATAATCTGGCAAAGATCTGTTTGATTCTGGAGGTTGGCAAAGATAGCTTTTAAACTGGGAACCAAATTGGTTGTCTCTGGAATCTTGCTTGGTCCAATCGGCAATCCTGATTGATAAGCGGCAATGATTTGAGGCTGGCCATTGCTATCAAAAATCGGCTGGTAAGTTTCTGGATCAAGTTTAAGAATAGCAATTATTTTGTCCAAGCTTTCTCCGGTTTTTCCCTTTTCTTGCAAATCATAGAGAATCAGATTTTCAAAATCAGGGGCGATTATCTCAATTGCTTTAATCAGATTAAAATCTTGGAGGTTTTCTCCAAAGACTGGCAAAGCCTTTTTGCGAGCGTGAGTTTCTCCGTTGTAAAGAAAGTGAGGCAGTTTTCTACAGCTTCAAATTCATCTTGAGTTCTGACAATCCTCATCAAAGGATTTGGATGATTGGGCGAGGGGAGTCTGTATTTGGTTAATCCTCCGTCTATTCATGCGCTTGAATTTTTTGTATTGTTCATTCATTATCGCTCCTTTTGTCTGCCTGGGCAGCATTTGTTAAAGTAAGAATGTGCAAGGCTAAAACCTTATAGCTTCTCCTGCTTATTTTATAACTATTTTTATGCATTTTGTCAAATTTGCCAAAAAGGCTTTTTAATTAAAAAACGAAGCTTTTAATAGTGAAAAATCGCTTTGACTAAACAGCCCAAAAATTATATTATATATTATCGCCAAATTTCATATTTAAAGCCGGTTTCGGCTGATTTGAATTTTGGTAAAACAATATGCTGGATATAAAATTTATCAGAGAAAATAAGGATTTGGTCGAAAAACATGCAAAAGATAAAGGGATAAAAATAGATATATCCAGACTTTTAGATTTGGACCAAAAACGCAGAGATCTTATCCAAAAAACGGAAAATTTGAGAAGCGAACAAAAAAAACTCGCAAAAGAGGATATTCAAAAAGCAAAATCGCTTAAAATAGAATTCTGTAACTTAGAAGAAGAATTAAAAAAAATAGAGATAGAATTTAAAAAATTGATGCTTTTGGTCCCTAATATCCACTCAAAAGATTCTCCAATAGGAAAAGACGAATCAGAAAATGTCATAATCGAAAAATGGGGAAAAATCCCTGAATTCAAATTTCCGATCAAGGACCATGTCCAATTAGGCCATGATTTAGATTTAATAGATTTAGAAATAGGCACAAAAGTTTCTGGTTTTAGGGGATATTTTTTAAAAAATGATTTAGTAAGGCTGGAACGCGCCATTTTAAGTTATGCTCTCGATAAATTAGCAAAAAAAGGCTTTCAAATAATGCGTTCTCCAACATTAATAAAAGAATTCACATTAGAAGGATCTGGCCATTTTCCTTTTGGATCGGACAATATCTATCAAGTAGCGAATCCTAATGAATTAACAGAACAAAAAAAAGAAGAAATTTTTTTAGCTGGAACTTCAGAATCTCCGCTCTTAGCCTATTGGTCAGATAAAACAATAGAAGAAAAATCGCTTCCTAAAAAAATGGCTGGTATCTCAGCTTGCTACAGAAGTGAAATTGGTAGTTATGGCAAAGATACCAAAGGCTTATATCGCGTCCATGAATTTTTTAAAGTTGAACAAGTTATTATTTGTTCTCCAGAGCAATCAGAAAAAATCTTCAAAGAATTAGAAGACAATGCCAAAGAAATGCTTAAAGATTTCAATTTACCTTACAGAGTTAAAGAAATTTGCACAGGGGATATGGGAGCTCCAAAATTCAAAATGAGGGATATCGAAACATGGATGCCAAGCAGAAATGATTATGGAGAGACACATTCTAATTCTAATTTATCAGATTGGCAGGCAAGAAGATTGAATATAAAAATCCAAAAGAACAATGATGAAAAAATATTCGCCCATACTTTGAATAACACTATGGTTGCCAGTCCAAGAATCCTTATAGCGGCAATGGAAAATTGGCAACAAAAAGACGGATCGATAAAAATACCGAAAACCTTGCAAAAATACACAGGATTCTCGGATATAAAGCCTCCTAAAAAATAATCTTTATGCTGATTGAAGAAGAAAATATTTCAATCGACAATCTTTTTGTCAATTATAAAATAGTTGGGAAAGGACAGCCGATTATTTTTTTGCACGGCTGGGGACACGATTCAAGCCATTGGGAAAAAGTGGCTCAATTAGTAGCTAATCAAGGATATCAAGTTATTGTGCCTGATCTTCCTGGTTTCGGAAGAAGTCAAACCCTCGATTATCCATGGACTTTGGAAAATTACAAAGAATTTGTCCTTCATTTTTCAGAATCATTAAAGTTAAATAATGTCTTTCTTTTAGGACATTCTTTTGGTGGCAGAATAGCTATATTGCTTACAAGCGAAAAAAACAATTTGATAGTAGACAAATTAATATTATGCGCAGCCGCCGGATTATATAAAAAACAAAGTTTAAAATTCAAAGTATCTACTGCTATAGTAAAATTCTTTGGCAATATTTTAGAAAAAATAGGATTATTAGAATTAAAACAAAAAATGAGCGATTTATATTCTTCTGCCATAAATTCAGATTATCAGAAAGCTAATAAAATAATGCGAGAAACTTTAATAAATATTCAAAAAGAAACATTATTTCACAGAATACCGAAAATAACAGCTAAAACAAAAATAATTTGGGGGAAACTTGATGGGATAACTCCATTGGAATCAGCTGATTATTTGATAAAAAATATCCCAAACGCGCAATTAAAAATATTGGAAAAAGGGAACCATAGCCCTCATGTCTACATGCCAGAGGCCGTAGCAAATGAAATAATATCATTCTTAAAACAATAATGGATATCATAAGTTTATTAATATTATTACCGTGGCTGCTCGTTCAAGCGAAATCAATCCTTTTTTGGATTTATCTTTGGCAATTAAAAGATTATCATATCAAAAGATTTTTAGCCCATTTTAAAACTTACAAAGGTAAACAACTACTTTTTGACAAGATAAGATTCATAAAATTAGGATTTTTATTTTTAATATTGCTTGGAATAATTACAGACGACTCAAGCAATCTTTTCTTTTTCTTTATCGCTTTATTGATTTTGATATTTTATCTTTTAGAAGCGAGCATCACTATTTTAAAGTTTAAGCAAAAAAATATTATTATTCCGCAATTTAACAAAAAAACCATGGTTTTATGCGGAATTTCTTTTGTTTCTCTTTTTATTTTGGCGATTTCATATATTCAAAGAATCGAATCAAGTTTTTACAATCCTAACTATCTTTTCTTTTATTATCTTCCGCTTTTCATATTATTTTTCGATATAATTTCTCCAATATTTATTTCAATTATAGTTTTAATTTTCCAACCAATAACTGTTATCTATAGAACCATTATCATTAATAAAGCGAAAAAAAGATTAAAAGAAGTCCCGAACTTAAAAGTAATCGGAATAACTGGAAGCTATGGAAAAAGTTCTTGCAAAGAATTCCTTTATGCGATTTTAAAAGATAAATTTTCTGTTTTAAAAACTCCTAAAAATTTTAATTCTGAAATGGGCATTTCTCAGACAATATTAAAAGATTTAAGGAATAATCATCAATATTTTATTTGCGAAATGGGCGCATACAGCCAGAAAGGAATAAAAATGCTTTGCGATATCGTGCATCCCGAAATAGGAATTCTTACAGGAATTAACCAACAGCATTTAGCGACTTTTGGCAGCCAAGAAAATATTATTAAAACCAAATTCGAATTGATTGATTCTTTGCCTGAAAATGGATTAGCGATTCTAAATTACGAAAATAGTTTGATTAAAAAAGAACTCGAAACGCATAAATTTGCTGTAAAAAATATTAAATTAGTTTCTAAAGCAGAGAAACCTGATGTTTATATCACCAAAATAAGAAATAAAAACGGAATAATCAGTTTTGATTGTTCCGATAAAAAACGCAATAAAGCTCATTTCGAATTAAAAATCGCAGGGGAAGAAAGTATTATCGAAAATATGCTTTTAGCAATCACTTGCGCTCTTAATTTAGGAATGACAATTCAAGAAATCGCAAATGCTTCAAAAAATATCAATCCAGACGACAGCCCGATAAAAATGACAAAAAGCCCTGATGATATAATCATTCTTGATTCAAGCTATTCATCAAATCCCAGCGGAGTAATATCAACCATAAATTATTTAAGCACTTTTCGCGGAAAAAGAGTTTTAGTAATGCCATGTTTGATAGAATTAGGAGAAGAAGCGCAGAA
>Ga0209311_1002227_pt1 | contig 14194 bp, 15 predicted proteins | sample AD_UKC045_MetaG_FD_184417 | JGI IMG/M metagenome (GOLD analysis project Ga0209311, IMG submission 184417) | Active sludge microbial communities of municipal wastewater-treating anaerobic digesters from USA - AD_UKC045_MetaG (SPAdes) (version 2) | ecosystem: Engineered > Bioreactor > Anaerobic >... | reverse complement strand
TGCATCATCGGCCTGGCCGCGCGAAGCACAGGCCTGATTTATCTCGCGGGTCTCCCCATCGACCCCGATAAAGATCCCACCAACAAACTTCGCGGCGGACGCGAAATCGGCCAGGCACTCTCCAAATACATCATCGATCCCAAGCTCGGCCCCTTTCCCTTCAGTAACCGTTATCAAATGACCGCATGGACCGCGTTCTATACCAAGGGACATCCCCGCGCCTACTGCATCAACCCTGGCGACCGCCGCATGAACCAATACGACCTCTGGGGCGGCTGGCCCGAACTCAAGGGCCGCGACGGTCTCTTCGTCACCGGCGGCGACGCTATCAAAGCCCAACTCTGGATAGAGGGCATGGTTCAATTCGGCGCCTTCACCAAGGGCGAAGTCCTCGAAATCGTCGAAGTCAAACGTGCCAACACCATCATCGACCGCTACTCCATCAGCCGCCTCTACAACTACTCCGGCGCAGACCAAACACCGTCCACCACTAAATACTGACCCCATATTTCTAAAAAGAAGTTCTATTTATACGCTTCCTTTTAACTATAATATCCAGAATGCATTTGAATATGATGTTTTACTGAAAAGTTTCAGTAATATACTATCTTGAAGCAAAACCCAACTGCGAGTTTAGGTGCAACCATTTTATAAAGGAATAAAAATGAGGAACGTAATTCTGGTTATTTCTTTCTGTTTGCTTTCAATCGGCTGTCATCACTCTAAGCATGATCCTTTAATTCCTGCAGGAGAATCTCGCACTTCCGCTCACCATGACGAGACACAAAACCAACACAAGACAACAAGCCCCCCTCAGCAGCCCCTGTCACCCCCGGCAATAGACATATCCGTAGTGTGTGAAGAAACTATGATCGGAAACCCTAGCGGCATCATTGAGATGGTAGCCCTCCTCAAGGTATCATTGGAAGACGGCTTGACGAAAATGGGTTATAGGGTACGTTGTCTATCGGCAGATAAGTGGCAAACATCATCTGACGAATCGTACCGTCTTTCCATAGCTCTTGTAAGCTACAGCCATCGAGGACCAAAGAAAGTTCTCTATGCGCGATATGAACTCACGCGCGCTGGCCAAATTATGTTCAAAAAAGACCTTTTCGAAATAAACACCGTCAAAGGTGCAAGCGTACTTGTAAGGGCTCTTGCATCCAGAGCTACAGACGATGTCTGGAGATTCCTGCAAAAATAGTTGGAAACGAAAAAATGGAACCCAAAATATTTAACGGAATTTTCGGCAGGATGTATTCGTTCATGACGCCGTTCATGAGACGGGTATATGGGGATGTCATTCGCCGGATGGATATTCCGAAGGATCGGGAAATATCGGTATTGGAGATTGGGAGCGGGGACGGCGCGATGGCGTCATTGATGCTGGCATCGCATCCGCTGATTAGGCGCTATACGCTGGTGGACCCGGCGGAAACGCAATTATCCATCGCACGAAAAAAGTTGGCACGGCACACTGACCGTGAAATCCGGTATATATGCAGCACGGTCGAGGAATTGCAGGAGGTGCAAGGTGATTACGACTATGTGATTTCGTTCGCCTCGTTGCATCACTGGATTGACATCGCGCGCGGGTTTGAGAATTGCGTGAGGGCCTGCAAAGGGACGGTGATAGTTATCGACGGCATCAAAAATCGGAAGTATTCGGACATCTATCGGGCGGTCAGAGACATTGGCGGCGGACATCTCGTTGCGCTGTTCTATTGGATTGGTTCAAGGGATGCCTTAAACGAAGATGTCCTCGATGGGATATCTTTAAAAGTTGATTTTCCAGTGAACGTCATGAAGGAACATTTGATCTACGAATTCAGAATAGAAAAAGGCTTTTAAACTGCCAATCAGAAAAGCCAACGCCTTTCGTTCAAAATGCATTCTGATTCATTTTGGACAGACCTCCCTTTTTCATTAACCTTTTTTAAGCAAGATCCTCACGTATTTTTCAGATATTCCGTATTATTTTGCAAAGGCAACCACTTCGATCTGGCTGTGTTTCTTCCGAGCGTCTTCAATATACGATTCCAGTTGTGCGGCGACATCATCGGCAATCCAATCCGCTCCGCATTGATCACATACCATGGCGGGGACCTGTCGGACCACCACCACGCCAAATCCGAGATCAACGGAGAACATTGTTTCCCCGCTGGTTTTTGTTCCTCCGCAGAACGGGCAAGTATCTTCTGTCAGTTTCATTTTTCTTTCCATAAGATTGCGAACTACCATTATCCTATACATGGCCTTTCGCTGACAAGAGAACCTCCTGGCCAAATCACATATAGCCCCATCACGGTTTTCCCTCGGCAGAGAGTTTTTTGTAAAAATCGGCTTCGTGATTGGAGAGGCTCTTTTGCCGGATCATCTGCTTGATCTGATTGAGGTCGAGGGTGCGGGGAGTGCCTGCGGAGCCGGGAGCGGGGGCGGCGGATTCAAGGGCGGATTGCACCAGGAGATCGCGGGTTTGGGACAGGGTGATCGCGCAGAATATCAGGGCCACAACGGCCACGGCGAGGATGAATATTTTCTCATTTATTCGCATGGAGGCACCTGTCACAGTGGAGGCAATCGAGTTCATCGGTATTCCGCACGCCAAGATCGCAGCGGTTGGGTAAGGTGGGCGGACTGATCTTCCTGAGGATGCGGACACTTTTCAATACTGCGAGAAAGGCTCCGGCGGGGCATACATTCCTGCACCAGAACCGGCGATAGAAAATGGAAAGGGCCAGCACAATAAGGGCCAAGATCAACACCGTACCGCCGCGCGCCGAACTGAAGAACGTGATCAAGGGGTCGGCGCCAAGGACGGCGCTGTCGCGGGTAAATGCAAAAAGCGCCGTGAGCAGGAACAGCAACACATATTTTACGAGGCGCGCATAACGCCAGACAGATTTGTCCGGATCGGTTGCGAAATATTTCGGCCGCAGATCACCGAGGAGTTCCTGTGCCGCGCCGAAGGGGCAGACATATCCGCAATAGACATTTCCAAACACGAGGGCCAGCACCGGCAACAAGATAACCAAGAAGAAAGGCGCTGTCCAGAGCCCCGGCAGGCCGTTGAATGCCAGCGAGGAAAAGAGTTGCTGGGTGGAGTATTGAAGATTCAGCCAGAACCCCAGCACGCCCACACTCGCCAGCAAAATCCCGCGGCGAATCCAGGGATTAGGCCAATAGCGCGCCAGCACGCCCACTGCGAAGAATCCCGCCAGCCACCAGAAATTGACATCAACACGCGTTCGGGACGGGGCTTCCGGCATCGCCTTTACCTCTTTTCCGAGGGCGGCGGATGCGAAGGCGCGTCCTGCTGTTTGCACGGTCTCCAAAATAGCGTTTGAGGTGAGCGTAGCCCCCGTTACACCGTCCACGCTTTGAAAATCTTTTTCATCAAGAAGGTTTTTCCCTTGAAATGAAGCAAGCCATCCTTCGACCATGCGCAGATAGGCCGGCGTCTCGCGCGATTGCATCACCTGTACTTTTTTCAGCACGCCATCCTGGTCCATCGCAAGGGCAAGTTCAATAGTGCCACCATACCCCCGGATTCCACGGGTGAAAGGACGGCTGCTGAACACGGATACGCCTTCCGGAGAAACGAAATATTCTGTGCTTGAACCGTCGGGCAATTTAGCCACACGCTTTTCCAATATTGCGTTATCCAAAAGGATTCTTGCGGTGCTGGCCAGGCGAAGGCCTTCCTCACTGCGATAGGCCCATGCCGCGAGATCGGCGGTAAGGATCAGAAAAATTCCAATCCCCGCCAAACTATATCCGCCAATGCGCGTAAACCAGTCCACCTTATCGCCTTCTGTAGACACCATATAACCTTTGAAACAAAGTCCGATGCTGACTATCATCAACAGGGCCAATATCGGCAGACAGGCATTCGCGCCAAATAACGGAATAAGCCAAAGCCCCGTCACAATGGCGCCGGTGGCCGCACCGAGATGATCTAGCGTTTCAAGCATGGCGCCGGAGATAATCGTGGTGTGTTGGGCGGCGCAGAGACGTTCCGCGGCGAGAGGGAAGATAGCGCCGGTAGCGAGCCCGGCCATGCAAAACAAGCCCGCGTATATCAATTGGTTCTGGACGTCTTGAGCATAAAAAAGGAGCGAGAGAACAAACAGTACCACTAGTCCGAGAAGAAGAAGCAGCCGGGAGGGCGAGGCTCCCGCCGAGCCGTAAGACAAAAAGCCCAAGTGCCGTTTTGTGCATAGAACACTCTTGTTTGACGGCTCGGCAGGAGCCTCGCCCTCCCATGCAAGAAGATACTGCACTCCCGCGCCTCCCAATCCTGACCCCAGCATAAAGAGCGCGGACATCAGGCCAATAGTAAGGAACAATGCGCCGAATCGGGCCTGGTAGTTCAGAAACAGGATAAGGCTCAGAGAAATGGCGATGCAGCCAACAGCGAAAATCAGAAAAGCGGTGTCAAAGGATGTAAAACGTATTTGTTGGGACTTTCTCGCGCCGATCCGGGCATGCAAACGGAGCACCAAATAGATCAGGATGGCCCCGATGACCATCCATGCTCCGATCTGAAGAATTACCGGTATGTGTTCCGCCAGTTTTTTCATGCCCGCCTGACGCAGCGTGGTCAGAAGCGCAAAAAGCAACGCTTTAGGGCGCGCATCAGTGTTACGCAACAGATCCGGATCCGTTTTGTGTTTAATTTCGTCATATTTCCCCCGCTGAAACGCAATGCGGTCCGGCAAATAGAGAGAAAGGAGCCCTTCCGGCGGATAGACCTCCGCCGCGCCCGGAATTTGCGCAAATCGATCGCGGAGCGTGGCGCCCAGCTCGCTTAGGTTCTCTTCCCGGCAACCGATAAGCCACGATTCATCTCCCGGCTTGATCGACACAAATTGAAACAGTTCGTGGAAGGTGGTGAAACTGGATGCACCCTGATAGGCCAATTCTCCGCCGAGAACATTCGCCCCGCCGCTCACGCGCAAGGCGGCCACGCCCGCCGGTGTCATGGCCTTCGCGATCAGCTCAAAAAATTCCCGGCTGCAATAGCGGCTGAGGATCAGCGTGGACGGATCAGGCAAGTTTAAAAGAACAAGATCATATTCATTCGTTTTTTCCGCAAGAAATGCCCGTGCATCCTGCGGAGGCATGCAAATGCGGCGTGCTTCGTTTGAGAATGCGTCCGGCAGAATCCGCATAAGCTCTCCGGGATAGCGCGGATCGGGATCCAGCCACGTGATATCGGTGATCTGCGGAATCCGGAGAAGCTGCAACGCAATATGCAGTGAATCCGGCCCCACCAGCAATACTCGCTTTGCCTTGGGACACTGCGAGAGAGCAAGGGCGGTCACCTCTCCCCCATGCTCCGCGTTCGGCAAGGTTTCGCATACCTCTCCATTCGACAGTACCACAAATTGATTCTCTCGCTGTCCATATAGATATTCCGCCTGCGCAGTGGAAAACGAACCGTGATAGGATTCTCGCGGCAAGAGACGCCCCCACCGTTGTGCAGAATCCCAGCGTGCCCACGAACCACCCAATCCCGCACAAAAGGCCACAATAAGTAGAACCACCGGGATAAACTGAATTCTTGGCCGAGGGGATGCCAAGGTCATTGCCATACTCAACACCACCCCGCAGATCAGGAAGATCGTCTGCGCGGAAACGTGATTCCAGAGCAACAGCGTCACCGCCACGCCACCCAATGCCGCGCCCAGTGTTTCCAGCACATACACGCGCGCGACCGGCAAGGGAGAACGCTGCTCCCCTTCCCACCAGGGACAGGCTAGGGTGAACAGCCAACCGGTTGCCGCGCTCACGGGCGCATTCGTCAGCAGCGACCACGCCAAAAGGGTTTTGTACGGGAAAATTTCATATGCGGCCACGCCCGCCAGCCCACGCGCGCCAAAAATCAGGTAATGCTCCAGCACAAACGCTGGAACATAGAGGAGGGTAAGCCACGGGAACCATGCGGCGCATCGCGGAGTTGCCCGGCCAATCAATGCGCCCACCCCTATCCATAAAAACCACATGGCGAAGAACACGCCCACGGCGAGTTCGCTGCCTTCAAATACATCAAGGAAATCGCGGAAAAGCAGGGTTTGCGCCGCCAGAGCAAAAAAGCCCAAGGCGGCAATGAGCGGGGCTGAACGTCCTGCGGAAACCGGCCTCACGGCGTCTCCTCGCCAAAGACGATTGCCTCAAACACCTCGAATTTCGCGCCCTCCCGCCAGGCGTCCGGCGTCATTCCCGCTTTCATTGCGAGATGATTCAACATCGTGTCGCGATCCCAGCCCTGTTCCGGCGCCACTTGCGGCAAGAACACCGCACGATTAGAGCCTTTGGTGAGCAGCACGCCATGCTTGCCCACCACGATGTCCTCATACGACTTCACCGGCGCGGGCGGCGTCAACGCGGAAATCTCAATATGGACTTTCGGCAATTCATCCGGAGCCAGTTGCGGGAAGCGGTAATCGCGGAAGGCGGCATTCACGGCATTACCGATGACCGCCTCATACAAGGACCGTTCCGGAAAGATGTCGCCGATGCACCCGCGCAAATCGCCATTTTTCTTTAATGTCACAAAAGCGCCGCGCAAGGGTTTCATCCCAGGCGTAACCGTAATGCCGAGTGCTTCCGAGGTAGGCGCTTTTTTATTGTCAAAAACATATTGGATGGTCTTGCGCGCCATATCGAGCAGCGCCTTTTTATCGTCGGCGGTCAGTTCGGCCTCCTTCGGCGCTTCCACCGGCTTGGCGGCTTCGTCCACTTTCGCGCCTTTCGCCCATGCGCCGGTGAATGCAATCGCGCAGTAACTCACCGAATTGGCAAAATCCCCCATCATCTTGCCCGAGGTGTCGTAACGCAGCAATTTCCCCTGCGATTCCTTCGGCAACATGGCCATGAGGATTTCAATCGGGGATTGCCCGCAGATAGTGGCGCCGGTGCTGTCGAGGTAGGCATCGAACCCTTCCAGATCCTTGGCAACGATTTTATCCACTGCCCCCATGTCGAGTTTCTTAATATTTTCTTCAAGGTTGTCGTTGAATGGTTCATATTGATAATTCGGCCCGAAATGCGTGAAATCGCTGCTCGCGACCACCAGCGTCTTCTCATCGATCAGATTGAGCAGCGCGGACGCCATGGTGCGGGCGGTGGCGACATCGATCTGCCCCACCACAATGGGCACTAACGTAAATGATCCAAGCGCCTGCTGCAATAGCGGAAGTTGAATGTGCACGCTGTGCTCGGGCTGCTCCGCGCGCGGGATCACCTTGAAACACGGCGTTTTTTTCAGCGCCTCCACGAACCCCTGATCCACCGGCAGTTCACCCAGCGGCGTGCCATAATGCGTGGAATCCGTCACGCACGCCAGGTTGGGCATCGAGGCGCGGTGGCTGGGCCCCATGACCACCACCCGGCTAAACGTTTTCCCCGCCACCTGTTTGACACCGTATGCGGCGGTCTGCGCGGAATAAACATAGCCCGCATGCGGCAGAATAAGCGCCTGAACATTATCCAAAGGGGCGCCCTCCACCTTCTTAAAATACCCCTGGATCTCCTGAGCCAATGCTTTGGGATCGGCCTCATACCACGACCCGGCCAAGGTCGATTGGAACACCCGCTTGGGGGCGTTGTCCGTGTTTCCGGCGAAAACAGATTTAAACATGGGTTCCTTATGCCTCCATCGGTCCATCACCCAGGGTATGGACGCTATTACGGCGATCACTGCCACCAGGGTGAGTATGGAATATAGCGTACTTCGTTTCATAGCCATAGTGTATTATCCTCATCCAGCCCACTTTCCGGGCTGTTTCATCGCTTGTTCATCCAGCGCCACCACCGGGCCCGGATACTTCCGGGAACGTATCGCCTCCGCCCAGCGAGCCACGCGTTTCCATCGCAGCACGCCCAGCGCTGCCGCCGCGCTCGCCGCCAGGGAGTATAGAAAATACCTGCGTTTCATGACCACACCCCATAAATTTCCGTGCCACATGCCGGGCACTTGCCGTTCGAGAGTGTATTTTGAAGAATACGATAGCCTACGCGCTCAATCAGCAGTTGGCCACACTTCGGGCACACCGTATTTTCATTATGATGGTTCTGCACATTCCCCTGATAGAAATATAAAATACCCTCGCTTTTCGCAATAGCGCATGCGCGATCCAGCGTTTCATCCGGCGTGGGCGGCAGATGCCGCATGTTGTACTGCGGAAAAAACCGCGAAAAGTGCAGCGGCGTCTCCTTGCCAAGATTCTCCACAATCCACTTCGCCAATTTTTTGAATCCGTCATCGGTGTCGTTCAACGTCGGGATTACAAGGTGAATAATCTCAATATGACAGCCCAGCCCCTTGGCCTGCACGCAGGTATTCAACACGGGCGCGAGGGTGGCGCTGCATATATCGCGATAAAATTCCTCCGACATGCTCTTTATGTCAATCCGCGCCGCATCCACATGCTGATACAGCTTTTTCACCGGTTCCGGATTCAAATATCCCGCCGTCACCAGGATCGTCTTAATGCCCGCCTCATGCGCGGCGATGCAACTGTCCAGCGCATACTCATAATAGACCGACGGCTCCGTATACGTAAACGAAACCGACGCGCAGCCTTCCCGTTTTGAAAATGCAGCGATTTTGTCCGGCGGTAGGAACGACGCCTGGATGTTTTCCGGATTTTCCTGAGAAATCTCCCAGTTCTGGCAATTCTTACAGTGGAGATTACAGCCCACGGTCGCCAGGGAAAACGTCGCGGTTGCGGGAAGAAAATGATACAGCGGCTTCTTCTCAATCGGGTCGATATGCACCGTGCACGGATATCCGTACGTGACGGCGGTCAACTTTCCGTCTATATTGACCCGAACCCGGCATTCACCGCTTTGCCCCGGCTCTATAATGCAGCCTTTGGGGCACAATTCGCATTGCACAATCATATCCACGCTCCATGCGCCTGCATCCATTGTGCGCCGTTTTTTTCGGACCGTCAAGCCTTCAGATGAAAAACAGCGCCTATACATCAAAACTAGGATTTTCAACCGCAATTTACAGTAGCACGTGGTTCTCAATGCTCCAGAGATTTTCCATCATTTTTACCCCAGCCGTCATTGCCGCTTTCGGGGCCTTCCAAAAATATCCGGTTACAGTTGTTTCGCCCTTTCAGGGCTTTTTATTGTTGGATGCATTTACCCAGGGCGTCGCTTCGCTTGCCCTGGGCTACCATATGCCACGCTTACAGCGTGGAATAGAAAATACCGATGGTAAATGCTATTCACGACTCTACTTGCGCATTAGATTGCCCTTCATTTAGCAACAATCCCCAACGGGGATTAACATAACAGCCCAGGGCAAGCGAAGCGACGCCCTGGGTTCAGGAATTCCTATATGGTGAAGCCCTGAAAGGGCGGAACACACTCAACCTGGTTTTCGGAAGGCCCCTTCCGCGGGAATGACGATGTGGGGTAGAATACGCTTGTTCAATGCGGTTAATTTGGAAATGGGCTACCGGGACATCGAAATCCGGTCTCCCAAGGAGATATTGCGCAATGAAGAAAACCTTTGACGCGGTAGCATGGATGCGCCGCCGACGCGAGGAAATCGATTTGGAAGATCAAGGATTGACCTGGGAAGACAAGCGCCAGAAAACTCACAACATTGTTCTGCGCGATCCGCTTCTGGCGCCGTTTTCTTCAAAAGGGAAATGTTTTGAATCGGTTGTTTCCGCAGAGGGGAACAAGGAATAGCCGCTTTTCACTGAAAAAGATAAATAAAGCCGATTCAGAGCCCCCAGCCTCACACCAAATTCCTCCTCTTGTTTTCCTATCCCTTTCCACGTATAGTATGGCTCATTGAGGTAATACAGTTTTACTGGGAGGCAAAATGCTATGAAGCAGGTGAACATCTCTTGTTCCCGTTCTAATTTATCCATCTTTTCCAAATCCAATGCATACACCAACGGTGTATCAGAGAGTAGCCGGGGCGTTGAGCGAAGCGATACCCCCGGAAAGCATTTTCCTCGACCAACGATGCACCCTGGAGGGGTGCCAGACGGGCTTCTCAAACCCATTAAAAGGGCGTGCATTATGTGTCCTATAAACATGATCTCCGACAAATTTAGAAGCTCCCAATCATTTTCCCTGCCTCATATATTCTGGACATGTATGCCAAGAAATAACCGTGACGCGCATTGGTTTTGGCGAAATGGTGCGACAAATTGCGTTAAACGCATATTGGAATCGCCTTATGTTCCTTAATAGTTTATCGATAATTATGTTGTTATGTTTTTCGAGTGATGAATTCATTTCCGGTATTGATCCAATTTATTATTATCTTGATAACCCTGCACCTTTGGTTGACGAGCCCGTTGAACCAGTATTCGTAATTTATCGTATCCGAGCCGATTTTACGGGCGATGGTATCGATGATGTATTACTTACAGATAATACGATGTATGAGGAAGAAGTATATGCATGGCATTTTTATGAGTGTAAAGAAACTGGATTTATAGTTCGTCAATGTGCACCTGCATGTGATCTTAGAAAACTCTATGTTGGGACCTTGGATGATTTGGACACTGTAAGTGTTGTGAAGTTTTACTATACCGGGGAAAAGCAGGGAAATCTTGGAGCATATATTTGGGATGGTGATTGCTTTACGACAAAGTTGATCCGAAGAATGGATCTCACAAAACCTGAAAATGAAGAATATTTAAATGGCCTGTTTAGTAATACGAAATCCTATTATGAAATACTTAAAGTTAAAGATTTGCCTTTAAATTTATTGCCAGAAAAATACAAAAAGATTAGTTCTCCCCAACAAGAAGGAGAACTAGACACACAAAAGAAAGCGCCATCGCAAAAGGAAGGGGAGATGGCTGATAGTTCAAGCGCGACAGTATCACCCCCTCTTGGTATTCCGAAAACCCAACTAGCAAACCAGCCAGTTTCTACCGGTTCTACTCCTGAGACTTTGCCCCTTCCACAACAAGTGGCATTTCCATCAAGCAATGCCTTAAATCATTTGGCCATGGGCCGTATTGGAATGATAATAGGTGCCATTCTTCTTGTTGGAATAATTTTATTGTGTTGGAAAACATATAGACGAAAAACATAAGAAACCTGTATTCAATATTTAAACCTTGGTGAGGCAATTCGGTACAATAGGCGGAAATTGTAAGATACACGAGGAGGAATTTTTAAAATGAGTGACGTGAAAACGCCGAATGCGATGTATATTGACGGAGTTTGGACCGGCGCGTCGGATGGCGGGACGATGGATCTCATCAATCCGGCGACGGAGGAGGTGGTGGATCGGGTGCCCAAGGCGACGGCGGCGGATTTGGATCGGGCGCTGGCGGCGGCGGATCGGGCGTGGCGTACGTGGCGGGAAGTGGATGCCTGGACGCGCAGCGCTGCCTTGCGGCGTGTGGCCACCCTCATGCGCGAGCGGTGCGCGGATATTGCGGCGGTGATGACGGAGGAACAGGGTAAGCCGTTGGCGGAGGCCAAGGGGGAAACGAATGCCGCAGCGGATCAGTTCGATTGGTATGCGGATGAGGCGCGCCATATCTACGGCCGCACCGTGGATGCGCATTCCCGTGCGCACCGCATCCTGGTCTGGCGGGAACCGATTGGTCCCGTGGCCGCGTTCAGTCCCTGGAATTTCCCTGCGCTGTTGCCCGCGCGAAAAGTGGCCCCGGCGGTCGCGGCGGGATGTTCCGTGATTGTGAAGCCCGCCTCCGAAGCGCCGCGTACCATGTTGTGTATTGCCCAGGCGTGTCACGATGCGGGGATTCCCGCAGGGGTGGTGAACGTCGTCACGGGCAGTTCCAGTTTTATCACGCCGTATCTGATTGCATCACCCGTTATCCGCAAAGTCACGCTCACCGGTTCCGTGCCCATCGGCCAGGAATTGCTCCGGCTCTGTGCGGAAGGTCTCAAGCCATGCACCATGGAACTTGGCGGGCATTCTCCGGTGCTGGTGTTCGAGGATGCGGACGTCGAGAAAGCGGCGGAAATATGCGCGCGGGGTAAATTCCGGAACATGGGCCAGGTCTGTATCTCGGCAAGCCGGTTCTATGTCCAGGAATCGGTATGCGGCCGGTTCGTAAAGAAATTCGTCGAGGTAGCGAAATCCTTGCGCATTGGCAATGGCATGGACCCGCAGACGGATGTGGGGCCGCTCGCCAACAAGCGCCGTTTCGATGCCACGGAAGCCTTTGTGCAGGATGCCGTGCAGAAGGGCGCGAAGCTGGAATGCGGCGGACGCCGCGCGGCGCAGTTTGCCAAAGGATTCTTCTTCCAACCGACCGTGCTCAGTAACGTGGATCAAAGCATGTCCATCATGCACGAGGAACCGTTCTGTCCCGTCGCGCCGATTGCGCCGTTCTCGGATCTCGCGGATGGTTTGGCCAAAGCCAATTCCACGGAATTCGGCCTCGCAGGCTATATTTTCACGCAAAACACGCGCACGGCTTTCCTCGCGGCGGAAGGTATCGAAGCGGGCATGATCGGCGTAAACAATCTCGTGATCGCCACGGCCGAAGCGCCCTTCGGCGGCGTGAAAAAATCCGGCTTCGGCCGCGAAGGCGGCTCCGAAGGCATCGAATATTATACGGTTCCAAAATATGTGAATATTTTGCTTTGAACTATGTTGGGGAAACTTCTTGAAAGAAGTCTCCCCAAGCCCCTTCAAGAACTTTTTATATTTTTTCTCATACCCAAGCTGCGCTTGGGAATGTTTTGAACAAGCTTCTAAAAGAAGTTTCCCTGTGACCCAAAAGTATGAGATACTACCTTTGGAGTTAAAATGCAAGGAGGATCCCGATGCATTTTTATAGTTTCGAGATCGTTATAGAGAAAGAACCGGAAGATGCCGGATATTTTGCGTATAGTCCAACACTGCCCGGTTGCTTCAGTAATGGGTTGACTATTGAAGAGGCCAAACGGAACATTCGCGAAGCGATTCAACAGCATATAACCAGTTTGAAAGAGCATGGTCAAACAATCGGGCAGAAGGAACGTCTTGTTCATGTGGAAGAATTAACAGTTGGAGTCCCGGAATGAGCCGTATGCCGCAGATAACGGCTCAAGACCTAGTGCGGTTCCTGCATGGGCAAGGTTTTGTTGATGATCGGCAATCGGGGAGCCATTTAACGCTCTGGAACGAAGAAAACGAAATCTCGGTAACTGTGCCAGTTCACACAGGGTGCGATTTGGGCCGTGGCTTGGCTATACGCATTTTAAAAGATGCTGGTTTCAGTGTTGAAGACTATCTCCGGCTAAAATAACCGAATCTTTGCACGCCTTCCCAAAAATGGGAACTGAATTGTCCCCGAATCTCTGCTTTGAATCCCCCCATCTGTACTCATCCGTCCTTTATGTCGTTTCGGTCATTTTGGTCCTTTGGAGGCATCCCTACGCGAAATTATATTCCGCGTGCTCCAGATCCGGCGCCGCGGCGTCTTTAGGTGAAATAACGGACGGCTCCATGGGCCATCGAATACCCACCCTGGGGCACTTATACGAAAGCGAGCGCTCGCACTCCGGCGAATGATGCCCGGTGCACTTGTAATGCACCAGCGTGCCATCTTCCAGCGAAATAAACCCGTGCGCGAACCCGATGGGAATCCACAGGGTGATGCCGTTTGCCTCGTTCAACTCACAGCCCCACCATTTCCCAAACGTGCTCGAACTCCGCCGCAGGTCCACCACCACGTCAAACACCGCGCCCCGGATGCACCGCACCAGCTTCCCCATGGGCTGCGGATGAATCTGGTAATGCAGGCCGCGCAGCGTCCCCTTGCAGGATTCGCTCAGGTTGTCCTGAACAAACTCCCCGGCAAATCCGGCCTCCGCATACATCATTTTCGAATAGGTCTCGCTGAAAAAACCGCGGGCATCGCGGAACAGGCCGGTCTTTATAATCTGGATTCCATCGAATCCCGCTGGTTCCATTGTCACGGGCATTGGCATACGCTGTACCGTCCAATCCTCTAGAACACGCCTGCCGCTACACGGCGGGCGGTTGTTGCTGTTTCCTTCCTTCTATGCTACCGGATGCCGGGCGTTTGTGCAAGAGCGGCATTTCTTCATACAATACCGCGCATGAAGGTTGTGCTGTTTGGAAATGCGCCGGAGAAAATCGCCGCCATCCGCTACCGCGTAGTCGCGTTTGCGGAGCGACTGCGGGCGGAGGGCCATACCTGCATTATTTGCC
>Ga0209311_1002225_pt1 | contig 14196 bp, 14 predicted proteins | sample AD_UKC045_MetaG_FD_184417 | JGI IMG/M metagenome (GOLD analysis project Ga0209311, IMG submission 184417) | Active sludge microbial communities of municipal wastewater-treating anaerobic digesters from USA - AD_UKC045_MetaG (SPAdes) (version 2) | ecosystem: Engineered > Bioreactor > Anaerobic >... | reverse complement strand
ACCATCTGCCGACGGCCGGGGGGATGATCGTACCGGAGAAGGAGTCGCTTCCGTCCTATAACTCTTGCTTCCAGGGGGGGATCATGAACGACGAGCCGGGGAAGACCCAGGAACAGAAGAAGGAAGAGGCGAAGCAGAAGAAGCGGAGGCTCCTCGGTCTCGAGCCGGTGGAGACCCGGCACGCGCTGGATCTCCCGGGCGGCCGGCTTCCGTACGTGGCGCGGGCCGGCGTGCTTCCGCTCCGCGACGAGTTCGACGAGTTGGAGGCCGAGGTCTTCTTCACCGCATACGAGCTGGAAGGCGTGCCCGACAGGTCGGCCCGCCCGCTGACCTTCCTCTTCAACGGCGGGCCGGGATCGGCGTCGATCTGGCTCCATCTCGGAGCGGCAGGACCGTACAGAGCCCGCATGGAGGACGAGGGCTGGATGCCGAAGCCGCCATACGAGCTGACGCCCAACGAGTTCACATGGCTGGGCTTCTCGGATCTGGTCTTCGTCGATCCCGTCGGCACAGGGTACAGCCGGGCCGTGCGGGAGGAGCTGGACAGGAAGTTCTGGAGCTTCAACGGCGACATCGAATCGGTGGGCGAGTTCATAAGGCTCTACCTCGGCCGGTACGGCAGGTGGGAGTCGCCTCTGTTCCTGGCGGGTGAGAGCTACGGCACCACACGGTCGGCCGGACTGGCCGGGCACCTCGTCGAGAAGGGGATGGCCTTCAACGGCATCGTCCTGATCTCCACGGCCCTGGACATCCGCCCGATAGACTTCGGCATCGGGGACGACCTCCCGTACCAGCTCTTCGTGCCGACATACGCCGCAACCGCCAGGTACCACGGCAGGCTGGAACCCGACCTGCAGGGCCTCTCTCTCGAGGAGCTGGACAGGATGGTCACGGAGTGGTCCGGACGGGAGCTCGCCGTAGCGCTCGCGCAGGGCGACGGGTTGCCTCCTGAGAGGCGGAGCCAGATCGCGGCCCAGCTCGCGCGGTTCACCGGGCTCGCGCAGGAGTACGTCGAAGGGTCCAACCTCCGCGTGGAGATCAACCGCTTCTGCAGGGAGCTGCTGCGCGACGAGAAGCGCAGCGTCGGCCGGCTCGATTCGCGCTTCAAGGGCATCGAAGCCCTGGCGACAGGGGAGTACCCCGAGTCGGACCCCGCGATGGACGCCATGACCCCGCCGTACGTGTCGATGCTCTACGCCCATCTCGGCGGTAGGCTGGGAGTCCGGACCGACATGCCCTACGAGCCGCTCAACCTGAAGGCCAACGAGAAGTGGGAGTGGGAGAGGGGCAAGCTCCCGACCACCGGTGAGATTCTTCGGAAGGCGATGGCGAAGAACCCCCACATGAAGGTCATGGTCGCGCAGGGCTACTACGACCTGGCGACGCCCTGCTACGCCACCTCGTACATGCTGAGCCACATGAACATGGATCCCTCCCTGCGGGGGAACGTCTCTACCAGGTACTACGAGGCCGGGCACATGTTCTACCTCGACCTCGAGTCGCTGGCCGCGTTCCACGGGGACGTAGCGGGCTTCTTCGGGGAGGCGTGCCGATCCTGAGGAGTCAGGGGTATTTCTCCGGATCGGCATACCGATCCGGAGGAGACGCAGAGTATTCGCGCGGATCGGCGTGCCGGCCCTGAGGGGTGGAGGGTATTTCCTCCGGATCGGCATGCCGCCATACTACCGGATAAGAGGCGGAGACATGCCTCTGGAACAGGTGTCCGGGATGTGAGGGAGGTGCCGGGATGGGATCATTCGCGGTTCTGCTCCTTTACGCCGCCACCGTCATGCATACGCCCGACGGCGGTCTGATGCTCGACCGGCCGGTCTACGTCCCAGGCTCCGATGATGTGCTCTCCTATGACGATGGAACCGCCTCGTGGATCTGCTGGGAAGGGTCCAGCAGAGGTGTCTGGTTCAACTCGGTCGACTTCCTGGGGGTCTCTGCCTCCTGGGAGGCATTCGAAACCGAGTTCTGGTTCTATCACCACTCGAGCTATCCCTGGGACACCGCCTCCTTTTACGCCGAGATCTGGAATGGTGGCGTCTCCGGACCTGCCTCTCTCCTGGACCAGACCTCCGTCACCGCTTCGCACTGCGCTGCGGTCTACGCAGTCTATTCTCCGCATGTGGTCTGCGAGGACCAGTTCTGGGTGTTGGTGAATACGGAGATGTCGGCTGGGGGCTGGCCCTCGGTCCTGGGCGACTCCACGGCCCCCCCGGTCGTCCACAGCTTCTGCGATATGGTGCCCTGGGAGCTGGGCGATTTCCTGATCCGTACGGACGGGTGGTTCCTGGGCGGAGATCTCGAAGCGTCGACCTGGGCGGGGATCAAGGCCCTCTTCGACTAGCCGGGGGCTTGATCATGCCTGTGACTGCTGCGCCATTAACCGGATCATGCATTTCGACAACCCGATTCAGACGAGGTCGATGATGGGATACCGTTTCGATGCGCCGTGCGGGCTGTACTGCGGAGCCTGCCCCACGATCCATGCCGGCAGGAAGGGGGAGCTGGCCGAGCTGGCGAAACTCTGGGAGACCGACCCCGCCGACCTGGTGTGCCGCGGCTGTCTGTCGGACACGACAGCGGTGTTCTGCCGCGAGTGCAGGTTCAGGTCGTGCGCCGCGTCGAAGGGAATCGAGCACTGCTTCAGGTGCGACACGTTCCCGTGCGCCGACCTCGTGAAGTTCCGGAACGACGACATGCCTCACCACTCCGTCGTGCTGGCCAACCTGGCCCGCATGCGTGAGGCGGGCCTCGAGGGCTGGCTCGAGGAGCAGCGGGTACGGTGGTCCTGCCCCTCTTGCGGCGAACCCTTCGCCTGGTACGACGAGAAGTGCGGAAAGTGCGGCGCCGGGCTCTTCGACAGCAGGGCGGAGGAGAAGACCCTCCCCAGGGAGGAAGCCGGTTCGTGATCGGGCTCTACTGCCTCGTGCTGACCGCCTGCGTGTACTTCAAAATGCAGACCGCCCCCGAACTGCGGTGGTACCGGTTCTCTTGACCATGTAGCCCGTTTGGGCTATCCTCTCCGCGGAGAGAGAGGAGAACACATGAGCAGGAGCGCAACGGTCCGGGCGAGAATCGAGCCCGACCTGAAGACCGATGTCGAGAAGCTGCTCGACCGGATCGGCCTGAGCACCACCGAGGCCATAAACCTCTTCTTCACACAGATACGGCTGAGGCAGGGACTTCCCTTCCCTGTGGAGATCCCGAACGAAACGACTAGTGAAACCTTCAAGCAGACCGACCGTGGAGAGAACCTGCACTCGTATGACAGCCTCGAAGAGATGTTCAGGGCGCTCGACAATTGTTGAAGCTCCGCACGACCACCCGTTTCGAGAAGGATTACAGGAAGGCACGCGAGTCCGGTCGAGACATCTCCCGCCTGAAATACGTCATGGCCTGGATCGCCTCCGAAGAACCGCTTCCTCCCGGACTGCACGATCATCCTCTGCTGGGGATGTTCAAGGGCCGACGAGAATGCCATCTCGCCGGAGACTGGCTCCTGATCTACAAGCTGGAACGGGGCGCAGTTGTCTTCGAACGTACCGGAAATCACTCGGAGCTCTTCGGCAGATGATCGGGAGCGGTCAGCCCCTCCTGTTCTCCTCGATGCGCGCCTTCACGATGCGTCGGACCAGCCCGTCCGGCAGGGGATTGTCCGGCTGGAAGTGGATCGTGCCCTTGCTGGTGTCAAATCCCGCCAGATCGGCCTCGAAGGCTGCGACAATCCCACCGCTCATCGGGTAGAGCGCCAGATGACCGCTGCGCGCCGCATAAGCCACCAGCACACGCTTCTCGAACCGGAACGCCGGCATCCCGTAACTGAAGCACTCCTCGGCGCCCGGCGCCTCCTCCAGGATCGCTCCGCGCAGCGCTTCGAGCGCATGCCTCCTGTCTGCGGGGAGGGCAGCAAGATAATCCTCGATCGAACCAGCCGTTTCGCGCTTCATCAAACCCCCTTCCACTGATCTGTCTCGACACCACGGCCCCGGTTCCTGCGAACCGTCAGCCGGAGCTGTTGCACCATTCCAGAGGTTCTCGCTCCTCGGGCATACCATGCAGTCGAATCGGCGGCAATCTGAAAAGACACACCGGGATGGCCGAACCAGGCAGGAGGCCGTATGAGTGTGGATGAGCACCGGTTGTCCGACGCTGTTCCGGCAGAGTACGGTGCAGGTCGATGCTGCTAGAGCTTCGAAGGCTCGACGACGAAGTCGGAACCTTCGGACAGCGCCGAGAGCAGAAGGCTCAGTTTGGCCACGGATGGCATTGCTCGTCCCTGTTCGTATCTGGCGTATGAATTGAGCGATCTGGCATCGAGATTCCGAGCTACCTGTTCAAGCGTAAGACAGTGGATCGCCCGCTGCCTGCGAAGAAGCAGTGCGACCAGCTCGGGCTGGCTATCTGAGCTTATCTCGAAATAATCGCCCGTAGCGGAATGAACAGTAACTCTGAAGCCCTTGCGGTCAACCAGGCATTCGACTGCATCTGCTATCATCTCGAATGCCTCACGTCTGGTTCTGCCCTGCGTTACGACACCAAGCATGGGGACCTCGATCGCCCAAAGCCTCCCTGATCTGAAGATGCGTCCGGCAAGTCTCATCGCTTTCTGTCTCCGGCCTGTTTCAGTATCTCTTTCGCCGTGTACTCGTTGATCTCGCCATGGCGTGGCACCGGGATCTCGAATTCCTGTCAGATCGGGTGATCTCCACGCGGCATCTCGTCCCAGAGGCGGCCGTCGAGGAGGCGGCCTGCGGCCTTGCGCCTGGGTCCACCCCACTGCTTGAAAAAGAAAGGTACTCCCTCGTCGACACAGGCATCCCGGAGAGCCAGCGCCCACTCCGCCTCCATCCTGCGTGCACCGGGGCCGGACTCTCCGCCGACTATCGCCCAGTCGATACCGGACAGGTCGGCATCGGGGATCGGGCCCAGCAGCGGTTCGAAAGAGACGAACCTCACCTTCGCCCCCGTCCTTCGAAGGCAGTCGAGGCGGCAGAGATGCTCGGACGATTCGACGGTGACGCCCATCCAGATGTTGGGTGCCCACTCGAGGGATGAGTCGAGTTCGATCAGCCGGTCCGGTCTCTTCGTGAGCACCTGGAAGGTGTGCCATCCCGCGCGTTTCATGACATCGAAGACCTCGAGGATGTAGCTGCTCGGGACATTCTCGTGGAAGAGGTCGCTCATCGAGTTGACGAACACATATCTGGGCTTCCTCCATCGGAGAGGAACAGCCAGAACGTCGGGATGGAGAGTGACATCGAAGCCGTTTCGGTAAGCCCTGAGCCCGATCCGGCAGAGGCGCTTCGCCAGCCGCTCAGCATAGCAGTTCCGGCACCCCTCGCTGACCTTCGAGCAACCCGTCACCGGGTTCCATGAGGCCTCGGTCCATTCGATAGTGGTAGGCCCGGGCATCAGCTCTGCCTAATCAGATGCGCTGGAACCATCATGGCAGGAATCTACTTCATGGTATGTCGGAAAGCAGGAGATGAACGAACCAGTAAAACCCAGCACACTCAGCGTGAGTCGCACAATCGTGTCCTCGAGAAGCCTGCGCTGTCTTCTGATATCACCTCTCTCATGAACTGCTGGACTGAATCCATGAACAAGTCTATTCCGAATAGTGCGAATGAGTTTGCACTCCGGTTCCGGTACTCCATACAACTGACACAGAGTAATGAATTTCTCAAGTTCCCCGGGGTTGTCCAACTCGTCAAGTTTTCCCTTCAGCCGACTCATGTCCTGCTCATCGAACTTCCCGCTTGTGCGTAGAATCTCGATTGCTTTGCTACCCAGTGTATGTGATAGCGGAATCTCCTTATGTCGCTGAAACATCTTCAGCTTCTCAGCAGCAGCAACTAGTCTCGTTGCTGCAAGCCAGACATGTAGGAAGCGCAACTCAGAGGATAGCTCATACTCAGAATGTGCCAAGAGCCGAATCAGTTGAAGAAAGCCTGCAAGTCTGTACTTTTCGAGATAATCACTTATACAGAGCTCAAGAAAGTCCAGAGCCTGATTACTACCGCTCGTGTAATGCTGTGGGATACGATCACCATTCTGCTTCATGGCGCGAACATAGGTGCCTTGTTCGTGAGCAAAGTGTCTCATACCATTATTATCGAGATACTCGAATCCATCGCAGCAGACTGTGTTTCTTGTGGCAAACGACATGAGTTCCGTGAATCCGTAAAGGCAACTGAGATCGTCTCGTGGACCGAGGAACCGATCCCTGTGCTGAAGTTCGATATAGTATGTCACGAGACAAGAACGATTGTTCGATTCCTTGATAACTGCATCGTAGTTATGTACTCTGTAAAGAGCAGCGCGGGAATTACCTAGATGAACCTCAAAAGGAGTATCTGTGTCTGGGAAGGTCGGAGCCCAGTCCAAAGCGCTATTTGTTCTGAAACTATTGAGTTTAAGGTTGAGAATCCGGAATCGGCATGTTAGGTTGCTTACGCTATCAGGGATGTTCACACCATGGAAACACCATTTGGAATGGTTCTCTGTGTCTTCAGGTCTGCCCGAGTTCACAGATCTTTGTCTTTCAGACTCGCGGTCTCAGCGTCGGTGAGGCAGAAGAGTTCATACACAAGCTGGTCGATCCGGCGGTCTGTTGCTTCAAGAGTTCGTCTGACTGCCTCGGACTGATAGTCAGTCTTCGCGCTGGAGAGCTGGACGTTGAGATCGAGCATCTGCCGGGCCAGAGCGGATAGTTGATCCATCCCCTTGGAATTGGTCGAGGGTATCGGAAGTTCGCGTAGATACTGTTCGAAGAAGCGAAGGTACCCACCTCGGTAAACCGCGAATCGTCTGGCGTAGTAGTATGAGAGCGCCCTTGAGTTCAATAGAGCCACCAGGGCCAGGTCATTCGTGGGCATGAAGTAGGTCGTATTGACTGAGTAGCAGCCCTCTTCGTCGAACGTGAAGTTGGCGTTCTTCGAGATATCGGGGAAGATGATCTTCGGCTTCTCGAACTCACGCCAGTAGTCGATCGTGTCCTGGACTTCGTACCACTGATAGGCCCCAGGCTTTCTTCCAGACCAGTGGTCACCCTTCCAGCCTGCGGGCTTCGGCATGAGCCTTTCCCTGAATGGGAGCAAATGGTTCTTTATCGAAGGGAAGCTGTCGATGTTGATACCCCGGCGGGTGAAGATCAGGAAGCTGTCCGTCTGCGGCTTGACGTAGCGCTTGACGTCCCTGCCGGCCAGGAAGGGCTTTATTATCTCGGCACAGCGGGGGTCCTCAGAAACAAGCCTATCCTTTGTCTGGCGGTCGATTACGAAGGCTTCGTTGAGACCAGTCAGAACCCCTCGGAATGTCCTCCCAGCCAGGTACTCCCCGAGAGGGACACCCACCTCCCGCATCTTCTCCAGGATCCTCTGCTCGGCCTCGTCGGCGAGGGACCAGCCGTCATCCCGCAGGGAGGATCGCGCCACCCGGTGCCCGGCCTCGCGGACCTTCTCGCCGAGGTCCCTGAAGTCCAACGACGGCATCCTGAGGGCGACGAGGTCGTCGGGAGCCGACGACTTGCTGATCCTGATGATGCATGGGTACGTGGTGGCGTTGCGGAAGACCGGCAGGTCGCCGAAATCGACTATCTCCTCCAGCCCTCTGTCCTTCATCCATGCCCGGAGCGCCTGCCCGTAGTTCGCCTTCAGCCACTTGTTCGAGACGATGAAGCTGAAGAGCCCGTCGTTCCTGAGCAGGTCGAAGGACCTCTCGATGAAATAGGTATAGAGGTCGGCTGTGCCCGAGAACGTCTTGAAGTGGCTCTTCGCGTATCCCTTGAACTCGGACCCCAGCGACTCCTGCCTGACGTACGGCGGGTTGCCGATCACCGCGTCGAAGCCGCCGGCCTCCATGATCTTGGGGTAGGCCCGTTTCCAGTCGAAGACGTTGACGCGGTACATCTCCTCGGTGTCGAGCATGCCGAGCTGGCGCCCGTCGTAGAAGTCGGGGCCGATGAGCGAGTTGCCGCACTTGATGTTGCTGCTGAGGTCGGGCAGGGCGCGCTCGTGGAAGAGCTTCATCTGGCTGTTGATGGTCTGCCCGGTCTCGCCTTCGAGGACCTTCAGCATCAGCGAGAGCTTGGTCACCTCCACGGCCTGCGAGTCGATGTCCACGCCGTAGATGCCGTTCAGGAGGATCCGCTTCTTCTCGGCAGTGGTGAGCAGCCAGCGCGGAGCGCCGTCGGGATCGAGATGCTGCGCCTGGTAGACCGGTGTTGCCGATTTCCTGGCCAGCTCCTCCGGGCCGTTCTTGGAGTACCAGTCGAGATGCCAGTCCAGAAGGGTCTGATAGGCCACGATCAGGAACGATCCCGAGCCGCAGGCCGGGTCGAGGATGCGGAGCTTCGATGCGTCCTTCGGGCTCCTGCACCCCTCCAGGAGCTTGCCGACAGTGTTCTTCACGATGTAGTCGACGATGTAGGTAGGGGTGTAGTAGACCCCGCCGGCCTTCTTGACCTCGGGCTTGTCCTCCACCTTCGCCTGGTGGCCTGCCGTGAGGCGGATCACCTTGCCCAGGAACTGCTCGTACACCTGGCCCAGCACGTCGGCGGGCAGGATCGAGAACTCGTAGGGGCACTCGGGGTAGTAGAGCCTCCCCAGGATGCCCTTCAGGACCTTGTCGTCCAGCGAGAGGTTCGGGCTCAGCTCGTCGGGGATGTCCCTCTCCCGCTCCTTCCTGAAGTGGAAGAGCCCGGAGTTGTAGCGGTCGTCGGCCTGCTCGAACAGCTCGAAGAGCCTGGCGTAGGTGTTCTGGCCGTTGGTCAGGGCCTGCAGGCGGCCGTAGTCCTCGATCCCCCTGTCCTCGCAGATCCGGAGGAAGAGGATGCGGTCGATGGTGCGCTGCACGGCGAAGTTCAACTCGCGCACCGAGAGGTCCCTGTTCCTCAGCGCGAGGTTCCGGGCAAGCTCGTCGCGCCAGCCCTCGATCTCGGCCAGGAACTCGGAGTCGACCGACGCGGTGCCGCGCTTCCCGGTGCTGGCTTCGGCATACCGGTCGAACGACCCCTTGAGGATGGCCTCGCGGGAGAACACCGAGGCGATCTCCTCCCACCTGTCCGGGTACTGGTCGAAGGGGATGTATCCGATGCGGGAGACGGAGGCCTTGTCGGTCATCCCGGGCTTCAGCCTCGTGTCGTAGATCGCGAACTCCTCGAAGTCGGTGAGCACGCTCAGGGGCAGCCTGGCGGTCCAGGCGTAGCGTCTGAGCTGGTAGGCCGGGCTGACGTCCGTCGCCACGTTCACCGAGGGCTTCTTCGCCTCGAGGAAGAACTTGGGGGTGCCGCCCACGCGGAAGCAGTAGTCGGGGGCCTCGACGCCTGATGCGGTCCTCAGGGCGTGCTGGTGGACGACATCCTTGTAGGCCTCGGCGTAGCCCTGGCGGTTGTAGACGTCCCAGCCCAGGGCCTCGAACATCGGCATGATGAACTCGGCGCAGACCTGGGCCTCCTTGTAGGCGACCCTGGCGTACTCGTCCCTGTGCCGGTGGAAGCGGTCGACGAGGGTTTCTATCTCGCGGGGAGCGGACATCCTGCCTCCGTTCGGCTACGGGCCGTTCCCGCCATTGTAGCCAACGAGGGGAGCCGGCGCAAGATTATGCCGGGGAGAGGAGGGGCGCATGGACCTGATACGGGAGATGTGGAAGCACGCGTTCGCCTGGACGGCGTTCCGCGACGCGGAAGGATGTGCGCGCGAAGCGGCGCGCCTCGCCGCGGACGGGGATGCGGGCGGCGGCCTCGTGATGCGCATGCTCGTCCAGGGACTGATCGTGTCGTATGCCCTGCCGTTCCGGCAGAGGAGGACGGTCAGGCTTGGCGAGGACATCGTCGATCCCGGCAGGCTAACCCTCCACAGGCGGCTCCTCGAGCTCCGCGACAGGGCGGTGACGCACAGGGATCCGGTTGCGGGCGAGGGATTCGACAACTCGGTGGAGATCGTACGCGGGCCTGGCGGATGGCTGCCGGTCACGCCTCCTGCGTTCCTGGACGTACGGGAGTGCGCGGAAGCCGCCTCTCTCGCAGAGGACCTCTCAGAGGAGTGCGGGCGCAGGCTGGACGGACTCGCAGAGGCGGTAGGCGGGTTCCGCGACCTCTCGACCGGGGCCGTGTCGGTGAGACCGGTCCAGGAAGGAGGGCGGACCCGGTACGTCATCGAGCCGAGGGCTCCTGAGGGCTGACACCGGGAAATTACGCGCTACTCCCACTCCTCCTCGAAGGGATTCCTCCGGGATGACTTCACCGCTCCCCGCCTCTTCTTCTTCCTTGATCTGACAGCCTTTGCGGAAGCCGGCAGGCCTGTGACGACCACCCTCCCGGGCGGGGGCGGTTCCAGGGCCCTGTCCACGATCTCCTGCAGCTTCCTGAGCGCGAGAGTCCTGTTCATGCCCTGCGTGCGGTGCGTTTCGGCCTCGACCACGATCACGGACTCCCCGTCGCGGGTCGTGGTCGCGACGGCTGCGAGCAGCACCTTCTGCGCGTCCGTGAGGAATCGCGACGCGGCGTAGCGGTACACGAGCCTCACGGCCGTGTTCACCTTGTTGACGTTCTGCCCTCCCGGCCCCCCGCTCCTGCAGAAGCGGAACCTCAGGTCGTCGGGGTGTATCTCGAGCGGCATCGCGGCAGCCTCCCGGCGTTCTTCCGGCCTGTGGACCCGTTCCGGTCCCGCGGGGGTATATTCCGGCACGTGGTCTTTGTCCAGCGGGCGCGACCCGCGGAGCGGAGAGCGATGATCAGGCACGTCGTGATGTGGAAGGTCAGGGAGAGCGGGGAACCCGGCACCGGGCCGGTGAACGCCCTGCGGGTGAAGAGGGCGCTCGAATCCCTGAACGGGCGGATCCCCGGCCTGAAGAGGCTCGAGGTCGGCGTGGGGGCGTCCTCCCAGCCGGAGTCGTCCGAGATAGTCCTGTTCTCGGAGTTCGAGTCTATGAAGGCCCTGGAAGGATACAGGGAGCACCCGGCGCACATGGCCGTGGTGCCCATCGTGAGGTCGGTGTGCAGCGAAAGGCGGAGCGTCGACTACGAGGCCGACTAGGCCCGCGCGTTCCGGAACGGGAGGCGGAATGAGAATACTCTTCGCGGCTCTTGCGGTTGCCGGGCTGTTCGCGCAGGCCGGGGCGTCCTCGCTGGAGATCATCAACAGCACGGGGGGATGGGACGTGATGACAGTCTATGTCTCCCCGTTCGGTTCGACCGGCTGGGGTGAAGACAGGCTGGGCGATTCCACGCTCACCGAGGGCGAGTCCCTGACAATCGAACTCCCCACCGGTATCTACAGCATCAGGCTGATCGACGAGGACGGGGACACCTACACCCGCATGAACACCCCCGTGATGGGTGCATTCGAATGGGCGGTGACCCTGGACGATCTGGACGGCTCCGCGACCTACTCCACCGGCGGTTGAGGCGGCTGACGGGGCTCCCGGTGGGAGCCCGGGACCGGCGATCATTTTCGCCGGGCCTCTCCACCATCGAAAGGAGGGTGTGATGCTCAAGGAATTCCGTGACTTCGCCATGAAGGGCAACGTTCTCGACCTCGCAGTGGCTGTGATAATCGGCGCGGCCTTCGGGGCCATCGTGTCATCGGCCGTCGAGGACGTGATCATGCCTCCCATCGGATTGCTGGTCGGCGGCATGGACTTCTCCGACCTCACGCTGACGATAGGCGAGAAGCCCGCTGCCGAGGCGGGGCTTCCCCCCGTGCCCGTGACAATCAACTACGGCATTTTCATCAACAAGCTGGTGAACTTCCTGATCATAGCGTTCGTGCTGTTCATGCTGGTCAGGTCGATGTCGAAACTGATGAAGAAGAAGGAGGCGGCGCCTGCGGCTCCGCCCGAACCCCCGGCCGACGTGAAGCTGCTGACCGAGATAAGGGATCTGCTCAGGCAGAACCGCTAGAGCAGCTGAAAAGGGGAGGGGCCTCCCGCGGGAGGCCCCTCTTCCGTAACCTGCGATCCGCATTGCCTCCGGGTCGTCCCCCCGGCGAGGCGTCAGACCTCCGTCAGTACGTATTCCCTGGATCCCAGACCCAGCATCTGTGCGGTCTCGAGCTGCAGCGTCCCGTCTATGTCGGGCCGGAAGGCCCTGAACTTGTCCACTCCGACCCCCGCTCCCGCCGCAGGGGATCCCTCGGCCGATACCGCTCCGGTTACGAGGTCCAGGCAGGCCTGGTCGAGAGAAACCGGGTCCGTCGAGGCGAGGATGCCTATGTCGTCGACGAGCAGGCCTCCCTGGTCGTCGAGGCAGTCGCAGTCCCCGCTTATCTTCGTTAGAAAGTTCACGAAGACATCGATGCGTGTCACGGATACCGCCGCGATCGCATACTCCACCATCCTGCGGACGAATACTTCCTGGTCCTGGTTCCAGTTAACCCCGACCGCGCCTTCCGGACACCTCTGGATGCACTCTCCGCAGCCGATGCACAGGGCGTCGGATATCGAGGCCGGGCCGTCCGAAAGCGAGATCGCGCCGGCGGGGCAGTGTGCGGCGCAGAGTCCGCATGACACGCACTTCTGCGTTCGGACGACCGGCTTCACGGAGGAGTGCTGGTAGAGCTTCCCTCCACGCGATGCGCAGCCCATCCCGAGGTTCTTTATCGCTCCCCCGAAACCGGTCAGCAGATGACCCTTGAAATGGCTTATCACGGTCATCCGGTCGGCCTCGGAGATGAGCCTTGCTATCCTGGCGGTCGTCCCTTCGCAGCAGGAGGGCAGCTTGACCGGGATCTCGTCGGTCCCTCTCAGGCCGTCGGCCACCATGAAGGGAGGTGTGGCCGGGAGCCCGAAGCCGTGCTCGAAGGCCAGATGGAGATATGCGGGAGCCGTGAGCCGTCTTCCGCGGTAGAGCACCGTCGTGTCCGTCAGGAACGTCCTGTCTGGCGGGAGACCCAGCGCCCGGACGACCGAATTGACGCTCGACGGAGGAACGAATCTGGTGTTGCCCTGCTCGCCCGCATGGATCTTTACCGCATGAAGCCCGGTTCCGCCATCGTCGCCGGGGGCGAACCTCGAGAGCAGCGCACTCATCGACTCCGCTCCGCAGTCCGTCGATCTTGTGAAGAATACCTCTGACATGATCACCTCCAGGGAGTGCAGTTATAACCCCTGGAGACCTCGGGTGCACGGCCGGGTTGTCCCGGTTCCGGACGACCTGATATGCTTTCGCCATGAGCGCGGGCGATCTGGTCTGGGTGGAGCTGGACGCGGGCGCCCCGGGGCACAACCTCGCCGAACTGAGGCGCGCCGCGGGGGGAAGCCCGATGGTCTGCGCCGTGATAAAGAGCAACGCCTACGGCCACGGACTCCTCGAGACGGCCACGCTCCTTCCCGATGCCGACTGGTTCGGAGTGAACTGTCTGGACGAAGGGCTAGCGCTCCGTGCCGCCGGCGAGGAGCGCCCGATTCTGATACTCGGGCATGTCCCGCTGAACAGGCTCCGCGAGGCTGTCTCCGGCGACCTGCGCATGATCGCCTACAACTTCGAGACCCTGGAGGCGCTGAGGCACTGCGGGTGCGGCACCTCATCGTCCCCTGTCCGGCTGCACCTGAAGGTCGAGACGGGAACCGGGAGACAGGGCATCCACCCCCGCGACGCCCGGCGCTTTGCGGAGATCGTCCGCTCCAGCCCGGGCATCGAGCTGGAAGGGCTCTCCACGCACTTCGCCAACATCGAGGATACGCTCAATCACTCCTATGCCGAATCCCAGCTCGCAATATTCAACGATGCGATCAGGGATCTCGGAGACCTGCGCCCTCCCGTGATCCACACGGCCTGCACCGCGGCTGCGATACTGTTCCCCGAGACCTCGTTCGACATGATAAGGGCCGGGATCGGCATCTACGGCCTCTGGCCGTCGAGAGAGACCTTCCTGTCGGCTAGAATGTCCGGCCGACCCGTGCCCGACCTCAGGCCTGTCCTTTCCTGGAAGACCCGCCTGGTGCAGATCAAGGATCTGCCGGAGGGCAGCTTCGTGGGCTACGGCTGCAGCTTCAGGACGATGAGGCCTACCAGGATAGGCGTGCTTCCGGTGGGCTATTACGACGGCTACGACAGGGCTCTGGGGAACGCGGCGCATGTCCTGATAAGGGGACGCAGGGCGCCCGTCGTCGGAAGGGTCTGCATGAACCTGTGCATGGTGGATGTTACGGACCTGCCGGACCCGGTACTGGAGGAGGAGGTCGTCC
>Ga0209311_1002220_pt1 | contig 14230 bp, 9 predicted proteins | sample AD_UKC045_MetaG_FD_184417 | JGI IMG/M metagenome (GOLD analysis project Ga0209311, IMG submission 184417) | Active sludge microbial communities of municipal wastewater-treating anaerobic digesters from USA - AD_UKC045_MetaG (SPAdes) (version 2) | ecosystem: Engineered > Bioreactor > Anaerobic >... | reverse complement strand
TGAAAGACGAAAAGGGAAAACTGATAGGTGGCGCGGCTATTGGGATGGGCGCCATCTATCAGTTTTCCCTTTTCGTCTTTCATGCCGGGTTTCCAGGGGCGTCCTTGCCAGTCCAATGCGTTAGCGGGAGGTTCGCCGTCGCCGCCTTCCCACCATACGGTGCCGTCTTTACCCAGCACCACATTGGTAAAAATCGTGTTTTTGGCCATAGTGGCAATCATGCTGGGATTGGTTTTGGAATTGGTGCCGGGGGCAACGCCGAAAAAGCCCGCTTCCGGATTGACGGCCCACAGGCGTCCATCAGTGTCCGGACGGATCCAGGCAATGTCATCGCCAATAGTCCAAATGCGGTAGCCTTTACTCATCAAGCCTTCAGGTGGAATAAGCATGGCGAGGTTTGTTTTGCCGCAGGCGCTGGGGAATGCGGCCGCCACATATTCGATGCGTCCGTTCGGTTCTTCTATGCCAAGGATGAGCATGTGCTCGGCGAGCCATCCTTCCTGCCGTGCCATCCAACTGGCAATGCGCAGGGCGAGGCATTTTTTCCCAAGCAGGACGTTTCCGCCGTAGCCAGAATTGACGGACCAGATGGCATTGTCTTCCGGGAAATGCAAAATGCGCCGCTTTTCCGGGTCCAATTGCGCCTTACTGTGCAAACAGCGGGTGAAATCATTGCTGTTGCCGAGGGTATCGAGGACTTCCTTTCCGGTGCGGCACATGATGAGCATGTTCAGAGCCACATAAATGCTGTCGGTCAGTTCAATGCCAATCTTGCTGAATGGCGAACCAATCGGCCCCATGGAGAAAGGCACGACATACATGGTGCGCCCGTGCATGGAGCCTCGGAAGAAATTCGCAGCTTCAAAATAGGCCTCTTCAGGATTCTTCCAGTTATTGGTTGCCCCCGCGTCGGCCTCGCGCCGGCAGCAGATAAAGGTCTTATCTTCACTGCGCGCCACATCGAGTGGATGAGTGCGGTGATAGTAGCAGCCGGGATATTTCTCTTGGTTCAGTTCGATGATTTCACCGGTTTTGCAGGCGACATCACGCAGGGCATCACGCTGTTCATCGCTCCCATCAATCCAGATTAGCTGGTCGGGCAGACAAAGCGCCGCCATCTCGTCAATCCAGTTGATCAGCAAGCGGTTGGTGCTCAGAGGTTTTGTCCAATCGGCCATGTCTACAACTCCTTTGGATGGGATAGAGTTCGCCACTGTAAAGAGACTACGGTATATTTTGCATCCATTCACATATGGGCGGCTTTTTGCCTGGTCCACACAAGGGAGGTCCGAGACCCTCTGGACCCCGCGTTGCGAACCAGCGCCGACGCGTCCCAAACCGCGTCCTTCTACAGCCGATTCGCTGTAAGCCGCAGGTATCATAGCAATTTCCATGCGTACGAGGCAAAGGAGGCAAAAGAGAAGAGGCAGACCAACTCTCAGACCAACTCTCAATGACTGGACTGACGGCGTTGTGATATGCTGAACATCACTCCATTCAACGAGAAAGGAATGAGATCATGAAGAACACAGAAACAATAATAAATGCGAATATGGGCATTTCCAGGCGTAATTTCATCAAGGGGGTTTCCGGCGTGGCGGCCCTTTCGGCTCTCCCGCATACATTTTTTATCGGGGCCCCCGGAAAATCGCCGAATGAGAAACTCAATATTGCCGGAGTGGGCGTCGGCGGGATGGGGAAGTCAAACCTTCAGAAATGCAACGAAGAAAATATTGTGGCGCTGTGCGACGTGGACCAGAAATACGCAGGAAAGGTATACGATCGGTATCCGAAGGCAAAGCGGTATGTGGATTACCGCGAGATGCTGGACAAGCAGAAGGATATTGACGCGGTGATCGTGGCGACGCCCGACCACACCCACGCGGTGATCGCGCTGGCCTTCATCAAGGCCGGCAAGCACGTGTATTGCCAGAAACCCATGGCGCATGCCGTGTTTGAAGCACGGAAGTTAACGGAGGCGGCCCGCGAATACAAGGTGGCCACGCAGATGGGCAACCAGGGACGTTCCGGCGACACCACCCGCTCGATCTGCGAATGGATCTGGAGCGGGGCCATCGGCGCCGTCCACGAAGTGCATGCCTGGACCAACCGGCCGGTGTGGCCCCAAGGCATCGAGGTTGACCGGCCCAAGGACACGCCGCCCGTGCCGGACACCCTGAACTGGGACCTCTGGCTCGGCCCGGCGCCCGAGCGCCCCTACCATCCGGACTATCTGCCGCAAAGTTGGCGTGCGTGGTGGGATTTCGGCACGGGTTCCCTGGGCGATTTGGGCTGCCACATCCTGGATTCCGCCTACTGGGCGCTCAAATTGAAGTACCCAACCTCTGTCGAGGGCAACATCTCGACCTACTGGGAAGGGTTCTGGAAGAACACGAAACCAAAGAACGAGCAATACCCGCGCTCGTCCATCGTCCGCTACACCTTCCCCGAACGCGAAGGGATGCCCGAACTGAAACTGACCTGGTACGACGGTGGGTTGATGCCACCGCGGCCTGAAGAACTCGCCGACGGGGAGGAGATGGGCGATGATGACGGCGGTCTGCTCTTTGTCGGCGACAAGGGTATGCTGATGGCCGGCTGCTACGGACGCAGCCCCAAGCTGCTCCCCGAGTCGCGCATGAAAGACTTCACCCCGCCCGCGCCCTCCATCCCCCGCATTCCCGGCAGCCTGGAAGGCCACGAAGCCGACTGGGTGCGCGCCTGCAAAGGCGGCGAACCGGCCTGTTCGAATTTCGACAATTCGGGTCCCCTTTCCGAACTCGTGCTCATGGGCAACCTCGCGGTACGCTTCCCCAACCAAACCCTGCGCTGGGACGGCGAAAAAATGGAAGTCACCAACAACAAAGACGCCAACGACTACGCCCACTGCCCCTACCGAAAAGGCTGGAGCCTGTAAGAAACTATTCTGTTAAATAGATACAACCCTGCGGAGCCGGTTGCGGTGAGAACCTGTGTCTGATTCGCCACATTGGCTACATTCTGCGGGGCGGGTATAGTCCAACCGCCTAAATCCCTGAATGTAACAAGATGACTCCCTTTGGACAGGTCACCCACGGTAGCACCGCTCTCTTGCGATGCGCCTCCATCCACAGACCACCGTGCACCCCCGTCAATAGCCGCCTGCGGTGACAAATCAACCTACAACGAACCCGTCTTTTTGCACCCCCCAAGACACAAAGCAGAAACTAGAAGAGCCACCATAAGGCAAGTAACATTCCACTTCAGCATGATCCTGACCTCCCGTGGATGTAACCAGAACTTGACTGCATGCTCAGTAAAGTTACAGGTCCAATAAATGATAAGACCCGGCTAATGTCCTGGCGGAATGTGAGGCATACAAAGTGTCACAGCCCATGTCCTTCACGCTTGTGCCGTAAAGACCGTTGTAATTACCTAAAAAATGGGAAAAATGGCATACTAATTATGGCTTATTTAAGTACTTTTAGGAACGATTCCAGCCTCTATCAAAACGTTTGCCCAGAGAGTTTTGCGATTCAATCCCATCCAAATCGCAAAGTGGCTGGAGCAGTTTCTACCAAACGATTCTCACGACCAGAGTGAGAACCGGGCCACTTTCAATCAGGAACTTTGTATTCCAAAAATATTGAGTCACGTGATTCCTGGTTCCATCGAATTTCCCAAACGTGACTGTTGGCATCATAAGCCAAAGGCCGTATGTCCGAATCCTACTCCGCTATCAATTGGGAATAAGGGGCTTACGCTAAAGGAAGTCCGCTTCTTTTTGACGGGCTAGGTATAGGCTGATGTAAGAACATTGTAGGTGGTTACATCATTAGTACTTAGTTCACTTGACATACCGTGTGCACACAAGACTAGAATGGATTCATACTTACTATTTGCTGTTCTCTTGAGGCAAAGCCATGCGTTATGTTTCTGAGGATATGACTCTGGGCGTGGCAGGCAGTACACTGCAATATCTTTCAGATCAGCAGAAACCCAATCTGCTCTATACAACCTGCTTGGTAACTTGTTATACTTTCCACCATGGTTGTACCACGCAACTTCTGGAAAGCCGCTACGATATCCATACGGTACAGGAACTCTTCGGCCCCAAGGACGTGAATACTACGATGATCTACACCCATGTCCTCAACCGGGAAGGCAATGGCGTAAAAAGCCTTGTGGACAATTTGCATATGAGAAACGTCCACGATATGCAGAAACTATATCCCCCGTCCCAAGTCTTGCAGATGGCTGAGTCGCTTGAATTCATAAAGCTTATGTGGTTTGGAGCGATAGTAAGTTATGGCGTGATTCGAGGGCCAAAGGTGTTATGAAAAAACCATATAACCGTTTTTGGGCTTGGCGATACGGGCTATAGAGCCTGGCAGAGAGCGAGGTATTCCTATGTACTTAAGAAAGAAATCACCGGCTAACATCCCCGTCTTAATCGACCTACTAGCGGCCAAGATGGAGATAATAATCACTGAGGACATGTCAGCAGAACGAATCATGTACAATTCTCCATCGATCAAAGATGTAGAACGTATCGAGGTGGTGGACGATACTCGTGCAAGAAAACGCGCTCAGCGCAGTCTGAAAAAATTTGGTAGAAAAATCGTTCCTCACCTTCTCGATGCAATACTCACCGGCCAAGACAACGATTCTGATTTCTATGAACGGGCAGTTACTCTTTTGGTCGAACAAGTCGAGTCAGGGCCCTCGAATATATACCCTCGGGTCGTCGAGGCCGTTGACAAAGCCAAGGATAAGCTCAGGATCAGAGTTCTGCTGGATGTGATGTACAGGTCAAACAGCTTCGGAGCCCTCTGCTACTGCGCGGAGAAAATCGCAAAGTTACAGTGTCTGAACCAGAGGGAGAACTCCCATGGAAATAGGGAGGCATCTGACCCAATGTAGTTGCGGGACGTGCGTCTAACATCGGATCGGCACCAACGCGGAAAATTACACAGCCTAGGCCGCTGATTGGCTGTGGGATCGTTCACCAATTAAGAATGGCTCAATACCGTTCTAGGAGGAAAAAATATGCATATACGAGATCTAAAAAACGAATGGCCAGTAAATGATGAGGAGTGGTTTTGGGAGAAGCCGACGGAGCGAAAGGATGGAAATACGGAGGTCGAAATCCTTAATGAAGCTGGCTTCTGTGATCTCTGTCACTTCCATTGCGTGTGGAATAGCAATACAAATCGCTGGGTATGCGAGAAAGCCGAACACACGTACTACGAGGCTTTGCATCTTGGTCAGGAAGTAGTCGAGGACTGCAACACTCGTGACTTGGATGAACATTTTGGAGAGCTCATCAGAGCGGCGTTCAGCATCTCATCAGGGAAAATCTCGGGCGCCGCCGTCTTGGGAACTTCCCCAGCTGCCCTCAGAAAGCTCTCCCCTCATCCTTAAGAGCTTATTCCTTAAATGTGTCCATATAGAACTAACTATACTTCTTGACATGATGTGAATAAGGGGCCGGAGTCGAGGCGGAAGACCGCACGGCCTAGCTTTTACGTTAGACCGGATAGAAGTGAGGCATCCCAACCAAGGGGTACCTCCGCGTTACAGTCTGATTCTCTTTGCTGGGATTTAGAGCTTCAGTTCTCTCTCAAGTTGCTGATTTTCCAAGAAATTAGGCAAGTGAACTATGACTAGATCTTAAGCTAACACCGTCACCAGCCGACTTTGTTGGTGCGGAAACACAAAGGGCTAAAGCAAAATTGGCGATTCGAATTGGCCTACGCTTGCTTTTGCTTTCCTAGCCAATCGGCGACGTTGGTCATTGTGCAATTCATCCGCCGCAAATTGGGACGGCGAAAAAATGGAAGTCACCAACAACAAAGACGCCAACGACTACGCCCACTGCCCCTACCGAAAAGGCTGGAGCCTGTAAGGCACCAGTTTGCTGAATTAATTCTTGCGGAGTCGGTTTCTGAATGCAAGAGAGACCGACTCCGCAGTGTTTATATATAAGAACTGGTATTTTAACAATTGGACGCCAAAATACTTTTATTCGCGCTTTACAAGAGCGGCGAATTCCGCGGGCTATCGTCTGAAAGGTAATTCTTAGGGGTGATCGGTAACGTATCGGCAGCATCGCAGTGTGGAGTGCGGTAGCTTGCTACCGCTTTTCTTTGCGGACAGCTTGCTGTCCGGCAATTTCGTTTCGCGGAGCAAGCTCCGCACAATAAAAGCGCAAGCAAGCTTACGCACTCCATAAGGCACGATAATGCAACCAGGAGAGTTGGGGGGAAAAGCCTTTTGGGAATTCATCACTCATTGGGTAGTTCTTCTTGTGAGGAACCAATTCTCTACCAGCGGGGGGGAGATTTCCCCTACTTTTAGATTCGTCACCCCCTGGGTGGCTTTTTACAGGAGCGGCGAATTCCGCGCCCATTGGGTGCGGAATTGTAACTCTTTCTCTATAAACAAGATAAAACTGCCTGAACCACTGCAATACTTGTTATTGAAATCTTTGAGCCAGGGACAAACCATGTCTTGATAGTCGCCACCGCTTGGACTATCATGGTTGGAACCTTGCCCGTGCTGGCCACGGGCAGGTCGGTACAGGAATTCTTGGATCGTTTGTGCGGCACAAGCGCCAACAAGATTGGTTCACGTTCCATAGGTGATGACCGATGCTTGAAAGCAAGATTGCGGCTTACACAATAATGGTTCTTGCCGGCCTGTTTGGATGGGTCTCACTACTCGTGTTCATGGTTTTTCTCTTTGTGGGATCGCTGAACATAGTAAGTCTCGGCTTCGACACAAGAAGTGCTTTGTGGCTGGATGCTGGTCTCTGCCTGTTATTCTTCGTCCAACACAGCGTCATGGTCCGAAAATTTGTTCGCCGTTGGCAGGCAAAGCTCGTCCCTGAAGAATACGGCGCCGCCATTTACGCGATCTTTTCAGGCCTGGTTCTGCTGGCGATGGTTGTGTTCTGGCAGAGTGTGCAATGGCCCATTATCGAGTTTCACGGCGTATATCGCATACCATTTCGGGCGCTGTTCCTACTGTCTGTGGCGGGATTCGCATGGGGTGTAAGGAGCTTTAAAAGTTTTGATCCGTTTGGCGTGAGTCTTATTCGCCATCGCCTACGCGGTACACAACCAAGGCCGCAGCCGTTCGTGGCCGTGGGCCCGTATCGCTGGGTGCGCCATCCTCTTTACCTTTTCATGCTATTCATGATCTGGTCGTGTCCGGCTCTGACGATGGACAGGCTTATGTTCAATCTATTGTGGACAGTTTGGATCGGCGTGGTCGGAACGATCTTGGAAGAGCGTGACCTAGTCGCTGAATTCGGCGACATCTATCGTGAGTACCAGCGGAAAGTCCCCATGCTCATACCCTTCCGCATCCCTCCGCCCGTCGAAAGCCATAACAAACCCGACGGGGATTAAGGCAATCACTTGAACCGCCGGCTGGCGCCCTTCCTTGACTAAAGCAACCCGCTACACGGGTCACTGTACAATTCGTCAGCCACAAATGTTGAATGTATATCCTTTCCCCTTCTTGCAGGACTTTTGAAGCATAAACCCAGCATGGTATAGTGACTGAGAAAACAAGGCTACCGAGACCCGGAGTGAACTCTGATTCTCGATCCGAAAAGTGTTTTTCACGGACGGTATACACGTATGGTGGCAAGCCAAATGAGGCTGACCGGGAAGAGAGCGTTAGTAACGGGTGGAGCACGCGGTATTGGCCGCGCCATCGCCGCGGCGTTTGTGTCCGAAGGCGCGGACGTTGCCGTCTGCGATATCGATGGCGCGGCCGCCACTTTGACCGCTGATGAGATAAAGCGCCAGTGCAACGGCCGTGCGCACGGATTTACAATGGATGTAGGCGAGCGCGCGAGTGTCCTGGCGTGTGTCGGGGAGTGTCTTGCCGCACTGGGAGCGATTGACATTCTTGTGAACAATGCCGGGATATCCAAGGTGACACCCTTTCTGGAAATGCCGGAATCGCTTTGGGACAACACGCTGCGGGTAAACCTGAAAGGGGTTTATCTGTGTTGCCAGGCAGTGCTTCCGGGGATGGTGGCCGCGGGCAAAGGCAAGATCATCAACATAAGTTCTCAATCCGGCAAGCGCGGCAATTCCCAGTACGCGGCCTACTGTGCGTCGAAGTTCGGCGTGATCGGCCTTACGCAAAGCCTTGCCCAGGAGTTCGCGGAATCCGGCATAACGGTGAACGCGATCTGTCCGGGCGTTGTCTTTACGGAATTGTGGCAGTCGCCGGACATGCTTGGTGCGTATGCGCGCAAACGGGGTTTGGCGCCGGAAGCGGTGGAGCGCTACTTTGAGTCAAAGATCCCGTTGCGGCGTTTGTGCACGGTGGAAGACGTTGCGCGGGCAGCCGTTTTTCTCGCAAGCGATGAATCGGCCTATATGACGGGTCAATCGCTGAATGTGAGCGGCGGTCTTGAAATGAGCTAAGTAAGAGAGGAAACAAGGACTCATGCCGGTTGTATCCGATCCGATTGAATCCCGGGAAGTGCTTGGCGGAAGTTCCGCGCCGCGATGTATGGATCGATTGTGTGAAGGGGCAAATCAAACGGTATCTTGACGTGTTGGGCTACAACCACTACGCGTAGAAAGAGATTGAACATGAGAGCAGCGATCTACAACGGGCCCGGTGACTTGGTGGTGGGCGAGAAGCCGGAGCCGCTGTTGCATTCCAGGAACGCCATAGCGCGAGTCAAGGTATGCACCATCTGCGGCACCGATCTGAAGTTGTACACCGTGGGCAACCCGCGCTGTAAACCTCCGCGCGTGATCGGCCATGAATTGGCGGCAGAGGTCATTGCCGTGGGTGAAGACGTGGAAGGACTCACGGTTGGCGACCGCATCACATTCGCGACGACGATTGCCTGCAAGCGTTGTGATTATTGCAGCCGGGGTCTCGAAAATCTGTGTCCGAACGTCAAGTGTATCAGTTTCGATTTTGATGGTGGTTTTGCCGAACTTATGGAGATTCCCGCCGAAGCCATCGAAGGGGGGAATGCATTGGTGGTCCCGCCTGCGGTAAGCGATCTGGGAGCAGCCCTGGCCGAGCCCCTGAGTTGTGCCATCAATGCGCAGAAGATTGCCTGCGTCAAACCTGGCAACACGGTCGTGGTCATCGGCGCCGGCCCGCTTGGCTGTCTCAATGCGGAAGTGGCCAAAGCCTTCGGTGCACACCGGGTCATCATAACACAGACCTCGCCCGCCCGCGCCGCACTGGCACGCAAGCTCGCAGAGGTGGAGGTGCTGGAAGTGGGCCGTGACGGTGCCGCGGGAAAGGTGCTCGAAGCTACAGGCGGACAGGGCGCCGACGTTGTCATCGCCACGGCTCCGTCGGCCTCATCGCAGGCGGAGGCGCTGGCGATGGTTCGAAAGGGAGGCACGCTAAGCCTGTTTGCAAGCTTGCCGAAGGGGGCATCCAGCATGGAAATTGACACCCGCCTCATTCACTACGGGCAGATTTCCGTCGTCGGCGCATCCGATTCCCGCCCGTGTGACGTGCGTGACGCCTTGGCCCTGGTGGCGGCGGGCAAGATAGAGGTGGACACCCTTGTGACCCACCAGTTGCCTCTCACCAAGGTTCTCGATGGGATTGAACTCATGCGAAACCGGACGGGGCTGAAAATCGCGATCTACCCGTATCCTTCCTGAAGATTCATCCAGCGCGGATCAGCGACTATATTCGACTGTACTGCGCGGCCTGTCGTCCACTATGCTAAAGTGACTTACGATCTGCGGTAAGGAGATGGAACGAAACCTATCGCGGGCATGTGAAGAAGTGGGATGGTGGTTCTTGACGAACCCGCAGGGATGGGCGATGACACCACCTCAATGACACCGGTTGTGTAGAGCATTGCCGTGTTCCAGGCGAGACCGTTCGCAAGGCGGGGCAGTTCAACGTGGTCGAAAGCACCGCTTAAAGGCGCTGCTGCATTGAAAAGGTTAAAACGATCGCCCAACGCAGGCGTTACACCATCGGGCAGACGCACTTCGAGGGTGCCATTAAGTTGCACCTCGACCGAATCGCCGAACACCACCGGCTGACCAGCGTATAAGATTAACCGGCCGTTCCCCAGTGAAAAGAGGCCACGCAGTTCCAGACTTCCTTCCCCGCTGAAGAGGAGCGATGTGCCATCAACATGCAGCGGGCCTTCGATGGAGAGTCCCGCTCCGGAGTCTATGTGCACATAGGCAGGACCCGAGAGATGAATGGGCGCCCGGAGTGTGTGGCGGCCTTGCACTACCTCGAAGCGGCCCTCTGAATCGGGCGCCCCTATCGTAAGCTCGCCGGGCCCGGCTAGGGTGTAACTGCCGACATTGCAGAAGCGTATTCCTTTGATTCGGAACGGCAGATCGATCGTGATGCTCGCGCCGGTTACGGACGCGCTGCCAAAAATCGCGAGTTCCTCCGGCGTATCGGGGCGTCCCCAGTAATACCAGTTGGAGGGTTCTCCCCAGGCGTCCGAACAACCGCCTGTCCAAGACCGTTCGCCTGCATGCGGTTGGGTAATGGACAACCGGCGGCCGGCAAATGAAACCGGTGCTGAAGCCGACAGCCCGAGATAATTCCCTGCAGCATCGAAACGAAGAATCCGCCCACCTTGTTCACGAACATAAACTTGTCCGCCGGTGTCCTGGGCCAGTTCAGCGGGATGCTGCAACGGTGCGCCGTCAAAATGTGCGCCGAGTGTAAAAACGCCTAGGGGCGCCCGCTCACATTGCGTTCGCTCGTAGCGCAACACCCGGTTACCCTCGATCTCAAGCTCATGATCGGGAGCGGCATGGCGGAAATCCCGGATGCGATGGAAGGTCATAAGGTTCGAGTCGTGGCCCCGCGGCGGTTTGTGCCCGCCGATGACGAAAGCGGTGCGTGAAATGACCGCCAAATCATCGCCGTCGAATTCGAAATTGAGATACTGGAAGGCGGCATGATACACATCCGGCGAATAGAGAAATATCTTCTCCACGCTCCAGTGATGAAGGTCGCTTGATGAAAGCAACGCCGCGCAGTTACGGATCAAGGCCGGCGTGTCGCGTAGCCACCAATCGTTTCTGTGGGCAGGCAGAACAGGGTTGCTGCAAATGTAGTATTTGCCCGAAACCGCGTCATATGCCGCGCCGAACTTTTTCTCTGCGCCTGGCAGTTCCACAAAATCCAGATATGGATCGAAACGAAGCGCCTTGGGAGTATCCGAACGCAGCAGCGCCGTGTAGGGCAGTTGATTTACCTTCGGCAATAACACCACCCCCGCCGCGGGCGATACAACGGCCTGTCCTTCGGACCAAAACGTAAAGCGGCCGCCCAGCCAATGCTTATCCTGGGCAACCGGCTTGCTCAAGGTCCACGAGGCGGCACGGAGCAAGTCCGAATCCACGGGCGCCGACATCAGGCGGGAGCTCTGCCCGATCCAAAGGCGGTCTTCGTATACCACCGGCCGGTTTGGCGTGCCTCCGAAGCGGCCCTCCTTGATCAACCCGCTTTCCCCATCGATGGGCGTGGTCCAAGTGAAACCGCCGTCGGTCGAGGATCGGATGACGATGTCTCCGCCCTTGCCGGTGTAGCCAAGGATGAAAAGGCCGCCATTATGGACAAAAACCGTGGACCAAAATTGCCCTTCAAGCGTCGCGGTATGCCTCCATGTTGCGCCCTTGTCCGTCGAGCGAAACACTTTTGTCACCCCCGAAGTGTCTTGGGAGGAACCACGGCCAAACAGGTCATGCGAGGCGATGCAGGCGCCATCGGGCAGCATCGCAATCGACGGCGAGCCGACATACTGGGCTTGGCCTAGGGCGCGCGCCAGCAATGAGGGCGAGGGCTGGTGACCGATTACGACACCCGGCGCCTTGCTCACATCCGGCAGACCCACCCTGCACCTCGGCCCCGCCAACAATAATCCGAGCACGAAAAGGACGAGTACAGCGCCGCCTGCGATTGTCTTTGCATTCATATTCATGGTTCCGTGAGGGTTGTTCCGCATCGAATCGACGCAGCCGGAACAAAGGCCCGTATGCGCTTGCTCGTTTAAAAAAACCGACGCTTCTGAATATACGGGATATCTGTTTCAAAGGCAAAGCGTTGACCTGACAACGCGGAATTTCCATTCCCAGGAAGCTCTCTTCCTGTGTTGCGCCAGCGAACGACATGTGCGCAAGAGAATGAAGCGGACAGCGCGGCATCGCAAATGCCTGAAGTAAACCTGTTCTTTTCAAATTTGAGCGGCACCTGCTACACTGGAGAACAAATGTTGGCATAAAGCGAAATGAAGAGGACTATCCAGCCGAGAATCAATAAATCAAGGCCGGGAAATCAGGACAGGCAAAGGGAATTCGGATGGAACGACGAGAGTTTCTCAAGTGTGCCACGGCGGCGCTCGCTGGAAGATTGTTGGCGCACCCGTTTGCTTCGATTGCGCAGGAGAACTCCGAAGGCGCGCGAAGCCGCCCGAATATCATCCTCATCGTCGCCGACGATTTAGGATACGGGGACCTGGCCTGCTATGGCCATCCCCGGAACAGAACCCCGCATCTTGATATGTTGGCCAAGGAAGGTTTGAAGTTCACGGATTTTCACGCTAACGGCCCCATGTGCTCTCCCACCCGGGCCGCGATCCTCACCGGGCAGTACCCCCAACGTTTTGGAACGCCTTTTGAGAGCGCGCTCTCCGCGAAGTCGCCCGATATCGGCCTGCCGGTGGACGCGGCCACCATTCCCCAAACCTTGAAGAAGGCGGGATATGCGACCGGTATGTATGGGAAGTGGCATCTGGGTTACCATCCGCCTCACATGCCGACGTATTTCGGTTTCGATGACTTCCGAGGTCTCCTGACCGGGGACGGAGACCACATCTCGCACATCAGCCGTTCGGGGGACGAGGACTGGTATCACAACGAGCGCATCGAGATGGAGGCGGGGTACAGTTCTGACTTGATTACGAAACACAGCATCGATTTCATGCGAAAGAATAAGGATCGGCCCTTCTTCCTGTACGTGGCGCATCTTGTGATCCATTTCCCATGGCAAGCGCCGGGCGAGAACGCGCACCGTGAGAAAGGAAAAGACTATTGGGGCCTCGAAAAACTTGGACCGCATCCGGAAGGCCAGGTAGCGCCCGTCGTTCAGAAAATGGTCGAAGCGGTGGACCGAAGCGTAGGCGAGATTATGGCCGCGATCAAAACGCTGGGGCTTGACGGGAACACCTTCGTTTTCTTCACATCCGACAACGGCGGCTACCGGGCGTACCAGGGCAAGTTTCGAGGCGAAGTGTCGAGCAACGGCCCATGCCGTGGGGAGAAAGGCGAGGTATGGGAAGGCGGTCATCGAGAACCCGCGATTGCCTGGTGGCCCACCCGCATCGCGCCGGGAACCGTGACGCATGAAACCGCCATGACGATGGATTTGTTGCCCACGTATGCCGAATTGGCCGGGGCGGCAGCACCGAAGGGCGTGGACGGCACGACGTTGACGCCGCTGTTGTTTAACGGCAAACCCTTGCCGAAGCGGACTGTCTTCTGGCGAAAGGAAAAGGATTGGGCGGTCCGGGAAGGCCCGTGGAAACTTGTGGGAGACGAGGAGAATTGCCAACTATTCAACCTCGATACCGATATCGGCGAAACCACGGATGTCTCGGCGCAGAACGCGGGAGTAGTGAGCGAGATGCTTGCCTCGTTTAAAACGTGGGAGCGCGACGTGGACGGCCGGAGCAGATAGCATGAAGAGACGGCGCTTTCTGAAAACCGTGGGAATGGCTGCGACGGCGTTTGCGATCCGAAACGAAGCGTGGGGTGCAGAGACACTTGATGCCTCGTCCTCTGTTAGCGGACGGCGGCCCAACATCGTTCTGCTTGTGGCAGATGACCTGGGCTACGGCGATCTGGGCTGCTATGGGCAGCGATTGATCGAAACTCCGAACATCGATCGATTGGCCAGGGAAGGTCTGTTATTCACCCAGGCCTACGCGGGCGCCCCCGTGTGCACCCCCTCGCGATGCACCCTCATGACGGGGCTGCATAACGGGCACACGGCGGCGCGCGACAACGTCCCGCATTACCACACCTACCTCGAAGAAAATGATGTGACGGTGGCCGAGGTGCTCAAGAAAGCGGGCTACCGCTGTGGCGGCGTCGGCAAATGGTCGCTCGGCGACGCCGGAACCGCAGGCCGCGCCACGAACCAGGGCTTCGACATGTGGCTGGGCTATCTCAACCAGGACCACGCGCACTATTCCTACACGGAA
>Ga0209311_1002205_pt1 | contig 14310 bp, 11 predicted proteins | sample AD_UKC045_MetaG_FD_184417 | JGI IMG/M metagenome (GOLD analysis project Ga0209311, IMG submission 184417) | Active sludge microbial communities of municipal wastewater-treating anaerobic digesters from USA - AD_UKC045_MetaG (SPAdes) (version 2) | ecosystem: Engineered > Bioreactor > Anaerobic >... | reverse complement strand
GAGGCGAGACAGAGGAAAGCGCCCCGCAGGCGCTGATAGACAGGTTCGCGAGGGTTTACACGCCCGCAGCGGTGGTGGCGGCGGCGGTTGTGGCGGTGGCTCCGGTCGTGTTTTTCGGAGAGCCGTTTGAGAAATGGTTTTACCGGGCGTTGGTGATGCTGGTGATAGCGTGTCCTTGCGCGTTAGTGATATCGACGCCGGTGGCGATAGTGGCGGCGCTGGGGGCGGCGGCGCGCGGCGGCGTCCTTGTCAGGGGCGGCGCGCATCTGGAGGCAATCAGCCGCGCCCGCGCGTTCGCTTTCGACAAAACCGGCACGCTCACTCGCGGCCGTCTGCGCGTGTCCGCAATCGCGCCCGTGGGGGGTCATTCAGAATCCGAGGCCCTTCTAGCCGCTGCCGCTCTCAACAGCCGCTCAGAGCATCATATCGCGTCGGCCATCTTGGAAAAAGCGCGCGACTCCGGCCTTGCGCCGCGCGAAGCCAGCGACTTCAAAGCCGTCAGAGGCCGGGGCGTTTCAGGCATGATTGACGGAGAGCGCTTCTTCGCGGGAAACCTCGCTTTCATGTCTGAAAACGGCGTTCCACTCGCCGCGCTTGAACGCGCGATTGAAGATTTGGAATCCGGCGGCGCGACGGTCATCGCGGTGGCGTCCGCTTCGGAGGCCATAGGTTTAATCGCGATAGAGGACGAGCCGCGCGCGGAAGCCGCAGCCGCGTTGCGGCAGATAAGGCGGGCGGGCGCGCGCGAGATTGTTATGCTCACCGGCGACAACCTTTCGGCGGCGCGCCGCGTTGCGGACGCGGTCGGCGTCGACAGCGTCGAGGCCCGCCTGCTGCCGGATGAAAAACTGGAAGCTGTCAGGCGGCTGAGAGAAAAATACGGCGTTGTGGCGATGGTTGGGGATGGAGTGAACGACGCTCCGGCGCTCGCGGAGGCTGCGGTCGGCATAGCTATGGGCGCGGCAGGCTCGGACGCGGCTATCGAAACGGCGGACGTCGCCCTCGTGTCCGACGACATCGCGCGCATCCCGTTCCTGATGCGGCTGGGCGCGGCAACTATTTCGGTCATCAAGCAGAACATAGCGTTTGCCATAGCGCTGAAGGCGGCGTTTCTGGCAGCGGCTGCGTTCGGGTCCGCCACTCTCTGGATGGCGGTCTTCGCTGACACAGGGGCATCGATAATCGTCGTCCTGAACAGCGTCAGGCTGGCGCGTGCCGGGACTGTAGCCCGCAAGCGCGCCGCCGCCCGTCCTTAACCCGGATTCGTCGATAGAGCCGACGAATCGGGGCGATTTTCATAGCGGCGAACTCACGCACAAAGCAAGTTTGTGCGTGCCACCCAATATTTCCCGTAGGGGCGGGGCTTGCCCCCGCCCTGTCTCTGTTATCGGGCGGTGGCAAGCCCCGCCCCTACTGCAAAAACGCGCTTTCGCCTCGCATTTCATCCGCTCTGAACAATCGCTCCCGAATCCTAATGAAGGATTCGGCCTTAACCATGTCGGTTTCCTAAGAAAAATATATAATACGTGGAACAACAGACCTACCGCCTCTGTCAAATCAGATGAGGCGGGAACACATGTCAAGGCTAGCGATGGAAGCCAGACCTGCGCCGAAGGAAAATTACGCCGTCATGACGGACGAGGATATTGTCGCGCGCGCGCAAACGGGCGACACCGAGGCTTTCGACGCTCTGGTTCTTCGCTATCAGGACAGAGTGTACTCTTACGCCCGGCGGATGCTTCGCGACCCGGAGACCGCCGCCGAAACGGCTCAGGACTGCTTTCTCAGGGCCTTCCGCTATCTCGGCGGGTTCAAGGGCGACTCGAAGTTCAGCACTTGGTTTTACACTGTGGTGACTAGCACCTGCCGGAACGCGGCGGCGTATCATGGCCTGAGGGACAGGCGGCGGGAATCTCCGGCTCCGTCGGGAGAGAACGATTTTTCGCCCGACCCGCTGGACCGCGCCCCGGACTCTTCTTTCGCCCCTCACGCTCTGGCGGAGCGCGGAGACCTGCGCGCCTCCATCGTCCGGGCAATAGAATCTCTGCCGGAACAGCACAGGCAGATAATCGTGCTCAAAGACATCAACGAGTTTTCTTACGAACAGATAGCCGGGATACTGAAATGCAGGCTCGGCACAGTCAAATCCAGAATCGCCCGCGCCCGCGCGGCGTTGCGCGAAAAACTTGAGGCTGCGGGCGTGACCGGACCGGAGTGTGATGAACGATGAATTGTGAGAGAATAGCCGCGATAATGGACGCGCTTATCGACGGAGAGTTGTCCCCCGCCGAATCGGTGGAGGTTGCCGAGCATCTGTCGAAATGCGCAAGCTGCCGGGCGGCGGAGAGAGCGCGCGCCGAATCGGTCAGGCTTGTCCGCGAACACGGCTCAGAGCGCGCGCCAGACGGGTTTGCCGAATCTGTGAAAAGAAAACTCGCAGCTCAGCCCGTCCCCGCGATGTCTGTCCGGACTCCGAGCCGGAAACGGTTCGTTTTCTCGCCTCCCGCGTGGGTCTCTCTCGCGGCTTCCTTCGTGTTGCTTCTCGCTTCGGGCTTCCTAATTCGCTCTTTCGTTGTCTCTCCATCGGGAGACATCGCGACGTCGGATAAATCAATATCAGTATTAAGCGAAGCTCCCGAGCCGAGATTTTCCGCGCCCGCGCCTGAAGTTCAAACTCCGCCGGAACTCGGATTCGCTCGCGAAGATTCCGCGCCTGCCGCAATCCCCGGCAGGACTATACTCGCCGACAGCAATGTGACAGAGAGCGCTCCGGCCTCCACAGCGCCTGCGGACGCGTCCGCGCCGCCAGCCGCGCCGGTCGAGGAAATCGTTCTCCTTGCGGCGCCCGCAAGGGCAGGGGCAGGGGCGGGGGCGGTCGTTCTAGGGCCGTCCGAGGGCGCTCGCATGGCCGCAGACGCTATCGCCGAAAGGCAAACCGCATCGCGCGCCGTTCAACCCCCCCCTCAACCTGAAGCCATTCGCCGCCGCGTCTCGGAAGGAACAGTCCCGTCTCCTGAAGTTTCGTCCTCCGGCAGAGCGCCTGCGCCTCGAATGTCCGACCCCCGCCCAACCTCCCGGCCCGCCTCGCCCGCGTCAGCTTTTTCTTCCGAGCCGTTCACCCTTGTCGCCGCCAAGCAGTTGCGCGGCGAACTTTCCCCCCGCTCAACTTTGGACTCCTTTTCAGCTTTGGCGTCGGACCCGGCGTCTAGTCTTTATGAAATTGAGATGCCGGACGGCGGCAAAGTCGTTTACAGGTTCGCGCCTCCGGCGGGCGAGGAGTCTCAGCCTCATTTCGACCACAAGGCCGCTAGAGCTTCGGACGCCTACACCGCCGACAACCCCGTCGCCGCTGCGGTCGAATGCGAAAAAATCGTCTCCTCCGCCCTCTCCCGCAAACCCGGCGAGCAGAATCAGTGGCAGAGAACCGAATCGAGGATAATCGTAAAAGGCTCTTTCGACACCCTGAGGCGGTTGCGGCTGGAAATCATGAAGAAGTTCGAGCCTGTCCAAGCCGCCGAATACTCAGCCCGCGAGGAAAAAGAACTGGCCGCCTCCCGCGAATTCTCTCCCGACATGCGCGCCGTCCTCGAAATCCGCTTCATCGGCAAAAGATAACCCGCGCCGGGCGCGCCGATGTAAATGGTCACTATCTTTCCGGGATCGGATTTGCCTCTTATATCGACTGTTTTGTCGCCCACAGTCTGGTTGTTTCTAGGACGTGTAATGGTGGGTTTTGCGGGCGGAATTTGTCCTGTGTCGAGGATGAGGACGTTTGAGAGGACGACGGTTGTGAATCCGTTTGTGGAAGCCTCAGCGCGAAGTTCAACAAATCCTATTTCCGTTTGGCGCTATATCCGGCAAGATATGCCGCCGCGCTCACCAATCCCGAACAGTCGGTTGCTTTATTTGCTGACATTATCTTCCTTGTTTTTGTTGTGTTCCCATGTGTATTTGACCACGTCGAGCTTATCCAAATGAAAATATATCGTGTAAAAATCACCGTTTGGCGCAAACCTGATTGGAGTTCTTAAATTTCCAAGATCAAATGGACCAGATCCTAAAAATATCAATTCATCAACGACATTTCCGGCTCCGTCAAAATGCTGAACAATTAAGTCTGATTTATATTCCAAATGTCCGTACTCATCCAAGCGTTTCGGTTCTTCGATATCCAACTCGGCCCACATATAGAACCGACCCTCTCCATCTATAAATATATTCGGTATTTGATTCGGATAGTATCTTTCATGGATTGTCGCTAAATGCTTTTCTAAATCAATTCTGTATTCGGTTTTGTCATAATCCTTTACATGATGATATTTCTTAATTACAAGTTCTTTGCCTCCAGTATATACTCTCTCATATTCATACCTGTATCCGTATTTATCGACGAACGGCGGCCGTTTCATCATATCATTATTATACTGAAAATCCGGAATGGATGATGAAACAACTCTGCCGAGATGTGTGTCGTTATATTTACTTCTCTCGTTATATCCTGTTTTTTCCGATGTTACAATTTCCCCCGTGTCGATATCCATTTGTACTATCCAATATAAAAAGTCTGCGTAAATTGCCCCACATGTTACAAATATCATATTCTGATTCTGAGAATAATTGCCGCTGATCTTTCCAAAATTTCGTGTCGTAAATATTAAATGACCTTCCTTGTCAAACTTCTTAATTTTGTCGGCTGTGGAAAAATAAACATTCTCAAGTTCATCCACCCAGAAATCCCCGGGGCCATATGACGATATGCCTTCCTGTTTCGGTTCTTTAGGAATAAGAGCGTATATCTCATTATCGGCTTCTTCTTCATAGGCTTTTCCATAATTAATGGAAAACATCACATGGCGCTCCGGAGGAACTCCGCAAAAAGCTTTTGTATCGCACAGACATTGTGCGACTATTATTGCCGCAATAGCCATAAATAGTATTCTCATGATAATTCTCCATATCATATTATTCACAATCACTACTATTAAGACACAGTCTTCTTGCCTTAAAATTATCATAATCATCATCATCAATGCTTATGTTCTCTTGACGAAGAACCTTATTACCACCACCAGATGCATGAATTATATCAAAGGTGGATACAGTGTTGTTTTCACGTGTAACTTTGACAACCACCACAACATGCGATCCGGCTTTGTTGAGAATATCGCCGGGTTGAAGATCATTCTTGTCAATCTCGCGGGAAACTCCATTTAGACCGGATGTGCCGTACTTTTGTGTCGCCCAGCTATATCCGGCAAGATATGCCGCCGCGCTCACCAATCCCGAACAGTCGGTTCCATAACCTTCATATTTGCCACAATATACAATATTCCCATCTTTATCCTTCATCACATTGCCTTTGTTGTCTTTGCATTCAAAACGAGCGGATACATATTTGCCCGAACTGTCTTTTCCTCCGTACCAGTGGCCGCCCCACTCGTATGGAACATTCACGAATCCAGACACCCAACGGAGGAACTCTTTGTTATTGGGATCAGCCCCGAATTCAGATGACCCGACACTTAGACGCAAAGCAAATTCCATATCCTTGGTTTGTACTGATTTATTGCTTCCAGTGATATTGACAGTTGCTCTATATCTAAGGACTCCGAAATCGGTCAATTTTATGTCATCGCCGCCCCAATAAGAAAAGGGCGTATTTTGAGTTATTGTATAACTGTATATTCTCGAAGAGTCGGTTTTGGGCGCGCTTGCTTCATGTTCCATCTTCTCCCAAAAGAACTGTGGTTCCGGCCAGTCGTCGGGCCATTGTTTGATTCTTTTCTCGGATAAATTATAGAACAAGTCGTCTTTTTTAAGCTTTTTATCATTCAGATGCTGTTCAAGCGTGGGCGCGGTTTTTGAGTTTGCTTTGATCACTTTGCTGAAATCGCCTGCAAGCGAACCTTCTGAACCGGGGGCGAACCATCTGGAGTAGTCGTCAACGTCGATCGTTCCGACGGTGTAGGCGCTGTATTTCTTTTCGCTCTTTTCTTTTGCCACAACTATTACTCTGACGTCTATGCCTTCAACGGAAAGATGAGAATTCTTTATGGGGTAGCCGGTGAACGAGGAGTCGGAAGAGTGAATATAAATCGCGGCTCCTCTCAGATCGATTTGAATGGTTCCATAACTGACGTAAAAAACCTTGTTGTGGCTTGGTGCGGACTGATGATTAATAAATTTGGCTTCAACCTTGTATTGACCTTCATTTAAGACGACGGTTCCGCATTGTTTCTGTCCGGGAATGGTGGAGCAGAAGAAAGCAGGATTAGGCTCGTATTCGTCGTCCGGAAAAGAGGAAGCAAGCGCTACCAGACCGCTGGCCGCCGGAGCAGCCGCGTTGTCATCCGAACTGGTTGAAGATGAGGCGGTTTTTGTCTGCTCGACGCCGGGTTCAGAAGACGCCGCCGCGACCACGATTGTCTTTTTTCGATACACGTTGAAAACAATGGAGTCGTACCCGATGTTGCTTGGTTTTGTGACAGCCTCAAACGCGAGCGGCATATTTGAAAATATCTCGCCTTCCTTTAAGGGTTTGCCATCTGAGAGTATTTTAACATCAGTAATCTGAGGAACGCAAACGAAGGCGGGGCATTGGTCGTCGGAAAGAGTGGGGTCGGAGCAGACGCGGATTTCGCCGGATGGGCAACTGAAAATGACATCCATGCATTTTAGACACTCTTTGTCGGATTTGTTCTCGCGGGCGCAAACCTTAGCGTTGCGGTTTATGTCAGCGTTCCATTGTACCTTTATCCTATCCGAATAGTTGCTGACCAAATTATGTTCGAGTATGGAACCGGCGTCAGGAGGTTCGATGTGCCAATCAAGCGTCTGCCCGCCGACAGTCCCGTCGCTGTATCCTGACGCCACGCCTCTGTAGGTTTGGATTTTGTTCGCAATGTCAGGGTGACATATTTCAGATGAAGCGGATTCGGGTTTATTTGACATAAACTCTCACCTTTTATATCATTGCGGACTATTGAAACGTTGCCGTTTTTTTAATGGCGAGGAGGATATTATGGATTTCTTGACGATGGAACTGAAGGAACAGGAACGGGTTTATGTTGTGACGATGAATTACAAAAAGGAAAACAGGTTCAACCCCGCGATGATAGGGGAGATGATGGAATGTCTGGATATCATCGAGAAGGACGACAGGGCGGGGGCGGTGGTGTTCACAGGAGGAGACCCCAAGTTTTTCTCGAACGGGCTGGACCTTGAGCACATAATGATGAACATCGCGTCGCCGGACAAGATAGTGGATTATCTGAAACAGGTGAACGGGATGTTCAAACGGGTGACGCTGTATCCGAAGCCTACGGTGGCGGCTCTGAACGGCCACACTTTCGCCGCCGGGCTGTTCCTCGCCGCTCACATGGATTTCCGCTTCATGAGAGAGGACAGGGGATGGATTTGCGCGCCGGAGATCGACATTAATATACCGTTTTTGCCGGGGATGATAGAGATATGCCGAGCGGTCATGCCTCCGGCTTCGTTCCACAGGCTTTACTACACCGGCGGGCGCTACACCGGCCCGGAAGCCTTGAACATGGGATTCGTCGAGGCGGTGTATCCCGAAGACCAACTGATACCGAAGTCCGTCGAGTTCGCGGCGGCTCTTGCCAAGAAGAAAACGAAAACCTACGCCGAGATGAAGAAGCGGATACGAGAGGAAGTCGTGGCCGCTCTCGACGAGAAGGACCCGCAGCATTTCATGGCGACGCTGAAATTCTCGATGCCCGGTTGATTCTGGAACGGGCTTTTAGGAGCGCGGACGATGCCGACTGAAAAAAACGAAAACGCGGCAGACGCCAACAGCCCGTCGGCGGGATGGTTCTGCGGATACACGCCGATTGAGATACTCGACGCCGCCGGGATGACCCCCGTAAGGATAACCGGCGAACGGGCCTCCTCAGGGGTTGCCGATTCGCTGATGCACACCAACATCTGCCCGTATGTGAAGGCTTGTCTGGAGTCGGCGGCGGGAGGCAAACTCAATTTTCTCAAGGGGGCTGTCTTCACGAACGGCTGCGACGCGCAGAGGCGTTTCTACGACATCTGGCGCTCCGTCGTCCCTGATGTCCCGGCCTTCCTTCTGGCGGTTCCGAGGCGCGGAGACGACGCCGGGGCGCTCGCTTTCGCCGCCAGACTCGCCGAGTTTAAGGCTTGGGCGGAGGCAACCTTCGCGACTCAAATCACGGACGACAAGCTTCGCGAATCGATTCGCTCTTACGCAAAATTGAGAAAGGCCCTCGCCGGAATGGACGAGGCGCGGGAGTCCGGAGAGATAGACATGCCGGGGTCGCGGGCGATGGAAATCTATCTGGAGGCCCAGAAGACGCCGCCCGCAGAGGCGCTGGAAATGGCGCAGAAAGAGGTGGCGGCGGCAAAAGCGCGCGCGGCGGCGGGCGGCGCCCCGAAAGGGCCTCGGCTGCTGCTCGCCGGCAATATGACGGACGACCCGGAACTGGCTCGCATGTTCGAGTCATACGGCGCGACGGTTGTTTCCGACGCGCTTTGCGCGGGCAGCCGTTTCAGCTCGACTGCGCCGCCCGACCCTGACATTCCTCCGCTGGAAGCCCTCGCTCGCGCTTACCTTCGCAAATCTCCTTGCCCCAGAATGGTAGACGCGGACGACTACGCTTCCCGTCTTGTCCGAAAGATCGAGGCAACGAAACCGGACGGCGTGGTGTTCCACATTCTGAAGTTTTGCGACGCGCATTTGTACGACATGCCGTTCATCAGGGACGCCCTGCGGAGCGCCGGCGTCAGGACGCTGATTATCGAAGGCGATTACACTTCAGGCTCCGGGCAGCTTGCCACGAGGGCGCAGGCGTTTCTTGAGACGATTTAACAGGGCAGCCGCGCTCAGGCGCTTTACGGCCCCGGAGACTTATGGACACAAACCTTAAAGCATATTTCGACGGACTGGTCGGCTCGCTAGGGAAAAAGGTGGCCGAACAGAAGACGGCGCGCAGGTTGCTAGCGTACGAAACCGGCAGGATAGGGCAGAAGCTTTTCGACGACAACTACGCGCACGCGTGGACGGGCGTGTTCGTCCCGTTCGAGATTTTTCGGGCGATGGATGTCGGCGCGGTTTTCATCGAGTTCGTTGGAGCCATGCTCGCGGGTACGGGAAGCAGCGCGTCGTTCCTCGCGGACGCCGAAGGGTTCGGGTACACCGGAGACGGATGCGCGTATCACCGCGCCATGATAGGGGCCGCGAGAAAAGAGTTGCTGGGCAAACCGCAACTGCTCATCGGCGCGACGACTCCCTGCGACGGCGGAATGAAAACAATATTAAATGTGGCGCGCATGACGGGCGTGGAGCCTTTCACGCTCGATATCCCGTATCCTCCGGTCACTAAGGACAAAGTAGATTGGCTCGTCGGACAGTACGGCGAGATGACCCGATACATTGAAAGGCTCACGGGCAAGAAATACGACCCGGAACGCATGAAGGAATCCGCAAGGCTGTCCAACAAAGCGTCCGCCATTGTCAAAGAGCTTTACGAGCTTTGCAAGCTGCGGCCCGCGCCCATCACAAGCGACACCCTCAGGAATTTCCAGATTGTTTTCGCGCTGCTCATGGGCGGGGAAGAGGGCGTCGATGTGGCGGAAACGTTTCTGTCTGAGACGCGAGCCATTCTCGATTCCGGAGCCGTTCCACCGGAAAAACACAGGCTCTTGTGGGTGCAGAACCGCATTCAGTTCAAGAACAACATCGTGACTTGGCTCGAAGAAAAATACGGCGCAAAAATCGTCGTCGACGAATTGAACCACATCTATTGGGACGACCTCGACGAAGACAATCCGCTGGAAGGATTGGCTATACGCCAGATAACGCATCCGCTTAACGGCCCGCTAGAACATCGGTTGGCCATACTCGACAAGCTGGCGAGAGAGTATTCCGTCGACGGAGCGATAAATCCGTCCCACTGGGGATGCAGGCAGAACTGCGGCGCGAGGCAGGCCATGAAAGATTCCCTCCGCGCGGAGGGCGTCCCGATGATAAATCTGGATGTGGACTGCGTCGATCCGAGGAACTATTTCGAAGGCCAGATTCTGACCCGGCTTCAAGGTTTCATGGAAATGTTGTGAGCCGCCGGGCCATCGAAGGACAAACGGCTTTCTCGCCGCGCGTCATTTTTTCGCGCAGTTTCTACCAATCTAAAAAATTAATCCGGCGGCAACATTAACTTTATATGTAATTAACACGGGCTTTATATAATGATATAGTGAACGGCGAACGAGGAGGATTATATTGATGAAACGAACGGCAAGAATAAGCGCCGCGCTGACAGCGGCATTATTGTGGTTTGCGGCGGCGGCGTGGGCCGCTCCGGCGAAAAACATCATCCTTTTCATAGGCGACGGGATGCATCTCCAGCACGAGATAGCCGCGAGCAACTACCTGTTCGGAGCGGATTACTCCCTTGTCTGGCACGGGTTCCCTTACAAGAATTATGTGACGACTTGGGACACTTCCACATATAACCTTTACTCGATAATGCAGGGAAAACCCACTTTCGACCCTGATAATTTCAATCCTATATATGGTTACAATCCTGAAAAGGCGGGAACCGAGCCGTCCCCGATGTCTGAGGACACAATGGAAAGATTGAAATACTTGTTTCCCGATTATTCAAAGAAGACGCCGCCGCTTTTAAGGAAAGGCCCGGCCACTGACTCCGCTTCGGCGGGCACGGCCATTTCCACCGGAACGAAAACGGAGCACACTAGAATCGCTTGGGACTTCGAAGGCTCGGAAAACGGGAAGTTGAAATCGATTTCGGAAATCATGAGAGAAACAAACGGAGCCTCGATAGGCGTCGTATCGACAGTTCCGTTTTCACACGCCACTCCGGCGACTTTCTCCAGCCACAACAAGGGAAGGAACAATTTTTACACGGGGTTTAAGAACTATGCCGGGTTTGGCATAGCCGACGAGATTCTGACAGCAACCCGCCCGGACGTCGTAATCGGCGGAGGCCATCCCTCGCACAACAATCCGAAATGGGAAACCACAAAGGGATACATCTCAAAAGGATTGTACGAAAGCTCCGTTTCATCCGGCGAATACATTTTCGTCGAAAGGCGCGCGGGGGAAGACGGGGCGGGACTGCTTTCAGCGGCGGCGACGAAAGCGGCGACGGAAAGAAAAAAACTCTTCGGTCTTTTCGGAGGGGCTGACGGAAGTTTCGAGCATCCCATTCCCAGAGACGAGCCGGGCGCGCCCGCGATTGACCGCGCGACGGATGAAAACCCGCTTCTGCGCGACGTCGTCTTGTCCGCTCTCGAAATCCTCTCGTCGAATGAAAACGGGTTCTTTCTCTTGGCGGAGCAGGGAGACATCGACTGGGCGAATCACGCGAACAATTTCAGTTGGATGATCGGCGCGATGTGGGACCTGAACGAGGCGGTCCGCGCGGCGGTAGATTTTATCGACAGGCCGGACAACGATCTCGACTGGGAAAACACCTTGCTCATCGTCACCGCCGACCACGCCAACAGTCTAATGCGGCTTAATCCCGAAAAAAAGCTCGCTCCCGGCGACCTGCCCGAACAGAAATGCGTCGCCGCGCTCTGCGAGTATCCCGGAGATGAGGTTTTTTATTCAACGAGCGGGCATACCAACGAGCTTGTTAGCGTCTACGCGAAAGGAGCCGGAGTCGAAGAGTTTCACAAATACGAAGGCTCTTGGTATCCGGGGACAAGGCTGATTGACAACACGCATGTTTTCAAAACAATGAAAGACGCTGCAGTCGGGAGCGAATAAACAGCCAAAGCATCAGTATTGAAACGGTTTATGCGAAGCGCGTTTATTGATATAAGGATCGTTCGGTTCTTTCGCGTGTTCAATCAGGTCGGCTTCAATGTAATAATCAGACTCGGGGCTTTCCGTGTTATTAATAGGAGGAGCTTCAGGATTTTTCTTTCTGATTCGTCCCATCGCCATTATCCAATCGCCTTTGGAAAACGTTTTCGTCTGCTTGCCCGAAATATCAATTGTCACAGGAAAAGAATGAGATTTGCAGCATGAGACGACGTTTCTTGAGAGAGTGAGACGCTCATGGTCAGGCGCTTTTTGCGCGACCCATCCCCATAGAGCAACGCGGTCTCCGTCGAACGCGTCGCCCCCGGCGCTGAGAAGCATGTGAAGCTCGGCGATGTTCAACGGGGCGTAAGACAGCTCGGCGTCAGAGTCGTTGTTGTCGTCCTTCTCTATAGAGATATCGGTCGGATGCGGTTTTTTCAGCGCTTGAAAGTCTACCGGGCCGAAAAGATTCAGTTCGTGGCCGTGATCTTCCTCGAATAAAAAAGAGAGTGTTTCGGCGGCTGAATGCGTGTCTGTAATGCCTTTGAAGACCGGAAACAGCAACACGGCCATCGCGAATAATGCCGCCGCGTCTGAAAATCTGATGAACTTCGGTTTGGAACGCTCCTGCTTGTCAGTTGTTTTCCTTGATGAAGGAATAATGATTGAGACAATTATCAGCAGAGCAGCCGCGATAAGAACCGCAGGCTCATATTCCTCGCGCAAGTGGTGTCCTGTGGATTTGGCCGATGCCAGAAAAAGCAGAAAGTATCCATACGCGAATAGCGCGATTTTTCCCGCGAACCGGACGGCGGAAAAGCGCTTGCCCTCAGAAAGCTCCATTCAAGCAAGCTCCTTCTTTCTTATGACCAGAGCGGAAAGCGTGACGGCGACAACCACGTACATCGCCGCTGAAAAAACCATCGCGAACAATAGGTTGGCGGGAACCGAAACCGAGCCTGAAAGAACCGGGCCGGGAGAATACGCGCCGAGATTGGGCAACGCGTAATACAACAGGCGGGCCAGCCCCTGCGCAAGCGGCGACGCGCTGTCCCAATATATTTTCAAGTCGTCCGCCATCCCTCCCGCCAGCAGAATCAGTATCCCGGAAAAAACCGAAAGATACTGAGTCGTAACGCAGGAGAACAGCACGATGTAATTGCACAGAATCACCATCTCAAGATAGATGAAGAAGCAGGCGAGGAAGATTTCCGGCTTCCACACATTTGTCTGGAACTTAAGATATATCAGCAGGACAGTAGCCAAAGAGAAAATCAGGATGGCCACGGCTACGAGAAGGCCTAAGGTTTTTCCCACCACCCACACCGGTCGCGGGAGCGGTTTGGAGAGCGTGCACAATATCTCCTTGTCGCGGATTTCCCTGCCTAGCAGGTTCGAGCCTGCCATCAGAGTGATGAAAACGCCGGCTACGAACACCGCGCCGACCCCGGTGTCGACAAACATCTTCATCCGTTCGACCACAGCCATTTCCGCCACGACGTAGCCGCCGAAAATCATCGCCACGCCGACGAAAAAGACGCCCGCTATCGTTCGGTCTTTCAGCAACTCGGCGATTGTGGCCGCCGAAACCCAGAATGCTCTTCTTATCATTTTACGCTCCCCATCATGGACATGAATATGTCTTCCAGCGTTTCTCCGGGTCTGCTTTCGGATATGCCTTTCATTGTGTTCTCGTAGATTATTCCGCCGTCGCGGATCACGCATATCTTGTCGCAGATCATCTCGATGTCCGACAGGATGTGGGAACTGAAGAAGACAGTTTTGCCTTTCTCGCGGCGTTTCATGATAACGTCCCTGAACATCTTGCGGCCCATCGGGTCCAATCCGTTCATCGGCTCGTCCATAATCAGCAGTTCCGGGTCGTTAATCAGCGCCTGAGCGAACCCTATCCTCTGTCTCATTCCTCTGGAATGCTTGGCGACCGGAAGGCGAAGTTCCCTGTCCATGCCGAGTTCGTCCGCCAACGCCCTGATTCTTTTGTTTATCTCCGAGTGAGACAGCAGGAACATCCGGCCTACGACATAAAGAGCGTTGTATCCCGAAAGATACGGATAGAGGACCGGGTTGTCAGGAAGGAACCCGATGCGCTCGCGGCTTTTCGACGAGCCGGGGCTGTCTCCCAGAACAAGAATCTTGCCCGATGTCGGGGTTATGAACCCCATCACGCTCATAAGAGTCGTGGTTTTTCCGGAGCCGTTCGGGCCGAGAAAACCGTAGATTTCGCCTTTCCGCACATTGAAAGAAAGGTCGTCGACGGCGGCGACTGTTTCCTTGCGCAAAAAACCGGTTTTATAGATTTTTTTCAAATTTGAGATTTCGAGCGCGTTCATATTCGTTTTCTGCCGCCTTTCGGAGTCTCGGCTTGATACTCTCTCATTCTCTTGTAGTGCTTGTTCCGCACTTCGGGCTTGTTGGTCGCTCCCTCCTCGGTTATCACGTAAACGCCGCCGAAAGGCTCCTGAGGAACC
>Ga0209311_1002201_pt1 | contig 14335 bp, 12 predicted proteins | sample AD_UKC045_MetaG_FD_184417 | JGI IMG/M metagenome (GOLD analysis project Ga0209311, IMG submission 184417) | Active sludge microbial communities of municipal wastewater-treating anaerobic digesters from USA - AD_UKC045_MetaG (SPAdes) (version 2) | ecosystem: Engineered > Bioreactor > Anaerobic >... | reverse complement strand
TAATATAAAATTTTAGGACATTTGTCAATGCAATTATTGTGTCAAAAATACGAAGAGTAGATTATTTATAAAAAATATTGATATTTATCATAGGAGGATATAAAATGTCATTTCAAAAAATCGAACAGCTCGAAAATATGAGCTTGGACCAAATTCAATCCGTCCAGTTAGAACGGTTGAAAAAACTTGTTCATTATGTCTACGATAAAATTCCGTTTTACAAAAAAAAATTCAACGAATTAAAATTGAAACCCGGCGACGTCAAATCATTAAGCGATTTAAAACTTTTGCCTTTTACGTATAAAACGGATTTACGCGATAATTATCCCTTTGATTTATTCGCCGTTCCCCAGGAAAACGTGATTAGAATACACGCCTCTTCCGGAACTACCGGAAAACCTATAGTCGTCGGTTATTCAAGAAACGATATCGGAGTATGGGCGGAATCAATGGCTCGGACCTTATACAAAGGAAAAGTATCGGAAAAAGACATACTCCAAAACGGATACGGATACGGATTGTTCACAGGCGGACTCGGAGTTCATTACGGCGGCGAATATCTTGGAATCTCAGTAATCCCGGTTTCCGGAGGAAATACTCCGCGGCAATTAATGATTATGGAAGATTTCGGTTCCACATTATTAAGTTGCACTCCTTCATACGCTATGCTCCTTGCGGAAGCCATGGAAAAAGAAGGCGTCGACAGAAAAAAATTAAAACTCCGCGTGGGGTATTTCGGCGCCGAACCATGGTCGGACAATATGCGTAAAGAAATAGAAAAAAAATTGAAAGTCGACGCGCTCGATATTTACGGATTGAGCGAAATAATAGGTCCCGGCGTAGCTTGCGAATGTCTTGCGAAAAAAGGGTTGCATATTTGCTGCGACCACTTTATTCCGGAAATTATTAATCCGCAAACCGGCGAACAACTGCCGCAGGGCGTTTACGGAGAACTTGTGTTCACAACCGTAACAAAAGAATGTTCTCCTTTTCTCCGCTACAGAACAAAAGACATAGCGGCTTTGACATATGAAAAATGCGAATGCGGCAATTCTCATTATAGAATGACGCGCGTAGCCGGAAGAACCGACGATATGCTTATAATTAGAGGCGTTAACGTATTCCCAAGTCAAATCGAAAGCGTGCTTATGAAAATCGAGGGCATAGCTCCGCATTATCAAATCGTCGTGACAAGAGAAGGTTCCCTTGATGAAATCGAAGTAATGGTCGAAATGACAGACGCGGCTTTCTCCGATGAAATGAAAGAAATCGAAAATTTCAACAGAAAAATTCAGGACGCCATTGAATCGGTTTTAACTATTAGAGTTAAAGTGAAACTCGTAGAACCGCAATCAATTCAACGTTTTGAAGGAAAAGCCAAACGGGTAATCGATAAAAGAAAATTATAAGAACTTATTTGTTCTTTAAAACGCGATTGAATCGTTTTCAAAAACGAGCAATATTTTAAATTCTTTCGGAGGTATATAAAATGCTATTAAAACAAATATCTATATTTCTTGAAAATAAACCCGGCAAACTCGCCGAAGTAACTAAAATTCTACAGGACAACAAAGTTAATATCCGCGCGTTGTCAATGGCTGACACGACTGATTTCGGGATATTGAGAATTATTGTTCCCGAAGTTGAAAAAATTTACAAAATGTTGAAAGATAATCATCTTACCGTAAAAATTACCGAGGTTATCGGCGTTAAAGTCAGCGACAGACCTGGCGGACTTCACGAAATTATAAATTTTTTCGCTCACGAAAATGTGAACGTAGAATATATGTATGCCTTTGTCAACAAAACCGGAAACAACGCCATAATTATTTTTAAGGTGAAAAACATTCAACAGGCGATAAATATTCTTGTCAACAATAATATTGAACTGTTTAAATACGAAGATATATTAAACATTTAACCCTGAAACTGCGGCGTAAAATTTTGAGCGGTTGCAAAATCCCTCGGAATAAGTATTGGTGTTTTAACCCGAAAACTGCATAAGGATTTTAAAAAATTGTTCAGATAGCATAGAATACTTGTTTCAGACATTTTTACAAAATTTTAAAAACATATGATTTATGGCTAAAGCCGTAAATTTAAAAAGTTTTCGGGTTTTTAGAAGTTTTAACATAAATTGCGATTTTAAATCGCAATAATAATCTATGTTTTAGAAAAAGGCGGTTTCAAAGAAACAGCTTTAGCGATTCCAATTGGAATCGCTACTTCACTTTACGTCTAATGCATTATTCGGGGTTAAATAAGTTTTATTTTTGATTTTACGAGGGTTGAATGGATAATTTTCTAATATTTGACGGCGTTTCCAAAAAATTTGGAAAACAAAATGTTTTAAACAATGTTTCTCTTTCTATAAAAAAAGGAGAAGTCTTTTCTCTACTTGGACCAAGCGGTTGCGGTAAAACAACTTTATTGAGAATATGCGCGGGATTTGAAAAACCGGATGTAGGCAAAATATTTCTTAATAACTTTGAAATTACCGGGACTCCGGCAAACAAACGCCAGATTAATACGGTATTCCAAAACTACGCTTTATTCCCGCATATGACAGTCTGGGAAAATATAGCATTTGGACTTGAGGTAAAAAAAACTCCGAAATCTGAAATTAAAAAAGAAGTGGAAAAATATTTGACCCTCATTCAAATGAATTATCATTCAGGAAAAAAATGCAATAAATTAAGCGGCGGGCAGAAACAGCGCGTTGCTCTTGCAAGGGCGTTGATAAATAAACCTCAGGTTCTGCTTCTCGACGAACCGCTTGCCGCTCTTGATTTGAAACTCCGTCAAAGAATGCTCGTAGAACTTGATATTATTCACGACGAAGTCGGCATAACTTTTTTATACGTCACTCACGACCAGGGCGAAGCTATGAGCATTAGCGATAATCTTGCCGTTATGAACCGCGGAAAAATCGAGCAAGTCGGAGCTCCCGCTGAAATTTATGAAACCCCTAAAAACAGTTTTGTCGCCGAATTTATCGGCGATACGAATTTTTTTAATTGCGAAATTTCTAAAATTGACGGCGATTATTGCCTTCTGTTTATCGATGGACTCCCTGAAATTATCGTTTATAACGATAAAAATTTCAAACTCGGTTCCAAAGTGAATTTAAGCATAAGACCCGAAAAATTCACATTGTTTCATGATAAGCCGGATATGAATGGAAAACATAATTATATCCGCGGAATTGTCGATGAAATAATTTATATGGGTTCATATACCGTCTACTGGATTAAAACGGAAAAACATAAAATTCAAGTTCGCCGGGCTCACGATAAATTTCTGCTCGACGAAAAAAAAATAAATTTCAACGACGAAGTCTGGATAGTTTGGCATGCCGACAATTGTTTTATGATTGAACAATAATTGAATATTTTCAATGTTTCTTATTGAATTAATATGAAAAACGACCTGCTGACTAATCAAATATTATGCCCGGCAATTAGATATTATTGCGAACTCTTGAACGTTGATTTAAAAACCCCTCAATCCGTTTTAAAAAAAAATTATTACAAACTCGCTTTGATGTATCATCCGGATAAAAATAACAACGCTGAAATTTCAAATAAATTATTTTCCGACGCGGCTCTCGCTTATAACGTTCTTTCAAATCCTGAAAAAATCAGACAAATGAACGAAGAATATATTGCAAGCATTCCCCAAAAAATTAAAATCGGAAATCATATAGTTAATATAGGAGGTTTCTTCGGAGCTCGATACTTTTCTAAAGACGCCGCAAATATGTATTCCAAAAAAAGAAACATCGCCGGAGTTTTATCGGGAAATTATTCTGAAAAAAAACTCCATTCGAATTTTTTTGACGTAGATTATTTTGAAGAAGAAAATTCTATTTTGGACAGTCCCGAATGGGATATGTTTGAAATAATGTTTTCCGGTTCTATGAATAATCAAACTATTAAAACTCTTCAAGACGAATTCTTAAAAAAAGGTTTGGAGTGTTATTACGATTTGCCCTGGGTTTCTGCGAATATGCAGGGATTTCTTCATTTTATAACTATAAATTTTAAAGAAGCGTCCGATATTTTTCTTCGTCTGAATCATATAATAAAAAATAATATCGTGTTTTTATACAGAACCGCGATATGTCTCGAATCGCAGTATTTTTTTGAACTCGCCAATAATAGAAATCCTCAAAAAAAATTATTGACAGACGCCGTAGAATTCCTTGAAAATGCGATTGAAATCGGCAGAAACAGATTTATCACCGAAAAACAACATTGTTTTACCGTTAGAAAAACTCTCGCGGAATTATACGAAGTATTAGGAGATTCTAAAGAAGCTTTAAAATTGTGGCGATATGTTTTACAACACAAAAATCCGTATTCAATCGAAGCCGAAGATAAAATAAAAGATTTGAGTAAAATCAGATTTCTTCCAAAAAAAAAGAATTTGTTTAAAGACAAAATAAACAGATTGAATGTTTTTATGAAAAACAAAACCGGCGTCAAATCCCTCGAACATATTTCCATTGATAAAATGTAGAATTTCTATTTTTTGTTGCCTTTTACTAATGTTTTGTAAATAAAATAAATTAAATATAAATTGTCTTATAGATTATGTCATTTAAAACAGATTCGTTGTATTTGTTCGTGGTGAAATTTTTCCGCGAATAAACCGAATAGACCGAATAAAGAAATATAATAAAACACTAAAACTGCAATTCGAATTAAATAAACATTTTACAAAATAATTTAAATTATTAAAAACAAAATTTATAATATTGCTTTAAATTTATAAAGATAATTTGCGGTTTAAAATGATTTCTTTTTATTCGAGTTGATTAGCGTTGATTAGCGGGAGAAATTTTTCCCGCGAATCCCCGCGAATCTCCGCTAATAAAAATCAAATAAAAAGCGCATTTATAATTACATTATGAAGGAAGTTTTTTTGCGTTTAAAAATTTTTATTTTATAAAACATAAACTATCCTTACGCTCCGTCCCTCTTTTTACTATGTCCCTTTTTTACTAAAATTTATGTAATAGTTCAGCGGTAAAATAGAGAAAAAAAATATTAAAAACTTGCATTCCACAAACAAATATGATAATATATGTTTATGAATATAAATGTAAAATATCAAGGTCGAATAGCGCAGACTGAAGATGTAGAATTTATCAATAAACTAATAAAAGAAAATCCAAATGATAGTCGCCGTGAATTATCAAAAAAACTTTGCCGCGCTTGGAATTGGGCGCAAGCAAACGGAGCATTGCGAGATATGGTATGTCGAGGATTTATGCTGCGTCTTGAATCTGCCGGATATATAAAATTACCTCCAAAGAAATGTAATCCTAATAATCCATTTGTCAAGCGTACTCGTCCGTCAAAGATTGAAGTTGATGAAACTTCTTTAAGCGCTTCATTATCAAAAATACAAACATTAGAAATAAAACAAGTATATCATACAAATTCAGAAAAATTATTTAATAGCTTAATAGAACAATATCATTATTTAGGATATTGTCACCCTGTCGGCGAGCATTTAAAATATATTGCGTATATTGATAATAAACCCGCCGCTTGTTTTACATGGTCATCCGCAGTTCGTCATCTGGGAAGTCGAGATAAATTCATTGGATGGTCTCCTGAAATTCGAAAAAAAAATTTGCATTTTATAGCATACAACAGCAGATTTTTAATATTACCCTGGATTAAAGTAAAATATTTAGCATCCCATTTGTTGAGTAAAACATCAAAAATTATTTCTCATGATTGGAATGAAATATATAAACATCCGATATATCTTCTTGAAACATTTGTTGATACAGAGCGTTTCAAAGGAATTTGTTATCAAGCGGCAAATTGGATTTATATTGGTAAAACTACAGGTCGCGGGAAAAATGATAAAACTAATAAAGTCAACCGTTCAATAAAAGCGGTATGGGTTTATCCGTTAACAAAAGATTTTAAAAATAAGATGCAGTATGAATAAAAAAGAAGCCGAAGCAATATACGATTCAGGTAAAGAAAATACTGTCCAAAAATTACTTGAATATAATGAAGAAATAAAAAATTTAAAAATAAAAATAGCGCAATTAACCAGTAATTCAAGCGAATCGTCTAAACCGCCGTCATCAGATTATCCGGCTAACAAATCAGATGATAAAAAAAACAAAAAATCGAAGCGTTCACAAGGCGGTCAAATCGGTCATAAAGGCGTAAAAAGAGAATTGGTTCCTATAGAAGAAGTTACTACGATAATACCTGTTTATCCTGAAAAATGCCAAAAATGCGTTGAGCAAATTATTATTGATGACTCGACAAAAATAATAGGCGAACCAACACGATGGCAGACTGTGGAGATAGAACCTATAAAACCCAAAATTACAGAATATCAATGTTTTACTGTTGAATGCAAATGCGGTTGTTTGAACAAAGGTTCTCTATCGCCAGAAATAATGAAATCAAATTTTGAACCAAGATTAACCGCGATTTTAGCATATATGACAGCGGTTCTTCATGTTCCGCGCCGTGGACTTAAAGAATTTTGCGCAACTTTTTTAAATATAAAAATTTCTCTTGGCTCAATACAAAATTTATTGGAAGAAACATCTGATTCAATAGAAACTACGGATAAGGAACTTAAAGATGAATTAAAAAAACAGGTATCATTAAATGCAGATGAAACGAGTTGGAAAAAAATGTGGCTTTGGGTAATGGTTGCTTCATCATATATTTATTTTCATATATCAAAAAGCCGCGGTTCGCCGGTATTGGTAGAATTATTGGGAGAAGTATATGCCGGTATTCTTTGCGTTGACCGATGGGGCGCTTATACAAAATACCATAAAGACCAAATGCAGATTTGCTGGGCGCATCTTAAAAGAAATTTTGAAGGCGTTTTAAAAATAGGGAAAGAAGTTAAATCCAATGATGCAATTGAATTTGCTGAAACAATGCAAAAATTAAGAAAAAAACTTATGCGATTGTGGTACAAATTCAAAAATAATTCAATAACTCGCGAGGAATTAAAAAAAAAGACAAAACCAATTATAAAAAAAATTAAAATTTGTCTGGAAAATAATTCTAATTCACAGGAAAAATATGTTAAAACTTTAGCGGAAAATCTATTTAATCGCTTTGACCATCTGTTTACTTTTATATATTTTGAAGGAATTGAGCCAACGAATAATTCTTCTGAAAGAGGACTTCGTTCCGCAGTGCAATGGAGAAAAATTTGTTTTGGAAATCGAAGCGACAGAGGCGCTATTATGACTGCCAGATTATTAACCGTTACAAAAACTTGTAGATTACAAAATAAAGAACCGTTAGAATTTTTGACTGATTCTATTATTTTACATAGAAATGCTAAACCCGGCCTTTCTCTTTTGATTTCCTAATTTATTTGCTATTAAATTTTTTTTCTATTAAAAATTCGGTGAACTATTACCAAAAAACAACCAAAGTAAAAAACAATAAAAAAAAAACAATTGTATTGGGATAATGTATTACGTTTGAGGCGCAATGAAAAAAAACGAAATTATGTCAGGGTATACGGTACGGCGGAATTATACGGCGATATGGCCATTTTGCAAAATTGAGGTATTAGACAGCTCTGATTTGAGGCATTTTTTGTAAATTTTTTTTAAAAATAAGTTGACTAAATTGCGATAATATGTTATTTTAAATTTAAATAATCAATATTTTTTTATCCCTTTTGAACGGTTTTATTATATCTTTGATATAGAGGGTTTAGTAAAAAAAAATTTTAAGGAATAATTTATGTTTAAAACTTTTTTAATCGCTATTTTATCGTTAACCTTGACATTTATAATAATGGCTGTTTTACCGGAATTTTCAATGAAAATATTTGATTTGAATTTCAGACTCGATAACGTTTTAATGTTTCTGATTTCCTTTATATCAATCGTAATAATATATTTTTCTTCTTTGTTTGGCGCAAGGAAAATAAAAAAAAATAACGAATTAAATTCTAACGTAGAATTAAAAAATATAAAAGGATAGCATGAAGAAAATTTTTTTTATTTTGATATTATTGGGCGTAGCGAATCCGTATGCGATTTATTCAAAATCGGCGCTTGAACTTTACAATTCTTCAACTAAAATACAGGATGCGGACAAATCAGAGCAAATTCTCAAGCAAATCATAACAAATTATCCGGAAAGTCCTTTTGCTCAAAAAGCTTTGTTTCGGCTTGGCGAAATATATTTTTTGAAAAATAATTACGCCGTATCCGCCGAATATTTTGAGAAAATAACCAAATTATACAATAACCTTGATATCTATAAAGACGCTTTGTATAAATATGCGGTTTCTCTTTATATGACCGGCAAGGTTCTTGAATCTGAAACTGTTTTCAAAGAATATGTAAGAGCTTATCCCGATGATTCCAGACGGCAGGAAATATACGTTAAAATCGGCGATATTTATTTTAACAAAGGGGAAATAGCCGAAGCAATTAATCAATATTCCAATAGTTTATCGGTATTTAACAATAATGATTATAAAAGCTGGATTTATTTTCAATTGGGAAACTGTTATAATTACGCCAACCAGCTTAACGAAGCTTTTGTTGCGTATATGACGGTAGTCAAATTTTATCAAAATTCTATGGAATACTATAAATCGCTTGAAATGATTGAACAATTAAAACAAAAAAAAATAAATGTGGATTATAAGGTAATTCAGGACAATAATCCCGCTTTTAAATTTTATATTCAACTTGGAGCTTTTAAAAGCAAAGAAAACGCCGAACGTCTGGTGGACGCTTTTAAGAATGAAAAAGAACATAAACAAAAAATTATTAAAATGACGCTTGAAGATAATTTTTATAAAGTCCGCATCGGTAATTTTTTCAGTTTTGAAGAAGCCAACAAATATAAAAAGGATTTTTCTCTCGGCGGATTTATTTTAACGGAAAACTGATTATTATGATTAACAAAATTAGCGGAAAACTTGAAGAGATAAACGAAGGAAACATTTCAATTAATTGCTCGGGAATTTCGTATTCTATTTCTGTGCCGGGCGGTTTTCTTGAAAATCTGAAAAGTTCAAAAAAAATTGGAGACGAAGTTTCGCTTTATACGATTTATTATATTGAAAACGGAGTCGGCGGTTCTGCGCTTCATCCAAAACTCATCGGTTTTAGTTGTAATGTCGAGAGAGAATTTTTTGAAAAATACACGACAGTAAAAGGGCTTGGCATTAAAAGCGCCTTAAAATCATTAGTGATTTCAGTAAAAAATTTAGCCAGAGCAATTGAAAACGGGGATATTTCCGTAATAAAAAAGCTGCCCGGAATCGGAGCGAGAACAGCGGAAAAAATTATTGCCGAATTAAAAGGCAGGGTTGCCAAATACGCTTTACTGAAAGAATTTGCCGATGAGATACAAAAAGAACCCAAACAGAATGAAGAGGGCGTTCCTGATAAATCAGATATTGATTATATGAAAAAAAATCAGATTGAAGAAGAAACGAATCAGATATTGTCCGAACTCGGATATACGAAATTAGAAACGGCGGAACTGTTAAAAAAAGTTTATCTGAAAAACATTAAATTTGAAAACACAGAACAAGTAATTCAGGAAATTTTCAAGCAATCAAAAAACTTTATAAAACGCTAAAGGTTTAAGTTGAAAATGAAATTCTTTAAAACCGGATACTGCATTAGATGTAAAGTGAAGTGGCGATCCAAATTTGAATCGCTTAAGCGGTTTCTTTGAAACCGCCCTTTTCTAAAAACATAGATGTAATTATTGCGATTTAGATTGAAAATCGCAATTTATGTTAAAACTTCTAAAAACCCGAAAACTTTTTTAATTTACGGCTTTAGCCGTATATCATATGTTTTTAAGATTTTGAAAAATTGTCTGAAACAAGTATTCTATGCTGTCTGAACAATTTTTCAAAATCCTTATGCAGTTTTCGGATTAAAAAAACGCCCAAACAAAAAAATTTAATATCAAGAAATAAAGAGGGTTAAACATTTAATAAAAAATTTCGCTTGACAAAATCTGAAAAATGTGATAATTTTAGGAAAAAGGAGAAAAATAGGACTTTTATTCAAAATAGGATGTTTGGGTTTGCTCGTTTTTAATTTGGGGTTTTATAGTATTATTGAAATGTTTATATTTTTTAGAAAAAGTTTTATAATATGAAAAGTTTTTCCGGTTTATCCGGTTTTATAGTTTTATTTAGTTAAATATTTTAACAAGGATATTTTGAAAATGAAGGTAATTCCTAAATTTTCACAAATTTTTAGAATTGAAACATTGCATTTCTCTCCGTATTTTAAAATACTATTCTTCATTTTCTTATTTTTATTATTTTCTACGACTCTTAACGCCGATTATGATTATATAAAAAAATATTCTTCCGATTCGAGATTACAATCATTGATTTCAGATTTAAAATTTAATGAACCTATTAGTTCTCTTGTTGCTATAAATACGCTTACAGGCAAAATGTATTATACGGATGAAATAGCAAGACGCGTGTATTTTATAAAAGCTATGCTATTAAAGAAATTAAACCGTCAGAAAGAAATGGTTGACGCTCTTGAAGATGCCGTTAAAAACAACGATTATTTATATGATTACGCGTTATTTGAACTTGCCAAATATTATTATAAAATGGGTAATCATGAATTAAGTAGAAAATACGCTGAAAGATTAATTAAAGAATGCGGAAATTCTTTATTGACTGAAGAAGCGTTGTTATTATGTTCAAAAATTCAAATATCCCGACCGGCAGTTAAAAGTAATTTAAATATTTTATACTATGCTTCAGAGGATTTCAAATCGGCCGAAAGCGCATATAACTTTGCGGAGTTATTCTATAAATCAGGGAAATATCTCAAATCTCTCGACTATTATAAACTTGTAATAAAACTGAATCACAACAATTCGTTTAAATCAAAAGCGGTAAAACGGATAACTGAAATATTGGTGAATGACAGAGCCGGAATTTCCTCCAAATCCAGAATCGAAAACGCTGTTTTTCTTATTAATGATTTTTTATCTACGGATAATTTTAAGGAAGCATTTGTTTTGTTAAACGCCCTCAATACCTGTCCAGAAAAATTATATTATACGGCTCTAATAAATTATAAATCGGGCGCTTTTTCTAAAGCCGCGGAGCTTTTTAAAAATGTTTTTGACAAGTATCCTCATTCGGTTTATTCCAATAAATCAAAATATTACAGATTTGCTTCTGGTATGATGATAAAGAATTATAAAGTTTGCGAAAAAGGGTTGAAGGATTTCATTAAAGATTATCCTTATGACGATATGACGGACAATGCATATTATACTCTTGCGGAATACTATTTAAAAAACGGAAAAAAAAGCGAAGCGCTTGAAATGCTGAAGAAAATTAGAACTATGTATCCGGGTAAAGACGCTTATATTCCTTCGCTCTGGCTTGAAGCTAATTATTATAAACAGATAAAGGATTTCGGAAGAGCCTCTTACGCAATGACGCTCATATTAAGGAATCTGTCTGAAAACGATTCTGCAAGCAAAGAAGAATTGATAAAAACCATATATTGGCGCGGAAAAATGTTTGAATCAAACGGTCAGATTATAAACGCGGCAAAAGATTTTCTTGACGTTATAGTCAAAGATCCTATGGGATTTTATACTTACCGTTCTTTTACAAAATTAAAAGTATTATACTCGAAACTTATAGATATTTCGAACGGAGCTAATTTCGCCTATCTTCCGAATTCCTCCGAATATCAGGATTTAATTCAGAACATTGAAAATAATCTTGCAAACAGGGAAAAAGAATATGGCAGTTATAAATTTTTCGCGAACCGCGATTTCAGGGATTTTGATTATAGAGAAATTGAAACCGAGAATTTTCCGGCTCAATTTTATAAAGAACATTTTTATAAATATTTCATACTTAAATCATTAAAAGAATTCGATTATGCGATAAAAGAATTGGAATTTGTTATAAAAGTAAAGGATAACGATCCAAAATACGTCTATAATCTCGCTCACACGTTGACTGAAGGCGGATATATAAACAGAGCCATTGAAGCTGTTGAAACAATGATTTCAAAATTCGGAGAAAAATTCAGTCTGAGTTCTATGCCTCGAAAACTCAAAACATTGCTGTATCCTCAGTTTTATTCCGATCTTGTTTCTTACAACTCTTCAAAAAACAATTTAGATTTTTGTTTAATATATGCGATTATCAGAGAAGAGAGCAGATTCAGGACTTTTGCGACGTCGCCAGCCGGAGCTTGCGGATTAATGCAGATTATGCCCGGAACCGGCAAATGGATTGCCAATAAAACCGGAATGAGTTTTTTTAGAACCGCCGATTTATACATTCCGCATCTCAACATAAAAATGGGAGCGTGGTATTTTGCTTATTTACAGAAAAAATACGACGACTGCGTTTTTTTAAGTCTTGCCGCGTATAACGGCGGACACGGCAATGTTGCAAACTGGATAAATCAGATAAGATCGGACGATATAGACGAATTTGTTGAGAAAATTCCTTTCCGGGAAACCAGAAATTACGTGAAAAAAGTTTTAACGAGTTATAATATTTACAAACAGATTTATGATAACGGATATAATATGGAATTGACGTCAAATCAAAAAGAGGATAACTTCTCCTTTAAAAAAATACGGAACGGTTATGGCAGAATTCAATAATATCTGCGTCTATTGTTCATCTTCAAACGCAGTTGATAAATCATATTACAATTCAACCGAAGAACTCGGATCGTTTATAGGAACCACTGGAAAAACTCTGGTTTACGGTGGAGCAAAAATAGGATTAATGGGAGCTTTAGCCGATTCGGTAAAAAATAACTCGGGGAAAATAATCGGCGTTATACCCGAATATCTGAATGACGCCGGAATATCTTATAAAAATTGCGACGAATTAATTATAACCAAAGATCTGCGCGAAAGAAAAAAAATAATGGAATCGTTGGCTGACGCTTTTATAGTTTTGCCGGGCGGTTATGGAACGCTTGAAGAATTCGTCGAGATACTTACGTTAAAACAATTAAAAACTCATAATAAACCGATTATTATAATAAATACAAATAATTTTTACGGAAAACTTTTTGATTTTTTTGATCATTTGTATTCGCAAAATTTCACTCATTCGGACTATAGAGGTTTATATTTTACGGCGGGAGATATAAAAAAAGCTTGGGATTATCTTGAAAATTACGTTCCGCTAAAACTTAAAGACAAATGGTTTGTAAGTTGAATCTGCGTCGCGCTTCATGTCAAAAAGGTCAAATTGCCGATACTGTCCTAAGGCCGAATTTCATCGGAAAAGGATAACCGTATAATTTGCTCTTAATCCTTTTCCGGAAATTCGGCTTTCTATTAATATAATATTCGAAAATCGTTTTACGATTTACTCAACTTTTTCAAAAGTTGAAGATTAAAAAAAAGAGCTAAGAAACTGTAATTTCAGACAACAAGAAGTCAAAGAAACTAATCTGATACCAATTTGTAAAAAATGGTCAGATTAGTATCAGGGAATTTAATATCAGAATCATTTAAAGTTTTCATTAAATATCTGGCAATATTGTCAAATTCTTTAGTAGATAAATTATGAACCGAAATAAGTAAAATTTTTTTATAATAATCCGGACTTATATCGGCAGTACTTTTAAACAAATCTTTTAAAAATGATTTTATTGAATCATCGTTAGGCATATATTCTTTTATTGTTTTGTCAACTTTTTTATAATTATTTTTGCGGTTATGTTTATTGCCGGAAGTAAGGAAAAACATTGATTTTGCGCGATTTTTCAAAAGCATAAATTTTAATTTTGCAGCTTTCAGGATTATTATGTTTTAGTATGCGAAAAAAAATCTTTGCCATATTAATTGTAAGAATTATGTTGAAAAGAAACTAATATCCTGGTTTTTACCGGAAAAATTTTTAACTGTGATTATAAAAAAATCGACATATTTTTATATTGATTTTTTTAATTTTTCAAATAAATTTAAGATGATGTTTTAATTTCAAAATAAAGGGCGGGTAAGGTTATGAAAAATTATTATGTGGCAGTTGCCGGCGCCACTGGCGCCGTTGGAACGGAAATGATAAAATGTTTGGAGGATAGGAAATTTCCAGTAAGCAAAATAAAGCTTCTTGCGTCTTCAAAATCGGTTGGAAAAAAATTGAGTTTTTGCGGCGAAGAAATCGCAGTCGAAGAGTTAAAGCATGATTCGTTTAAAGGCGTAGATATTGCTTTATTTTCAGCGGGCGGAGACAGAAGCCTTGAATTCGCGCCGTCGGCGGCTAAAGATAAATGCGTTGTAATAGACAACAGCAGCGCGTTCAGAAT